>JAAUXZ010053116.1_pt1 | contig 36624 bp, 27 predicted proteins | sample 7278131 | NCBI WGS metagenome assembly JAAUXZ01 (sample SAMN14350119, study PRJNA611818) | marine sediment metagenome | isolation source: surface marine sediment (3m) | place: French Polynesia: Moorea | collected 2018-08 | reverse complement strand
GCGCTACATGTGGTGGGAGTTGAGTTTGGCCACGAGGTGGATCTTGAGCTAAATGTTTCTTAGGGCCACAATCTCCATCAAGCGATAGATTTAGCACCTCCGATAGCGAGGCAGAAATGGATCCGCATGTAAAAAGAAGCCTATATGATAATGCGGAGAATACCAAAACGATTACTATGGCAACGGCCCAAGGTATTATGTTTCTTCTAGGCGGATTCAACTTTGATTCCCCACTTTATATTCCTGCATAACGCTTAGTTAAGCGACATCGAGCCGCTAAAATAAAAATCGGGTATCTCAGGCGGCTTCGTCTTCTTCTCTGGCCACGTTGAGATGTTCGCTTGAACGTCTTGTTGCACAGGCCCGCCAAAGCCTCGATAGGACTCGATACCTTTTATATAGGAAAAATTGCCACGAGTGCTTTTATAATGAAACATCGGTCGCCCACAATCAGGACAATGCCGTTCCTTTTGTTTCACCTCGCAGGCCGTTTCTTTCGCATCACCGAGTGTCTCGCGAGCCAGATTTCGCTTATCTTGTGCACCCGGCAGGTACAGTCCATAGTAACGCACATGATGACGACCTTTGACAGGTACGTGAGAAAGCACGCGGCTGATAAAGTTTTCCACCGATATACCCATCACCTTATCTTTGCCATCCTGATGGTCCTGATAACGAAAACTCACGGTGCCATCACCGGCACCAATCAGTCGACTATCCTTGATAGGTCCACCCCGGACATAGCGGGATAGGTAGATTGCCACGCCCTTGCCATGCGCATAGTTGCCTTGAATTCTGACATTCCATGGCTTTCGAGCGATCCGTGTTAATACCTTTTTCCAATCCCTTTCACGCCAACCATCGGGAAGTGTGATCTCACCCGCTGCATAAGCCGCATTCAGCCAGCTCAACCACTTACCCCTGAACTTGGCCTTGATCACGCCCACGGGTAATAGAAAGTCTCGCTTCGCTTCGATCCATTCACCACCGGCATTCATCCCACCGCCCGTGACCAGTAGATGGACGTGGGGATGAAAGCTCAGCGTTCTTCCCCAGGTGTGCAGCGAGGCCAGGATGCCGACTTCAGCACCCAGGTAACGTTCATCGGATAAGAGTTGCCGTATCGTTTCGGTGGCCGCCTTAAACAGCCGGTCAGTACACCAGGCCCGGTTATAGTACCAGAGCCCATTCAACTCGTGGGGTAAAGTCAGGATGATGTGGTAATGCTGACAAGATAATAATCGAGTCTGCAACTTTTCCAGCCAGTCATGAGTCAACCCACTGTTACAACGTGGGCAACTACGATGACGGCATGAGTGGTACGCTCGTTCAATATGGCCATCCTCACGGCAAAGCCATTCTTCATGACCCAGCACATCACTCTGACAGGCCATGATCGCTTGGGCCGCACGATGTTGATCCAGGCTCAGTCCATGACGCGATTGATAGTGATCTAAGCCTTGGTTGAATATCTGTTTCAAACTGACTTCCATGCAGTATCCCTTTTACCCATACTCAATTCGTTGGCACACCTTCGCGTTGATGATATGCGCTCCATCTTCCTTCTATTTGTGCAACAGTTAATTAGACGGAATCCACAAATATGGTAATAGGTCGATTCCGTCTATGCTCGATCTGCTACGTTTATTAAATCTCGACTGCATATTCATATCCGCGGACAAGGAAGACAATCCATGTCAAAGTCCCACGTGACCTCTCAAGCCGATCCGGCAGTCGCCAAATTCTGGGATAACTATCAGTCGTTGTTGGAAAAAAGAAAAATACCCGCAAAAGCGATGAAATGGTATCGTCTGCGCGCCGAACAGTTCATTCAGGCACACCGTGGTAAGCGATTGGTCACTCATTCCGCGGCCGATGTAACGGACTGGTTTGAAGTGATAGGCCGCCAGGCGGAATTTACCGATTGGCAGTTTTCTCAGGTGGTCGACGCACTCAGAATCCTGTTCTGCGATATGCTGAATGCCGTTTGGTGCAAAGAGGTAGACTGGAACTATTGGCTGTCGGGTAGCCGTCAGTTGATGCCAGAGCATCCTACATTGGCCAGAGAACCGCAGGCCGATCGGCCCTGCGCAGCTAGCGCCAAAACCAATAGCCTGCAACAACATTTTCCTGAATTGCATCAGTCCTTCATAAATGCCATCCGTGTACGCGGCTATTCGATCCGTACTGAGCAGACCTATTTGCAGTGGGTAGAGCGTTTTTTCCATTTCCATCAGTGGCAATCCGTGGATTCCCTTGCTTCCTCCGCGATCAGTGACTTTTTAGAGCATTTGGCGGTGAAACGCAACGTTGCGGCATCGACTCAGAACCAGGCCTTGAATGCGCTGGTATTTTTCTTCAAACAGGTTTTGCATCGCGATTTAGGCGACATTGGTGATTTCACTGCCGCCAAACGCCCCAAACAACTCCCGGTCGTATTGTCCCGGGCAGAGGTCAAGCGATTGCTGGAGCAGATGAGTGGACGACAGAAATTGATGGCAACGCTACTCTACGGCACCGGTCTGCGACTGATGGAATGTATGAGATTACGGGTCATGGATCTTGACTTTTCCTACAGACAGATCAAGGTCAAACAGGGTAAGGGGGGCAAAGATCGGGTGGTCCCGTTACCGGAAAGCCTGACCGAACAGTTGCGTGAACATCTCGTCAGCGTTAAAGAGACCCATGACGCCGACCTCGCGGCGCGTTTTGGGGAGGTATTCCTACCGAATGCCTTGGCCAAGAAGTACCCCAGTGCCCCCAGGGAGTGGCGCTGGCAGTATGTATTCCCGGCAAGCCGCATGTCGGTCGATCCACGCAGCGGCAAGGCGAGGCGGCATCATCTGCATGAGAGCAGTCTGCAAAAGGCGGTGAAAAAGGCTTCGGCAACGACGGGCATCGAGAAGCGGGTGAGTTGTCATACATTGCGCCATTCGTTTGCGACCCATCTGTTGGAGAATGGCCATGATATCCGGACCGTGCAGGAGTTGCTTGGACATGCGGATGTCTCTACCACTATGCTTTACACCCATGTACTGTCAAGAGGTGGCCAGGGAGTGTTGAGTCCGGCGGATCGATTGTAGACGCAAGGTTGCGGTTAAGTTTGCCAGTCTCGTCTTGTTATCGTGCCGTCGGCACCGACTGACTCAGTCCAAACAACATCGCTGCAGCCACCACCACACTCGGCCCCGCCGGGGTGTCCCATTGCCATGACCCTGCCAGCCCGCCGGCAACCGCAATACCGCCGATCAGCGCAGCGACCAATGCCATCTGTTCCGGTGTCTGGCTGAAACGGCGTGCGGCGGCAGCGGGGATGATCATCATCGAGGTGATCAGCAGGACGCCGACAATCTTCATGGAGACAGCGATTACCAGGGCGATCAGTAGCATGAAGACCAGCCGGGTCCGCTTGACCGCAACACCTTCCACTTGTGCCAGTTCCTCGTGGACGGTCATGGCCAACAACGGCTTCCAGATCAACAGCAGACTTGCGATAACCAGCATGCCTCCACCCCAGACCCAGAGCAGGTCAGTTGTGGTCACCGCCAGGATGTCTCCGAACAGATAACCCATCAGATCGACCCGTACCGCCTCCTGGAAGGAGATCACCACCAGTCCGATGGAAAGCGCACTGTGCGCGAGTATGCCGAGCAGGGTGTCTACCGCCAGTTGTTTACGGTTCTGCAACGTGAGTAAAAGCAGCGCCATGAGGATGGCGATGATCATCACTGCGATGTTCGGACTGATGCCGAGGATGAATCCCAAACCTACCCCCAACAGGGCGGAGTGGGCGAGGGTATCGCCGAAATAGGCCATGCGCCGCCAGACGACGAACACACCCAGTGGTGCGGCTACCATGGCCACACCCAATCCGGCAGCCAGGGCACGCAGCAGGAACTCATCCATGGGCCTGTTCCCGGTCAGCAGGGATCACATTGCCATGTATGTCATGGGTATGGTTGTGATGGTGGGTATAGATCGCCAGCTTGGCGCTGGCGGGTGCGCCGAACAGTTCCAGGTAGGCGGGGTGCTGACTGACCGTATCGGGATGCCCGGAACAGCAGACATGTTGGTTGAGACAAAGCACCTGATCGGTTGCCGCCATCACCAGGTGCAGATCGTGGGAGATCATCAAGACACTGCAAGCGTGACGGTCGCGAATGCGGGTGATCAGATTGTAGAGCTCCGCCTGGCCGGTCACATCCACTCCTTGTACCGGTTCGTCCAGCACCAGCAGGTCCGGATCGCGCAGCAGGGCGCGGGCCAACAGGACCCGCTGTGTCTCACCACCTGACAGGGTGGCCATCTGACTGCCCAACAGATGGTTGATCTCCAGCTCGCTTACCGTGGCCTGCAGTCGCGTCGCTTTTTTATCCGTGCAGGCAAGCTTGAGAAAACGTCTTACGGTCAGGGGCAGGTTGCTGGAGAGGGCCATCTTTTGTGGCATGTAGCCGATGCGCAGGTCCTGTTGACGGATCACTTGGCCTGAATCGGGTTGCAACAGGCCGAGGATGACTCGAACCAGGGTGGTCTTACCCGCCCCGTTGGGTCCGATCAATGTGACGATCTCTCTTTGTCCTACCACCAGATCAACCTGCTTGAGCACCTGCCGACCATTGAGTTCGATGCCGATGCCCTTGGCGTTAATCAACGGTCTCTGTGCCTGATTCATTTTTTTCTTCCCTGGTGACAACGGTTGCACAGCCCGGCAATCTCGACGGTCTGTTTCTCTATATTGAAGCCCAGCTGATTTGCATCCTTGACCAGTGCCCGCTCGACCTTCGGGTCGATCAACTCGGCGGCTTCACCGCAGGCCTTGCAGATGAAGAACTGGGCGTCGTGCTCATGTCCCGGTTGATTGCAGCCGATGAAGGCATTCAACGAATCGATGCGGTGGATCAGCTTATGCTCCAAGAGAAAATCGAGGGAGCGATACACTGTGGGCGGTGCGGCCTTGCGTCCTTTGGGTTCGAGTTGCTCTAGCAGATCATAGGCACCAACCGGCCGGTGACTGCTCCAGACCAGTTCCAGTACACGGCGGCGCAATTGGGTCAGGCGCACGCCGGTTCTGTTGCAGTAGTCTTCCGCTTGATGCATGGCGGTATTCACGCAGGTCGCATGATTGTGTCGCGGCGTAGGGAAACGCTGGATGCCTTTTTTACTGTTCATGGCTCACCTCCAAGACAACCGACCAGATTGTCAGCCAGATTGCGCAGCAGTTGAAAATAGGCCTCAGGTCCTTCTGGCAGTTCGGCGCCGACCGGATCAAGCAAGCCGGTGCTGACCTGGGTGCCCTCGGTGAGCGTCGATATGAGCTTGGGTTTGAACTGAGGTTCGCTGAAGATGCATCGCACCTTGTGTTGCTTCAGCTTTTTATGCACCTCATGGATGCGTCTTGCCCCCGGTTGACGCTCCGGGCTGATCACGATCGAGCCCACCGTGTTCAGTGCATAATGCCGTTCGAAATACTGATAGGCATCGTGGAACACCATGTAAGGCAATGAGCGGATGCTCGAGAGCGTTTCGCGCAACTCCAGATTCAATGTTGCCAATCTTGCCAGCATCTGTTGGGCGTTAAGACGATAGCGTTCACTGTGTTCCGGGTCGACTGTCATGAGCTGGTCTCTGGCGATGATGACAATCGATTCGGCGTTGCGCGGAGACAGCCAGACATGGGGGTCGAGTTCATGATGCTCGTGTGATCCGCTGTATTGCTCATGACGTGATTCCCAGACGCCACCTTTACGAACAGGCAAATGTTGAATGCCCGGTTGATTCAACAGCTCAATAACCCGTGCCTGTCTCGAAGCATTCTCGAGTATCTGAGCCAGTGGTGTTTCGAAGTCTTCACCCATCCAGAATATCAGCTGGGCACTCTTCAACTTTCTCATGGCAGAGGGGCGCAGGCTGAAGGCGTGCGGTGATTGGCCGGCCGGGATCAAGAGTAAGGGTTTGTTGACCCCTTGCATGACGCCGGCTACCAATGAATGAATGGGTTTGATACTGACGACCACCGCTGGTGATTTGGCCAGAACCGGTTGGCCAAGTCCGATTATCACCAGCAGGTAAAACACCCATTGAGAAAAGTGTAATGGGATTGATTGCATAACCGACGGATCTTCATTAATTGATAGAAAGAACAATGTAATATCATAACATTACTCAATCTGGCTTATCCAAACTCGTGCTGGTTGCCGATCAAGCGATGGGTAGGCAGCGGTATGCGAAGCAGCGTGCGCCCCCCGGGGTTGTTGGATACTGACCCATGCGAAGTTGGTAGCGGGCGCTACTCAAGATGGGTTAAATGGAACAAGTAAATATTACCCTTGTGTGTGTAAAAAATTACCCATTCCCTAAGCGGTAAGCTGTTTATACTTCGATGTGAAAACCCTGTAATCGAAGCACCTAAATCGATCTTGAATTTCGGTTCGCTTCGGCTAGTGTTACCAGTTAGATAAAAACGATTTTAATTAATAACAACTGCCATGGAGGTCGTTCACTCTCTGTCTGCTGACAGAGCAGCTTTTATGTCCCCACGCACTTTTTCATAACCACACTGACAATAAGCTCCAGGTAGATGCGCTTGCGGATACCTGGCCGTGTCTATTTGCAACGCAAGGAGAGGAACATGCCAAGTTATCTGCATCCCGGTGTCTATGTGGAGGAAATACCCAGTGGTTCACGCCCCATCGAGGGTGTTGCGACATCGGTGGCGGCGTTCGTCGGCGCCGCCAACCGAGGTCCGATCGGTGAGCCGGTCCTGATCGGGAACTTCGACGATTATGTATCAGAGTTCGGTGAGATCGAGAGCGAAAGCGACGACATGGGTCTGGCGGTCCAGGCCTATTATCTGAACGGTGGCGGTGCGGCCTTTATCTGCCGGCTGGCTTCGGGTGCAACCAGTGCAGCCAGCGTCACTTTGCAGGATGCTGCCACTACCACAACCGATGTACTGACGGTGACCGCCACCAGTCCCGGCGCCTGGGGGAGCGATCTCTATGTGCGGGCGGCCGACCCCAAGCTGCTGTTCGATCTCGATGTCAGCTCGGGGGGTACGGTCGAGGAGCGTTTCTACGGGCTGTCGTTGGATGCCACCCGGGGCGATTTTGTTTCGACCAAGGTGAATGGACGCTCGTCACTCATCAGGGTCGACAATGTTTCCAGTGACTCCGCTGAGGTCCTGCTGCTGGGAGCCCAGGGGCCAACCGACATAACGGGTACCTTGACCGTCCTGAATACCGACACCAATCCGGTCATGGTGGTGACGGATTTGACGGATGGAAGCCCCACCGTCTCTGTAACCATCAGCAATATCTCCTTCGTGTTCGATATCCATGTGGGCACAAGAGACGGTGGCACGTTCACCGCCATTGAGTCCTTCAGCTCGGTCTCCATGCTCTCCACCAGTGACGATTTCGCCGAGACCATCATCAACGGCGAATCCGCCCTGATCACAGTCGATGTATTGGGTACTCCGACTTCGGATCAGTACCCCGTTACCATTAATGACGGTGACCTGGACGGAAATGATGACGGTGAGCCATTGGCTGGTGGTGCCGCCGCCAATCCCACCGCGCCTGACTACACCGCGCTCTACGAAAATACCCTGCGCAAGTACCGCGACATCAGCATCATCGTGTTGCCTGGCCAGAGCTGGGCGGCGGACGGCAGCGGCAATCCGGTGGTGGCCGCGACCCTGGCCCACTGCGAGAGCATCAAGAACCGCATGGTCATCGTCGATCCCCCGGCCGGTCATGAGCTGGAAAACTCCAATGTGGTGACCACCATGTCCCTGCCCACCTCCACCTATTCGGTGCTCTACTATCCCTGGGTCGACATGGCCAACCCGCTCTATCACCCGGACAAGGCGCCGGACAAGAGCAAGACGGTGCAGATCCCGCCCTCGGCCATCGCCGCCGGCATGTGGGCCAAGATCGACGGCAAGCGCGGTGTATGGAAGGCCCCCGCCGGGGTCGAAGCACGCTTGACCGGTGCGGCGGGCCTGGAATTCCAGGTGGAGAACCTGGAACAGGATCAGCTCAACCCTCTGGGGGTCAACTGCATCCGCAAGCTGCCCAACTTCGGCTCGGTGTTCTGGGGTGCCCGCACCCTGTCGACCAATGCGGACCCGGAATGGCGCTATGTGCCGGTACGGCGCACCGCCATCATGATCGAGGAGAGCATCTACCGCGGCATCCAGTGGGCGGTTTTCGAACCCAACGATCATCCTCTGTGGAGCTCCCTGCGGGCCAACATCGGCGCCTTCATGAACGGCCTGTTCCGCGCCGGGGCCTTTCAGGGTCAGACCGCCAAGGATGCCTACTTCGTACGCTGTGGCCTGGGCGACACCATGACCCAGGGTGACATCGACCGCGGGCAGGTGATCGTCATGGTCGGCTTCGCACCGCTGAAACCGGCGGAATTCGTCATCGTGCGCATCCAGCAGAAGGTGGGTGAGGAGAGCTGACCGAGGCTCGCTCGCAAGAGGATGATCCGAATCAACACAATTTAGGGAGAACGGAATGGCAGCCCCAACATTTCCGGTGAATGCACACCGCTACGATCCATACAGAACCTTTAAATTCCAGGTCGTCATCGACGGCGTGCCGGTGGCCGGCCTGCAGAAGATGGGCGCCCTGAAGAAGACGGTCAGCGAGGTCAAATGGCGTTCCGCAGGTGATCCGTCCCACCAGCGCGTGATGCCCGGCGGCACCTCCTACGAGGCGGTGACTCTGGAGCAGGGCCTGACCCACGACCCGGTCTTCGAGAACTGGGCCAACCTGGTCAACAACATCCAGGGGGATGGAGCCATCTCCCTGGTCAACTACCGCAAGGACATCGTCATCAACGTCCTCAACCTGCAGGGCGTGGTAGCGATCTCCTACAAGCTCTTCCGGGCCTGGGTCTCGGAGTATCAGGCTTTGCCGGAGTTCGACGCCAACACCATGAATACGGTGGGTATCCAGACCCTGACCCTGCAGCACGAGGGCTGGGAGCGCGACACCGCGGTGACCGAGCCGTCGGAAAGCTGATAACCCGAGGGGACCCGAGATGGAGCTTCCAGGCGGATTGCTGGTCGACGGCAGGCTGCGCCGTGATTACCGTTTCAAGCCGGTAACCGGCGAGCTCGAGCGGGTGCTCGCAGAGAGCGGCCTGTACACCGAGACCCTGCCCGAACAGGTGACCCGGATCTTGACGGCCAGTCTGCAGCAAGTGGCCGGACAGCCGGTTGATGTGGATCGGGTACGGGCTTTGAGCGCAGGGGATCGGCAGTTTCTGATCCTGCAGCTCGAGGCGCTGATCGACACCGGTCCGCGTTGGATCACCGCCCACTGCGGCGGCTGTGCCGAGCCGATCCAGTTTCAGATCGAACCGGGCAACCTGCCGATAAAAGCGGCGGGGCAGGGCTACCCGCAGACCAGCATCACCCTGAGCATTGGCGAGATGGACCTGCGGGCGCCGAACGGCGGCGACGAGGAGTTCACTTCAATCCAGGACGCGGACCAGGGGACGCTGCTGCACGGGCTGCTCGCCCGGTTGCTCAGTGAGCTGGGACGTCCGGTGGACCCGCAAAGCCTGAGCGGAGAGGACATGGAGGTCATCGATCAGACTCTGGATGAGATGTCACCTCAGGCCGCGCTGACCGCCAGTATCGAGTGTCCTCACTGCCGGTTGTCTCAGGAGGTCGCCATCGATCCCTATGCCTGTATCATCCAGGAGACGGGAACGCTGGATGAGGAGATCCACACCCTGGCATTCCACTACCACTGGTCGGAACGGGATATCCTGCAACTGCCCCGCGGCCGACGGGCGCGTTATCTGCAGCTGATCGACCGCAGTCTGGGCAAGTACCGGGCGGACGACCTGATCCAAGATCAGCAAGGGGGTCTCTGGTGAAATATCTCAGCTCACTGGTCAGCCAGAGCCGGCAACCTGCCCGGCGCCCGCCCTCGCTGGAGCGTTCCCGGCAAACCGCGGGTTTCATCCCGCCCGAACCCGTCCAGCCAGGAATGCCGATGCGCTCGCATCCACCGGCCGCCCCGATACACCAAACACCATCCGAGGACGTTCGATCCCCGGATACCGAAACACTTGTACCGAGCGCCCATCCAGCACCGCTGATTGGTCCCTCGATGAGTGCGGCAAGACCCGCTCGCCAGGCAGAACGAGGGCGGCAAGAGCCGGCATTGCCGGGTGAACATGAAACGTCCGCCGCGAACCTTGCGGCAGACAATCCAGTAAAGCCCCCTGGCTCTCCCGACCGGGAAAGCCACCGTAACGGTGGTCCGGAGTTCTCCATCGAGATACCGGAGACCCCTGAGCTGGAGATGCCGCAAACCGCTCCCGCCATTCAGGCTGAGCGCGGCCCGGGGAGGCCGGTTGCGGTCGAGTCGGATGTCGCCAGGACCCGTATCACAGCACCGGGGGTGTTGGCGCAATCAGCTCCGCAACGGCAGACCGGCGACCCCGTCCCGCAATCATCTGCGAAGTCTGAGCGCTCAGAACCAACGACGGTGGAAGCGGAGGGCGATCCCGTCCGCGGTCCTGATCAGGCCCGGATCACGCCGGATCGGCTTCAGCCGGTCGATCCGATCGGAGACCCGGGAACAGAGCAACGGCCCGATCCCTCACCTAGACAACAGCCACCGCTTGAGGCGGGTCAGCGCCCCGCGCAGGGTGCCGTCCGAACAGAACCGGTCATGTTGGCCCGGCCGGCACCACAGCAGCCGGTGCAGCAGCCCCAGACCGCGGAGATCCCCCAGGTGCGCATCGGCCAGATCAATGTACTGGTGGAGGATCAAGCCTCCGCCAAACCGACGCCGCGCAAGCGCGCATCCAGGCCCGCGGCGACTAATCCCTTCGGCCTGAGAGGATTGTGAGATGCCGCTACCCACCTCATCTCTGTCGCGGATCTGCAACCAGGTCAGGGCGCATCTGGAGACCCTGGGTCAGGGCACGGCACCCCCCGATTGGGAGGTGACGGTGACCATCGGCGCGCCGGGCATCAACCTGCCCGCAGTCAACAACGCCAACACCCTGAATCTGTTCTTCTACCGCTTCGAACCCTTCACTTTCGATACCTCGGCGCGGCCCGGTGACGTGCAGTGGGTCAAGCTGTTCTGCGTGATGACCGCGGTGGGCATCGACGAGGACGTGGACAGCGACACGGTGGTGGATTTCTCCGCCGGGTTCAATGAGCTGCGCATGCTGTCCCAGGTCATGCGGCTGTTTCAGGAGCAACCGGTGATGCTGATCGACGGCGACAACCCGGGGGAGGTCTGGCACACTCAATTCATCCCCCAGCCGCTGGCGGACGAGCAGATCAACCAGATCTGGTCGACCCAGGGCGATACGGTCTACCGCCCGTCCCTGATGTACGAGATCACCCTGGCGCCGGTGGAGCCTCTGACCCCTGCGCCCCAGGCCCCGCGAGTCGCCTCGGTGGGCAGCTTTGCCGACAGCAGCACGAGCAATCCCAACCGACCCTGGCCGGCGAACCGCGAGACCCTCTATCCGCCGGTGCCTTCGGTCAGCGTGGACAGCGCCAATCCTCAATGGGCGCCGGCCATCGTGCTGGTCACCGGCCCCGCAGGGAATCGTGCGGCCAATCTCTCCCTCAACCTGGAGGTGCCGGTGGTGGGCGGCCTGGCGGATTTCAGCGGTTTGCCAACCCTGGATATCTGGATCGCCGGCGACAGCGCCCAGAGCGGTGATCTGACCCTGGTCGGTCAGCTGCTGCAGAACCCGGATGCAGATCGCAGCAGCGGCCAGTGGGTCGACATCGACCCGGTGATCAACCTGTCGGCAGACGCGGACAGCCTCGACGTGGAGAACCTGCCGGGCCCCGGTGGTACCGGCTTCGCCCTGGCCCTGAGCCACTGGACCGGTATCGACAACAGCAACAACAGCTGGCAGCTGCAGCTGTTCGTCGAGCGGCATATCCAGTATCAGGCGGACACCGGGCAGTGGGTCGATCTGCCCCATGCCGCCGACGGCGGCATGGGCATCCGCAGCAACCCCCTGTTGATCAGCCTGACCCGGGAGGTACCGTAAATGGTCGCTGTAGTGGCGGAAATGGTGCGTCCCACCAGTCTCGAACCGGAGTGGAAGCGTATCGAGCTGCTGGCCCAGTGCCTGCTCGAGGCGCGCTATGGACGGGAGCCGGCGGAGGCGCTACTGAGCCGGCTCAACGAGGTTCAGCATCAGGTCGAGTGCCTACGAGAAGAGGGTCAGGTCTGGCGCAGCCTGTCGGCGGAAGCGCTGCCGGCCTTGGCCCTCGATCTGCTGGCCGCGGTCTATGCCCCGGCGGTCAATCCCAACGTGGCATTGTTGTATCAGGATCTGCAGCAGAGCAACAGCGTCTATCCCAGTCTGGCCTTTCTGCACCGCCTGCTGGCATTCAATGAGCAGGAGTATGCCCTGGTCCAGCAGCTGGTCCAGGAGCAGGGCGAATTGCTCGGCCGGGGGCTGCTGCTGGGTGAGGGAGAGGGACCGCTGCGCCAGCTCAAGCCCCATCCTGCGCTGTTGCCGAGCGTCACCGGACTGCCGGCCCAGCGCCTGCGGGTGCCCGGCGCGGTGCCGATCGACATCCCGGCGGACTGGCAAGACCTGATCATCCAGCCCGCTCAGCAGCGCATGCTGCAGGAGTATCTGCTGTGGATCCAACATGCGGATCGTCTGGTCAACGAGTGGGGCGGACGCCCGCCGGGCGGACCCATCGCCCTGTTCAGCGGGCCGTCGGGGACCGGCAAGACCTTTGCCGCCAGCGTCATCGCCAACCAGCTGGGCTGGGACCTCTACCGGGTCGATCTGGGTGCGTTGGTGAGTAAATACATCGGCGAGACCGAAAAGAACCTCAATGCCCTGTTCGATGCGGTACATGGGCGTGAGGTGCTACTGCAGTTCGACGAGGTGGACGCCCTGATGGGCAAGCGCGGCGAGGTCAAGGACGCCCGGGACCGCTATGCCAACATGGAGGTCAGCCACCTGCTGTCGCGTATCGAGCAGCATCAAGGGCCCTGCATCCTCACCACCAACCTGCGTAAGCAGATTGACCAGGCCTTCCAGCGTCGTTTCCATTTCGTGGTGACCTTCCCGCGGCCCGAGGCCCCGGAGCGTCAGGCCCTGTGGCAGCGCCTGCTGCCTGCCGGGGCGCCCAAGGCAGTTGATCTCGATCTGTCCCTGGTGGCCGAGGCGGTGGCCCTGACCGGTGGCGAGATCCGCAACGCGGCGAACCATGCGGCGATCCTGGCGGCGGCCGGTGAGGTGCCGATCGGTATGCAGCAGGTGGCAACCGGGGTCTGGCGGGTGCTGCAGAAGACCGACGGACAGACCCGCCTCAGCCAGCTGCGCCAGTTGGCGGGTTTTCTGCCCAGAGAGATCGTCCAGGGGGAGACACCATGAGCCGGCCGTTGATCATTGACAAGCTCAACCTGCGCCTGCCCAAGGGCTGGCGGGGCGATCCGACCCTGCTGGCACGCCAGGTTGCCGAGCAGCTCCAGCGCCAGGCCGGTCAGTTGCACAACACGGAACGGCTCGATCTCAACCTGCGCGGTCATTTTGCCGGCGATGCCCGGCGGGTGGCCGGACAGCTGGGTGATCGCTTGCAGTCCATGACCCGAGCCGGTGGATCGAGGAGGCGAGGCGGATGATCAAGACCATGAAAGGCATGCTGGTGGAGTATGCGTTGAGCCTGCCGCCGCTGCTCTTGGAGTTCGAGTTCAACCCCGAGTCTCTGACCCGCACTCGCACCGTCAGCTTTGACGGCAGCGCCCTGCCGATCATCGACTTCACCACCCCAGGTGAGGCCAACCGTATCGGTCAGGCCGCCTCGGCCACCGCCGAGACGATCAGTTTTGACATCCTGCTGGACGCCACCGACAAGCTCAGTGATACCAGCCATCCGATGCACGCGGTGGCCCTGGTCTCCGGGGTGGAACCGGAGATCGCCACCCTGCGCAGCATGGTGGAGCCCAAGGTCAACGGTCCCGGACCGTTTCAGATGATGTCATCACTGACCGGCGGGGGGGCGCACGCCCATGAGCGGGACGAGCATCTGTCGGTGCTGCTGTTCGTCTGGGGCACCCACATCCTGCCGGTGTTCATCACCAATCTGCAGATCGAGGAGCAGGCCCATCTGCCCTTGCTCAAGCCCTATCGGGCCAAGGCCACCATCAGCCTGCAGGTGCTGGAGAGCACCAACCCCTTCTATCAGGTGGAACAGGTGCAGCGCATGATCATGTCGGCGGCCAATCTGCTGAATCTGCCGCTGCCCTTCTAGGAGAGCAAGATGCGAAGAAAAGGCTCCAGATACGCAAACACCCGATCCTTCAGCGAGGAGAAGGGCTTCGACGGCTACCGGGAACGCAGCCTGAGCTCACCGCCGGGGGTGGTGGAGCACACGGTGCTGCACACCGACCGGCTCGATCATCTGGCCAACGACTATTACAAGAGCGACCGGCGCTGGTGGCGCATCATGGACGCCAATGCGGAATTTCTCTACGGCTTCGAGCTGCTGGATGACCAGATGCACGGGGATGCGGTGGCGATCCCCGCTGCCCGGGAGCCGCGCAAATGAGCCTGGCCAGCTTTCTCGGACTCACCACCCGCGACACCGGCGAGTGTATCGTCAAGATCGGTGGCAGCGAGTTCTCCGACTACTACCCGAACCTGCAGACCACCCGAATCACCCTGCAGCGCCGGGACAGCTCGCAAGCCAGTCTGACCTTCGCCCTGCTGCGGGACACCGACGGCACCTGGCCCCTGGCGGAGGACGAGCGGCTGCGCACCTGGGCCCAGGTGGAGGTGTTGGTGGTGTTCGGTGATGCGGAAGAGCCCTTCTTCAGTGGCTATATCCGCGAGATCAACACCGACATCCCGGAGAGCGGCAGCGTCGCCACCGTGACCCTCAACTGCCAGGACATCTTCGCCGCCATGGACCGCGCCTGCCGGCGGGTGACCTGGGACGAGGGGCGCCAAAGTCTGGATATCATCCGTGAGATCATCGCCCCCTATGGCCTGACCCTGGATACCGACCTGACCAACACCCCGGTAGACAATCGGCACCAGAACAAGACCGATTACCGCTTCATCCGCGAGCTGGCGGAGGAGAACCGATATGAGTGGTATCTGCGCGACCGTCAGGGCGGGGTGCGGGAGCTCTACTACGGACCACCCCGGGCCTCCGCCGAGGCCGCCGGCAACAAGCTGATGATCCACGCCGGGCGTGAGACCAATTGCCTGAGCTTTAATGTCTCCTACGACGGTTACCAGCCGGATCGGGTGCGCTTCAGCACCGCGCCACTGAGCGGCGACGAGATCGAACAGGCCAGCCAGACCCCCGAACTTGAGTTATTCGGCACCCGCAGTGCCGACTCCTCGGACAGTGGGCTGGACGACTTCGAATGGTGTCTGCCCCCGGGGGATGGTAACAACCAGGAGACCGCCGAGCAGCGGGCCCAGGGCGAGGCGGAGGAGCGCTCCTTCAAACTCAAGGCCAGCGGACGGCTGGACGGTACCGCCTACGGCAGTCTGTTGCTGCCGGGCAGCGTGGTGGAGGTGGGCGGCACCGGGCAGAACAACGGCAAGTGGTACGTGGACAGCACCGTGCACACCTTTGACGAGAGCGGTTACCACGTGGAGTTCGAGCTGATCCGCAACGCCGCTGCCGGGGACGAGACCAGCAGCGATCACATTCTGGCAGGAGTGCTCTGATGGAAGAACAGGTACAACGCATCGTCACCCAATCCCAGGAGCGCTATTTCGGCAAGTATCGGGGTTTGGTGGTGGACAATCAGGACCCGGAAAACCGCGCTCGGGTGACTTTGCAGGTGCCCGAAGTGCTGGGCAACGAGCTGGTGTCCCACTGGGCAGAGCCCTGTCTGCCCTTTGGTGGACTGGCGGATCAGGGTTTGTTTCTGGTACCGGAGATCGGCGCCCAGGTTTGGGTGGAGTTCGAGGCGGGCAACCTGGACAAACCGATCTGGACCGGCACCCTCTGGCAGCAGAGCGGTGATGTACCCAGCGAGGCGGCTGACCGCTCCCCCAACATGCGCGAGCTGAAGACCCCCTCCGGTCACATCCTCTCCTTCGACGACACCGAAGGGGAGGAGGAGATCCGCCTTTACCACCCGGCGGACAGCGAGCTGAAGATCGATCCGGAAGGGGTGGTGCAGATCACCGACGCGGCCGGCGCCACCCTGGTCATGAACGCCTCCGGCTCCTCCATCGAGGTCAGCGACAGCAACGGCAACAGCCTGGTGATGGAGGCCGCCGGCATTACGGTAAGCGACGGCAGCGGCAACGAGATCAAGATGGAGGCCGGGGGGGTGACGGTCAAGAGCAGCGCCATCGTGACCATCGAGGGCAGCATGGTGAACGTGGGCGGCTCCGGCGGCGAGCCCCTGATCAAGGGCACCAGTTTCCTCAGCCTGTTCGCCACCCACATGCACACCTGCACTGCGCCGGGCGCGCCCACCTCGCCGCCCATCCCTCAGGGTGAGATGAGCACCCTCAGTACAACTTCGATGGTGAAGTGAGGTATCGAATATGACCGACCTGACCCGCACCCGCCTCAACAACCGGGACTACCTGCGCTTCCCCTTCACCATCGGCGAACAGGGGGGCGTCGTCAGCAGCCGCCACCAGCATGTGCGGGAACAGATCGAACAGATCCTCTTTACCAATCCCGGTGAGCGCTGGTACCGGCCCGACTTCGGCATCGGCGCCCGCGCCCTGGTGTTCGAGCCCAACAACTCGCCCTTGTGGGAATTGGTGAAGAAGCGCCTGCTGGCGACCCTGGCCGAGGCCCTGAAAGGCGAGGTGCTGCCCGAGTCCCTGTCGGTGGAGGTGTCCGGCGAGAACGAGAAGCTGCTGATCCAGATCGGCTACCAGATGGCCGCCCTGCAGCATTCCGAAAAGCTGCAGTTCGTACTGAATGGAGATGAGTGATGGGGGAGATGAATCATGGCCGATGAACCGCAGGTCGAACTGATCTACTCCGAAGGCTGCGGCGACTGCGGCGAGCGCCGGGTCGAGCTGCCCGCACCCCTGCCGCAGATTGGCGACGACTTCGACTGGGACGTGCGGGACTACGACGGCTTCCGCCTATTCATGCTGGAGGAGCTGGCGGCGCGCTTTCCCGAACGGCGCAACTGGACCCCGGCGGACATGGAGGTGGTGCTGCTGGAAGCGCTGGCGGTGGTGCTCGACCAGCTCTCGGACATGCAGGACCGCATCCAGGCCGAGGCCTATCTGGAGACCGCCCGGCGCCCCGATACGGTGCACCGTCTGCTGGAGATGATCGGCTACCGAGCCCTGCTGCATACCGATCAGGCCGGCACCGACCAGGAGCTGGAACAGCTCTGGCGCTACTATCCGCACCTGATGGAGGAGGCCAAGCGAAAGGGACCGGAGTCGATCCAGCAGCAGCTGCGCATGGTCACCGAAGAGGACTACCGCAATCAGTTGCTGCCCCATCCCCTGGTCCTGGACGTGGACGCCTACAGCGACTGGAGCGGCGCCTGGCACAGCCACTTCGTGGTGGTGCGCCTGATCAATAACCTGGAACTGGACGAGACACTCACCCAGGCGAAGATCGCCGGGGATGCGGAGGATCCGGTGGATGCCTACGCGCGCTTCCAGGCAGAGCTGCAGTCCTATTACCAGGATCAGGAGATCCCCCAGGATCTGCTGCCCGCTATCGAGGGCAGCAGCGCCCGCACCCTGCTCAAGCAGGTGATCGAGCGCCAGCGCATGGTGGGGCAGGAGGTAATGCTGCGCGACGCCACCCTGGTCGGCATCGTGCTCGCCATCTCGGTGCGCATCGCCGGCGACTACTACCGTTCCGAGATCCAGGATGCGGTGCGCGAGGCCCTGGTGGACCCCTCCGACGGTTTCTTTGCCCCCGGTCATCTGCAGTTCGGCGAGGATGTGGTGGCCAGCGATCTGATCGAGGTGCTGATGGCCCTGGACGGGGTGGAATCGGTGTGCATCAACCGCATGAAGCGCATCGGCTCGATCTACACCGATCAATCCGGCAGCGGACGAATTGTCCTGGAGGGTCACGAGGTGGCGGTGCTGGAGGACGACGTGACCCTGCCCGAGCGGGGTTCCCTGCGCATTGTGCTGCATGGAGGTAAGCCCGGATGAGATACAACCACAAGAGCGATCTGACCCGCTGGAACCGGGCGGGCCTCAGTGAATTTCGCTATATCGACGGCAACGCCATCACCTATCTGGAGACCTTGCGCCAGCAGTTGATCGAAGAATACGACCTGCAGGGCACGCCGAGCTGGTCGGAGCTGCTGACCCGTTTCCCGGAACTGCCCGGCGAGACCCGCAGCCAGACCCGCAAGCGCCTCAAGGCCCAGTACTATGACGAACGCCGCGACTACGCCTGGGAGATCCTGCGCAGCCTGGCGCGCAGCGCCCATGTGCTGGGGGAATACAGCAACGCCTACGCCAACGAGGCCTATCTGCCCACCGCAGTGGAGTGGGACAACATTCGCAAGCTGGTAGCCATGCTCGGCTACCGACCCTCGCCGCCGGCCTCGGCGGAGACCCATATTGCCCTGCTATACAAGGAGGGTGAGAGCGGCGAGGTGGACAAGGGCTTCGCGGTGAAGAACAAGCCGAAGGACGGCGAGTCGACGGTGATCTTCGAGACCCAGGAGAAACTGACCGGCAGTGACCGACTGAACCGGCTCTACCTCAAAGACTGGGACAAGAATTTTTCCACCTTCAAGGTGAAGACGTTCTACAAAAAGAGCAAAACCTTCGGCTATTTAAGCAAGCTTACCGGCCCAGTGAGTTTCGACTTCCCCCTGGCGGAGCTGCCCGAGGATGTGAGCGCGGGGGACCTGGGTGTGCTCGCCACCTCGACCAAGGGTTTGCCGGTGAAGGTCACGAAGCTGGCCGGTGAATCGGAATCACCCTATGTGGAACTCCAGTCGCTGTCCGGAGAGGCGCCAGACAAGGCTTATCGCTATCACAACACGACCCTCTATCTGCAGCCCGACTTTGTCGAGTCGCCCCTGGCCAACGGCGACGGCAGCGCCCTGTTGAAGGAACAGGCGGCGCTGGCCAAGGACGAGATCGTCTTCGCTAAGCAAGGTGCGGACTGGGAGGTCCGGAAGGTACAGGAAAACGCGTTCGGGTACATCCAGTTCGCCGAGAGTTCTCCGGCACCGGCAGCAGGGGAGAAGTTGTTCCGGGCACGCAGCCTGAATCAGCAGCGGCATGAAAATCTCGAGAATGGCGCGAGCATCTATGTGTTGCCTCATGACGATGATGGCACCGATGGCATCCTGGTGAATGAGGACCTGAACAAACTCAGTGTCACGATCAAGGGACGGGATATCTCGGATGACAGCGGCGTGGTCGAGACGACCCACTACATCAAAGGCAATTATGGCGAACGTATCTTCTACCCGGCTGAAGACTATGAGGCTGTCATCGACAAGGTGGGCCTGACCGAGGTCCGCTTCGCCGGTGAGGCCAAGGGGCTGGAGAGCGGTGGCTGGGCCTTGGTGACCCACAAGGACAAGCGCCTGGTCGCCTATCCGATCGGCCAGATCAATGAGGACGAAGACTGGTTCGAACTGGAGCTGAGCGGCAGCAGCGGCGCCGTGTCACTGTTGCGTTCCGCCTTCAAGCTCGCCCTGCAACCGCGGGAGCACGACGTCAATGGCCGCTTGGCCTGGAGCTCCGCCAGCACTGAGGCGGTGACCTTGGTCGAGCTGGCCGATCCGACCCTCGCGAACGAACTTAAACTGGGGCAGAAGCTGATCTGCGCCGGCGACGATTTCGCCGCCCTGGTGGAGCTGAAGGACATCCAGCGTAAAGTCGGCTCGACCAAGTTGCATCTGGCCCCACCCTTTCACCAGGACACGGAGGCAACGGGCCTGAGCCGTCACGCATGCATCCTCTACGCCAATGTGGCCCGCGCCACCCATGGGGAGACCCAGCCGGAGAAGATCCTCGGCAGTGGCGATGCCTCTCAGACCCAGCCGTCATTCGATCTCCCCCCGGAGAAGATCTCCTGGGTGGCGGACCCCGAATTCGCCAGCGGGGTGCGGGCCGACCTGACCCTGCGGGTCGGACAACGGGTCTGGCAGCAGGTGGAGAATCTGGCCCATTCGGGCGCGGAGGATCACGATTATCAGGTCGAGGTGGACGAGGACGGCCTGCTCTCGGTGCAGTTCGGCGACGGGCGCAACGGTCGCCGTCTGCCCACCGGGGTGGATAACGTGCGGGTGCGCTATCGCACCGGCTACGGGGAAGCGGGGAATCTCGATGCGAACGCGCTGGTGAAGATCGCCCGACCGCATCGCCTGATCGAGGATTTCGTCGCACCCCTGGCGAGTGCCGGCGGGGCCGAGAAGGAGTCGGCGGAATCCATGCGCGAGAGCGCCCCGGCCACCGTGCTGGCCCTGCAGCGGGCGGTCTCACTGGACGATTTCACCCATCTGGCGGCCCACCACAGCATGGTCTGGCAGGCCCGGGCCTTTGAGAAGATGCCCGACCGCCCGGCTCGGCCGCTGATCGAGGTGGTGGTGGTGGCGGCCGGCGGCGCGACCTTCAACCCGGGTTCGGAGACGGCCCTGTTGATCCAGAACTATCTGCAAGAGCACAGCATCCCCGGCACCCCGGTCTCGGTGATCAGTTATGCACCCCTGCTGCTGGATCTCAAGGTCTCCATCATGGTGGACGAGGCGGCCTTCGACAAGAAGCAGGTGGCACAGGCGGTGCAGGATCAGTTGGCGACAGGGTTGGCGCTGAAACAGCGCAGATTGGGCCAGCCCCTGTTCCGCAGCGAAGTGATCGCCCTGCTGGAGCAGGTGGAAGGGGTGGAGAACGGCCACTGCGAGATCCTCGCCACCCCCTATGTGGGGCTCAGCGTCGCCGAGCGACCAAGGCTGCACAAGGCGGACGACGGGGGTATCCGCCGGGTCTCGGTGAAGCCCCATCAGCTGCTCTATCTGGACCCGGACCTGCATGAGCCGGTCGTCACCACCCGTCAGTACGAGATTTGAGTGGGGTGAGACATGAGTAAATCCTACGATCACGCCGAACTGCTCTACCAGATCCTCCCCTCGATCTATCGGGAACGGGACGACAGTCGGGATCTGCAGAAATATCTCAACGGTTGCGGCTTGCTGCTGGATCAGTTGCACCGGACCCTGTTGCAGCGTTATGCGGACATCTTTCCCGACTCGGATCCGGCCTTCGAACTGGATTCCCAGACCTGGTTGCTGCCCTACATCGCCGCCCTGCTGGATGTGCGGCTCACCTCGCCCCTGGAGTCGGGCAAACGGGCGGAGATCGCCAACGCCATCTCCTGGCGCAAGGCCAAGGGCACGTTGCGGGTGGTCGACGAAGTGGCTGAGGCGGTGGGCGGCCTCGAAGTGGTGGTGCATGAGGGCTGGAAACGTGTTGCTACCACAGCAAGGGTCGGCATGCCCCTGTTGGCTGTGAAGACTTTCGGGTACGCCGGCGATGCGCCTGCCCCACAGCATGCACCCATGCGGGCCAGACATCCCGGGCTGCCGGCAGGTACCGTCGATCTGCGTTGCCTCGGCTCGGCAGTAGCGGCAGCGGAGGGCAATCCGGCGGCGCAGATCAGCCGGGTCGAAGGCAACAGCTATCGCTGGCGGCAGAGCAGCCTGCACGGGGCGCAGAACTGCCATGAAGGACATGGGATACTACCCATGCCAGGTCTGGAACCGGACTGGATTCCCGGCACTTTCGATGATCCATCGGTACGCACCGTCGACTTTCGCAATCCCACCTGGCGTCAGGGCCACTTCCATCCGCGCCGGGTGCTGCTCTTCTCACCCACCCATGCGGGCTTCTTCGCGGCCACCGAGCACCGCTTTCAGTGGTCGGAGGGTCTGGCGCAGGACGAAGACTTTCTAGCGGTGGTTGCCGTGGCGGTGGAGGGTGAGCGCACCACCTTCCGCAACCGCTCCCTGGACGAGGGACCCTTCGTACCGGTGGTGATTCGCATGCGGGTCAAGCTGGAACAGGTGCCGAGCGGCACCGGTCCGGTGGACCCGCCGGTCTGGCGCTTCGAAGGCATCGTCTTCAGCCACACGGTAGAGGCGGACTCCGGGCGTCTGGAGTTCTCTCGTTGCGCGGCTTTGGCGGCGGAGGTGCACAGCACCGACCTGGAAGGCCCGGTGCTCACCGCCGATGACTGCCTGTTCAAGCGGGTGCAGGCCGCCAAGGGCCTGGTCAGGCTGCAGTACTGCACCGTTCTGACCACGACCATCGCCGAGAGCCTGCAGGCCAGCGACTGCATCTTTAACGGACCGATCCACAAGGATCACGATCCAGCCAGCGAGCCGGGCGAGGGTTGCGTACGCTTTTCCAGCCTGCTGCCGGAACAGGCCGAGGGCGAGTTGAGCTTGTTTGATCACCACAAACTGCCGGCGGTGTTCTATTCGGTGAGCTTCGGCCAGCCGGGTTGCGGGGTGCTGCATCCGGCCACCCCGGAAGAGATCGCCGAGGGTGCCGAGGATGGAGGAGAGATGGGCGCCTATCACCATCTGCATCTGGTCGCCAGCCGTGCGGCGGTGATCACCAAGCTCAAGGATTATCTGCCGACCGGGATCAAACCGGTGATCATCCCCGACCATTCGCTGCATGACCTGCCGGGCGAGTTCAGTGAAGCGGCGGATTCGGAATAAACAAGCAATAGGACAGCCAGCATGAAAATTCAGAAATCGCGCAACAGCAGACAGCCGGTCAAAGACTACTCTTCCGTCTGCCATCAGCAGGGGAGGATGCTGACCGATTCGGATCTGACAGAGCAGGCGCTGCTCTCGCGAGATCGTCTGAACCAGGCCCTCAAGGATGTGATCGGCAGCGGCACACCCCGCCACGGTGCCCTCTTGCAGGTGACCGAGTCCGGCGATGAGCGGATCCCCAGTCTGCACTGGGGGCGGGTGTATGTGGACGGCGTCCTGGGTGAGGTTCGAGCGGATGCGGATGCCCCCGATGCGGATCTGTTCGATTACAACCACCAGCGCTACTCTCCGGAGGCACCGGCGTTGCCTGAGAGTGCGGCCCATCGGCTCTATGTGGATGTCTGGGAGCGCAGCGTCATCTGGCTGGAGGATGAGATGCTGCGGGACCCGGGACTGCACGGCGCGGATACCACCACCCGCACCCAGACCACGGCTCAGGTGAAGTGGTGCGATGGGTTGCTCGATCCGCTCTGCCCGGACATCAACCCGACCCTTGGCGACGCCCGTCTGCGTCTGGTATTGCGCAGCCTGGCGACCAGCGCCGATCCCTGCGATCCTTGTGCCGACGAGCTGGAGCTCAACGACCCGGTGGGCAACTATCTGTTCCGGGTCGAGGTGCACGACGTCAGCTATGACGGTAGTGACCAGCCGGAGGCGCTGGTGCTCAAGTGGTCATCGGAGAACGGGGCCGAGGCCTATGCCACGGCGGACGTGCCCCCCGATTTCGCCAGTAACCAGTTCGTCTATGAGTTCTTCGACGAGGTGTCAGAAAAACGCCTGGGTGTGCATCTGGGACGTGACGGGAGCGGGCAGAGGATCATCGATGGTCAGCGTCCGGGACTGGTCAACGAGTTCTCGGACACTTCAGCATCCGCCAGGGACTTCGTGCGCCGCTGGGACGGCTGGTGCCGGATCGAGAAGAGCGGCAGCGACTGGCAGCTTACTGAGGGTTTCGAGGGCAGTATCGATCTGACCAGCGGGGTCGGCGCCGACAAGCCGGGGCATGTGATCCAGGGCGGTGATGCTGTTGGCATCGAATTGCGGGTGATCAGCCTGGAGATCGAACTGGCGGATCATCCTCTGGTGGCGGGTGACTTCTGGACGGTGCCGGTACGCGAATCGATCCATCAGCAGGGCGAGGTGTTGCTGGAGGATGAGGACGGCGATGGCGTGCCGCCGGAGGGCGAGCCCCATCACTACATGCTGCTGGTGGATGTGGCGGCGGACGGTACTCTGAGTCTACCTCCCGCCAGCGGCTGCGACGGCTATAACGCCTGCCAGTTGCCCCAGTTTCCCAGCCTCACCGATCTGCGGGCCAAGGACATCTGCTTCGACAACAATACCTGCGAGATGCCGGAGGTCGGCACGGTGCAGGAGGCCCTGGATCATCTTTGCCAGGAGCGGGACCTGCGCTGGCACAACAAACACCTGCACGGCTGGGGCGTGGTTTGCGGCCTGATCCTGGAATGCGATCCGGAGGATCCCGCCAGCGTGGTGCTGAATACCGGCTACGCCCTGGATTGCGAAGGCAACGACATGGTGGTGGAGGACGATGTCAGCATCAATATCCTGAAACGCCTCGAGGAGGAACAGATCGATCCGGCGACCCTGGAGGATGACCAGGGGCTCTGCCTCTATCTGGAGTACACCCCGGAAGGGCAGCTGGACCTGGGCATCGAGCTCTACGATCCGGAGGACCAGGACCTGGTCGAGCGCCTGCGGGATACCTTGCTCTTCGATTTTTATGAGCATTGCATCCTGGATCTGATCAAGGCCTTCACCGGTGAGTTGCAGGAGACCGACGTACAGGCCCGTTGCGCCATCACCCAGTGCGGCAGACAGGAGATACGGCCGGTGCAGCGGCGTACCCTGACCCTGACCAATCTCCTGTTTCAGTATCAGCAGGGCGAGTCCAATACGGTGTTGAACATCTCCCAGTGTGAACACGCCCTGTTGGAGGATCTGTATGACAGATTGAGAAATCTTCTGCGCAGCAAGACCTTCTGCGCCCAGTTCCAGAACCAGGATTTCCCCGACTACCCCTTTGACGGTAAGCCATGTCGGGCCACCTGGTTCACGCCGCAGCCGCTGGACCACATCCGCCTGCACCCGGACGGCAAGCTGGCCTTCGCCTGGCGGCGCAGCAGCAACCGGGTGTTCGTCTTTGAACAGTTGAAGGCGGGCTGCCTGGGTGATCTAGTGGGCTACTTCGATGTGCCGCAACTGGACAACGGCAGTATCACCGATCTGACCATCGACCGGGATAACCTGATCCATCTCAGCGGCATCGTGCACGAGGAGGACACCTTGTTCGCTCGGGGTAAACTGCCGGAGATCAGCCGCGAGGAGTGCGAACTGAAGATCGAGTGGCAGACCAGCTTCATGTGCGGGGTCAAGGTGGTCGTGCTCAGGCAGTCCCCCTGGTCGACCCAACAGCTCTATGCAGTGGGCCTGTGCAAGGGCGCCTATCTGATCGATCCCGAAGCGCTGTTCAAGGAGGACAAGATCGAGCGGGAACCGGACTGGGCGTTTCCCGCCTCCGGGCATTTGGATTTCGATGTCAATGGGACCCGGGTGATCTGCACCGCGGCGGAGAAATCGGGTTGTGAGAAGGGGCAGTACGACCGGCTGGTCTTCTTCAAACCGGTCCTGGATGCGGATGTGAACTCACAGCCCGTCTCGATGTTGGTCCCGATCGTCAATGATCAGCCAGTGATCGGCAGTGACGGATTCGTCGTGGCCCAATCCTCTGCAGGGGAGCGGGATGATGTGAGAGGCGACAATGCGGCCGCGGAAATCGTCATCAGTAATCTGAACAGGAACCTACTGCTGTTCCTGGTGGCGGATATCGGCGATTCCAAGGTGTTGTGCCGCTTCGATGCCGCGGTGCTGCAGAAGCTGGACGGTCAACAATGGCCGGGGGATTTCTACCATTCCTTTGGCGCGGCCAGCCATATCGCCCTGAAATATGTCAGAGGCGGCAAGCTCGACGGCGTGGTGGCGACCCGCTATGCGATGCACGACATGCAATATATCCCGGGGGATCCCCGCCAGTATCAAAAGACGTTGTTGACCAGTATCCCGGTGCAGGCCGGACCGGTGGATATCGCCACCCATGACGAGTTGCAGCAGTTGCATGTGCTCAACCATATGGGCCAGTCGATCACGGTGCTCAACTACGCGTTACCGGAGTATCAGGAGCAGAGACCGACTCTGCAGGAGTATCGGGCGGATGTACTTGCCGCCTTCTATCAACTGCTATCCGGCCTGTTGCAGTATCTGAAGGACTGCTTCTGCCAACACCTGCTGGTCAAGTGCCCCGAATGTGACGAAGACGACAAGGTCTATCTCGGCTGTCTGAGCCTGCGCGACAACGAGGTCTACAACATCTGTAACTTTACCAAACGAAAGACCGTCAAGACCTTGGACGCCTTCGCCTATTGGTTGTCGCTGATCCCGATCGGCCCCATCGTGGCCTGGGCGATCGAAAGGCTATGCTGCCTGGTCTTGCCGAACCTCTTTGAGCAGCGGGAGACCCAGGCGTTCGCCATCAGTCCGCAGCAACTGGGTACGGTGAGCGCGGTGATGAATACCGATCACAACAACATGCTGCAGGCGGTCTCCCTGGCCAGCAAGGATGTGACGAAGAAGGGGTTGAACGAACTGGTCAGGGCCGGATACCAGGATAACAGCAGTTACCAGGATCTGGTGGGTACCGAGTATCACTACAAACCCGGTGTTATTCAGACCGTGCAGCCGGCGTTCACCACCAACCAGGCGATCAAGGATAAGGTCGACAGTATCGAGATCGACCGGGCCAAGACCAAGGATGAGGTGGCGACGCTGCAAAACGAAGTGAATACACTCAGGCAGGAGAAACTGGCCGCCGAAGAGCGCTTCCAGGCGCTCGAGGCAGACTATAACAACGTATTGGTAAAACGGGTCGAGGCGGTCGAGGTGGACAAACAGCAGGCAGAGCAAGAGGTCACCGCGTTGAAGGCTGAGATCGCTGTGCTCAAGGAAGAGAAGACCTCGGCGGATCAGCGTTTCACCAAATTGGAACAGGACATCGTCGAGCTCAACAAGCTGCGGACCCATGTGGAACCAATCGTCAGAGCGGCGGAACCGGTAGCGACCATCGAGGGCATCTCTCCGGAGAATGCGAGGATCCTGGAGGCGAACAACATCACCACGGTCAAGCAATTGGCGGATGCGAACGTCGATCGTCTAAAAGAGCTGGGCATCCGCCACAATACGGCGACCAGCCTGATCAAGAAGGCGAATGACAAGCTGGTGATCGCTCGTTGAGTGTGTGATGGGTAAACAAGCGGTAAAGGCGGAATCCGCCCCGCCGATCCGGTCCATTCGACCTGCGGTCGGGCAGACCTTTACCCGTCATGCTTCCAGGGTGAGTGCTCTGTTGAGTACCGGTAGGCATGCGATCCAGCCGATGGTTGAAGTCGGCAGTGCAGGGGATGCGGCGGAGCGGGAGGCGGACAGTATGGCTGAGCGTGTGCTGAGGATAGCCGAGCGTAAACCGAGCGAGCCGACACCCAATCGCGAGCTGTCAGCCGAACCGCGCCGGGTACCTGGAGCCAGCACTTTGGATAACCTCATGACCCCACGCGCATCTGAACTTTTCACGTCAGTGGGCAAGCCTTTGGATGCGACGACGCGATCGTTTTTCCAGTCAGGTTTCGGCTATGACTTAGGTCGTGTGAGGGTCCATACGGATCCGATCTCATCCACGCTGGCCGGGTCCATCAAGGCTCGGGCCTTTACCGTCGGAACGGACCTGGTCTTCAACCGCGATCAGTACGATCCGGCCAGCATCAGGGGGAAAAAACTACTGGCGCACGAACTGGCCCATGTCGTGCAGCAACAAAGCACAGGATTGAAAGTACAGCGGCAAGATGATTCGTCCGCCCAACCTGATGTGGAGTCGATATCAGCCGAGCTATCCGAATCTCAGGACAGGCTGGCGCAGGATACGGCAATGCGAATTAACCAACTGATCGAGGATGGTTTTGATCAGGTGATTCGTGAACAGGGAACCCAGCCATTCGCGCTGCTTGGCGAGGTTGAGCAGATCCTGCGTGAGGTCACGGAACTGAGGACCGAGATGATGGGCAAGCAGCCGGTGATCGTCCAAGAGCCCTTGTCAGGCTCAGGTAAACAGGCATTGCGTTATTATTTACCCGCAAAGACTCATCAGCGACTGGCTATTCTGCTCAATTATGTGTCGCTCGATGCCACGTATCACATTCAAAATGTCTTGCTTATCGATCCAGCCACGAAATTTACCTATGAGATGCAACTGGTGGGTGCAGGAGGCGGCAAGGGGATTGTCGGGGTAAAGGGTTCTCCGGTTTACATTTCCTACCTGGAGGATGGGAAGGAAATCTGGAAGGAAGAATACAACTTCGAGGGTATGGGCCCGGCGATAGGGGTTGCACCCATGGCAGCAACCGCATCACCCAGCAAATCCCCCTTCACTGCTGATTTTTACTGGGGTCCGGGGGAATTCGTCGGCAAGATGGACTTGGCAGAGTTGGATATCGCGCCACTCGGTGGTTACAGCTTTTCCGGTGCCACACTCACCGGACAGGGCAATCATCCCCCGGTTTCCATTACATTGAGCGGTTGGATCGCGAGTACGCCGGGTGACGTGGGTGTAGGGAAATACTGGGGGTATCTCAACCGGGAACTCGGCGAAAAGATCACTGACCCGGGATCCACTCAGCAACTGCCGGAAAAACCGGCCTTTGTCCAGGAAAAGCCAGTCAATCTGGAACTGCTTATAGGGTTCGATACAGACAGTGATCAGCCGAATGACAGATCCCTCCTGGCACTTGAGGAGTTCGTGCAGGACAACCAGACTGTTCTGGACCAGGGGGACTTCGATCTTCAGTTGTTCGGACAGGCCAGTCGCATTGGTGAGGATCCCCATAATCAGGCATTGTCGGAGCGGCGGATTGCCAGCGTGGTGGACTTGATTGAAGCACTGTGGGGCAGACCCGTGCCGGACGAAAAGATTCAGTCCCTCGCCGTTGGTGAGAGACAAGCGGCTGAGGAGGGTGTCCCTCCAGGTGATGACAGTTCTGAATACCGCACGGTGGAATTAAGACTGATCGGAGAGCAACAAGTCGTCTTGCCGCATTTTTGATAGGTAAGTCAGCGTTCGTGTGACCAGGAAAACATGACATGGGCAGCACTGTACGAGTCAAGGATATCGGAAAAACCTGTCCAAGCGGTCGACCGTCGGTTGGCAGACTGGCGGCCCGCCAGGTTTCACAGGTGAGTACCCTGTTGCGCACGGGCAGAGGGGTACCTCAGGCCAAGTTACGCATCAATACGCCGGGCGATGTATTCGAGCAAGAGGCCGATCGTGTCGCGGAACAGATTATGCGGATGCCCGATCCGCGTTTAAGCCTGCAGGATGGAGATCGGTCACTAGATGATCAGAGCCTGCAACCGGAACCAATGATCCAACGCCTATGCAAATCCTGTGCGGAAGATGATGAGCTGTTGCAGAAAAAATCGATCGAGGGGCAAGGGGCACCTGTTGTCTCTGCAGCGTTGAGTCAGAGCATCCGCTCGCTGCGAGGCGGGGGAGAGCCTTTACCTGGTGCAGCACGTAACTTTTTCGAGCCCCGGTTCGGGGTCGATTTGTCTGCCGTGCGCATCCATGACAATGCCCGCGCCGATCAGCTGGCCAGGTCACTCAGTGCCCGCGCATTCACACTGGGGAGCGATGTGATGTTCGCTCGCGGGGAGTACTCCCCGAGTGAAACTGCCGGCAGAGGGCTGCTAGCCCATGAGTTGGTACATGTGCTGCAGCAACGCAGCGACGAGGCGACGCTGCGACGCCAGAATGTGCCGGCACCGGCACCACCCGCTAGCCCAGCGCCGCCGGCCTTCTCCATTACGCAGATTCCCGGGATCATGACGGCCATGTCGTGGAACACGGCAGCGGCGCTCATGAACGACTGGTTTTCCCGTCCCGCCAATGCGGTTCCTGCTTCCGGTACACCGAATACCAGCGCTGTGACCATCAGCTGGGCCAATGGATTCAGTCGGGCAAGATCCGTGTACGACACGCTGGTTGCCGATAGGATCTGGGTAAACGATGCAGCACAGAATCTCCTGCAAAGCAGGCTTGTGGGGGCAGGTCTGCCCGGTCATGGGGCCAGCCAGGCTTTCGGATCGGTAACGGGCTCAGCCCCTGCGCTCGACAGCGACTATATCAACTATCGGGCGGTCAACCAGGGCCTGTTCACTGCACTGGACGGTCTGGCCGGTGCGCTTGCCAATTTTGTCTACCGGGTGGTCGTGAGGGGGCGGATCACCGACACGGGGGCATCGCCCTGGCACGCCTTCGGCACCAGCCGCAGTTACCAAGTTGATCTGTCGGATGTCGGTATCTATATCAAGGACTCTTATGATTTCAACGGCGATCAGGATCTCGGATGCTGGGATCCGGTCGCCAACACGGTGGGCCGTACCCGCCTGTTTCAGGGCAATGCCACTTGTGTGGGTAACGTGGATTACCGTACCTGGCGAGCCGCCAACAATCGGGGGGGTGACTTCCTCATCTATTCGACACCTGACGTGCTGAGTGTCTCGGACAGTTTCACCTTCTACCATTGAGCATGTTGAGCCAGATTCGAAAAACAAGGCCCGTCTCTATGTCAGGGCAGCGTGCGAGACCAGTGGTGCATTGTATACAACATGCCCGGGTTCAACAGATCCTGCAGCGCAGGTTGGTGCAGGCCAAACTCACCATTGGCCCTGTGAATGACCAATACGAACAAGAGGCGGATCGGCTTGCGGAACAGGTGATGAAAATGCCTGATCCGGCAGCATCTGACGCGGTTGGCGGGCCATTGCTCAGCCATGCTATTGATCCCTATCCCAAGATGCGGCGCAGCTGCAGCTCCTGTACTGATGATGAGGAGCTGTTGCAGGCGAAACGCAACAACGCTGAGCAATCTGAGGCGACCAGTACAATAACCACAGGACTCGGATCGTTGCCGGCAGGACGGCCCTTGAGCGGTTCTGAACGGGGTTTTTTCGAACCGCGCATCGGTGCGGATTTTTCTCGGGTACGTATACACCAGGATACCCATGCCGCCGCATTGGCGAGGTCAATGAACGCCCGTGCTTTGACTCAGGGGGCGGATATACTGTTCGGCGCCGACGAGTACAGCCCTGGATCCGCAACAGGCAGGCGATTGTTGGCGCATGAGTTGACGCATGTGGTACAGCAGGGCGCGGCAGCTCGGCACCGACCGCAGCCTTTCAATGGATCGGCGCATGTGGTCAAGCAGACTGCAGAAGGCGACTGGATTCAGGGTGCCTGGTTTAAGATCGGCAAACAGCGCATCGATGTCAACTATGACGATGTCATTTTGACGCCGGTGGGGGACTTCGTCTCGAAGGTCGAGTCTTTATACATGAGCTGGACCGGTGCAGCGAATGCAAACGCGATCCACGCCAAGCTTGCAGCCTTACCGGCCCGCCAACAACAGTGGGTCATGCTGGGTCTCGATCTGCTCAAGGACAATACTGAAAGACCAGCGCACGATAGTCTGAACCGCAAAGTGGCGGTGCAGCGACTGATCGAGCGGGCACCCAATACCAGCACCTCGCTTGCCAGCCCGTTGCCCGAGATGGAGAAGGAGGTGCTGCAGGTGAGTGGTTGGCTGGAGGTTGCACTCGCGGCGCCATTGAAGGCGCCAACCGGTCAGGATATGAAGGATGTGAAGGCGGCGTTTTTTCCACCCACCAGTGCGGGTTCGACCCATACCTCGGTAAGCCATCTTGACAAGGCAAAGTTGAAGTCGCGTCTTACCCCGGCTCTGAAGCACTTTATCAAGAAGATCGATCCGCGGGCCAGCCCGTCGGTCGGCACCCGATCGCTACCGACCCTCAAAAAGCTCGGTGACAAGGTGCTCGACGAGGCCAAGACGTTTTTCTCACCCTACTCGCACAGTGCCCGCAGCAGTGTGTTCTCGCCGGTTCATGCGTCTTTCAAGATCTCGAAGAATATTCATTCGACAACCTCGGGCATCGACAGGGATCTGCGTGTCTCTTACTTGGATAATCGTGGACAGATCGTCGGTAATCGTCGCAAACCACCCAATGCTCTGTTCATTGACAAAGATATCTTCTTTGATGCCGCATACAATCACAGTGTCGCGAGTGATAGGGCGGAGCTGGAGAAGATTGCCCAGGATGTGGAAAAGGAAGCGACTATCAGGCCAATCGTCAATGCATTGATAGCATTTACTGGCCGTCAGAGCGGTCGTGTGGAACAAGCCGAGATCTGGTTGCCTTTGACCTACCGCAAGTCACGCTACCCAACAGAGTGCAAGGCTCGTTGGAGAGTGATCAAAACTTTGAGCCACGAGGTATTGCATGCGCTCTCCCACCCCAATTTCTCGAAACAAAAGGTGGGTCTGGGGCAGATCATCAGTGAGGGCTTTACCGAGGCCCTGGGGGTGCAACTCTACAACGACCATATCGTTCCCAAGTCAAAGAAGGAGGCTGGCTTCAAGAGCACCCTTGAACAGGGTCTAGGTTCGGCTCCCTGCGGTGATCCGCCAAAGGCAGAGATCGGCTATAAACCTGCCGGGCCCGCTGCCGAGAGCATCCGTGAGAAAGTCAAGGACAAGAACTTCCGTGCGGCCTATTTTCTCGGTGCAGTGGATAAGGTCGGGCTCTAGAAAAATAAGCCGTTCGCTGTAAACCTACCTTATCCCTCTGTGATTGGTGTTCTTTTATTGAGTATGGGAATAGTACAAAGGGTAACCACACCATGCAGAATCTGCCCTCGTGAGTGCAGGATGAAATCTTCCAGGGCGGTCTGCATGTCAGTGTTTCAATGTTCGCACTTATCCATTTTTTCTTTGGCGCTGGGTTGTACGGAGAGCAGAAAGGTCGACTTCAAGATCAGTGGGGCGAAAAGCACATGAGTCACAGGCCAGCGAATAACACTATGTGCTGCATATAATTGACCAGAGCTTTTGTAAGTTTTGGATTCTTATTCAGCCAGAATCCTGTCTGCCTCTCCGGCTTGTAGTCCGAACTCTGCCTCGATCATCCTGTTCCAGGCATCACGCTTGAAAACACGTTCATCCGGGACTCGTCTGTGAACCAGATTATAGTGGCATTCGATGCAGGTTTTGTCTTTCGCGTCTTCTGTATGGATGAGATTGGTATCCGGCCTTGTGCCGAAAATGGCCTGTTTGACATGGCAGCGCTTGCAGGTGGCGGAGTCCCTTTTCTTAAACCATTTGCGTGCCGCGAAGGCCGCCTCCGGTGCGTGCAGGGCATTGACCACCGGGTCGTCGTAATCGGGACCGAATATCTGGTTGATGACATCCTTACCACCGATGAAATGATCCCAGGTGGCGGCAAATACCCCTTCGGATACATGACAGTCTCCACAACTCGCCCGTACCCCGGAAGAGGGTCTATAGTGGGCCGATTGGCGGTAAGGCTCCGCGACGATCTCCATGGAATGGCAGGTGGTGCAGAACTCTTCGGTACTGGTGTAGTGATCGAACTCGATCAGGAATAAGACAAAACCAATGCCCGCCAAACCGCCGATCAGCAGTGCAAACAGCACATGCCGGGTGATGAATAGGGGTAGCTTGAACTTAATCATGGCTGGTCCTGCCTATACCATAACCAAGGATCGGATTGGTTATGCTGGCGTCTTTCAGCCATTTATGGTGTTCGAGGCTGCCAACATGTTCATCGATCAGGCTGTTCGCCCTGTCTTCTCCCGCCACTTTTCGTACGGCAGGCAGAAACTCGTTGTAGAAATTATGCGCTACCCGATGCATGCCTTCCCACCAGGTCAGGTTAGGGCTCATCATCGCTGCACCGTGGCGTGCCTTGGTGGCCTCGTCGTGCCAAAGTCGCCAGTAGATCGATTCGAGCGGTTCATCGAATGGGGCAGGAGTCAGAAGGTCCTCAGCATAGAGAGTCTGCATGATTGCCTGAGCAGGTTTGCCATACTTCTCATTGTACAGCTCTACCAGATTATCAAACTGTTTCATGAAATCGTTGACGAAGTTTTTGTTGTGACACTCAAGGCAGACCTTGCTCATGATCTGTCTGCGTCGCTTGGGTGTGGCAACCGCCTTGACCTTACCCATTTCACCGGTCACCTTGCTGATTTCAGTGCCGCGACGGGGTGCAGTCTGGGAGGCTGGCAGGTTGCGACGATCATTATCTTCAAAGATGACTAAGTGCTGCTTTTCCGAGACAGGACCGTTGAGACCCCATGCGTTCCGCATACCGACGTCATGGCTGGGCTTGATGCCCGGTGAAGCCCCCATATGGCAGGTCACGCAGGTCGGTGCCGCGGAATAGTCTTTGCCGAGCACCCATGTGTCGCTGCTGAGGTTCATCTTGTCCCGATTGGCGTTAAACATCGCGCCGTGCTTGGAACTCCAATACACCTTATCGTCAGGTGAATCAGGGCCTGTGTGACACCAGGTACAGGCACTGGGATCGCGGGCCTGTGCCTTGGAGAAACTGTGTCGGGTATGACATGCTGAGCATGAACCCCGGGAACCATCGGGATTGACGCGGCCGATACCGGTATTGGGCCAGGTTTCCGGGGAGAGGGTGCCGTCACCGCGTACTTCGACGACCGATCCATGGCAGGAGGCGCAACCCGCGGACTGCATCTCCTTGCCACTTGGATCATCCGACTGGCCTGGCAAGTGATCCTTGATCACCGCAATGGCCTTGGAGTGGACTGAGGCTTCCGTTTCCTGATACTCCTTGGTATGGCACCGCCCGCAATCTTTGGGTGAGACAATCGTGGCAATGATGCTGCCTTCGTGTTCTATTGCGTCATTGTCATCCTGCTCCGCCAAATGGCAGTCGAGGCAATTCACGCCAGCCTCGCCGTGAGCGCTGTTCTTCCATGCATGGGTGAGACCGGCAGAGGCCTTTTTGTGGCAGCTGATACAGGCTTCACCCTCTTTCAAACCCCAGTTACTGGGGTCCAGGGTGACTTTTTCCGCAAAGGAATTGGCAACGAAGGATGACCAGAGTGGAATGATCAGGCAGATAAAGAGAAATTGTCTACTGTGTGAATGATTGACCGTCATGAATCCTCTCCGTTTTCTTCTTACTTCTTTCGTCCCTATAAAGAAACATGAATCATTGATGATGTCTGCCGCCACCGATTTAGTGAGGTGCGTCATCGAAACGCATGCATTGAAACTAGGTTCTCTGATCGAGGGCTGTGTGGCAATGTATGGCTTAAATGCTAAGCGTGCCCCTTTTCATACAGAAATTCAATATCGAATTGTATCCAGACGAAGGGAGAGATTTATCACTCTGACCTCACCTCCAAGATTGACGTAACCAGGGTTGTCTCGGTTCTCTCCCTAACATTACTGACAGGTTTGTTTTTCACTGGTTCGGTGCTTTTTTTATGAAAGTGACTGACCCTGATGCATTAATCATGAAATAATAAAATACTGATTTACAGGCAAATTTTGTTAGTGTTTTCCCTAATAGACAGAATGTGTGGTTTTCCCGAGAATCGTGCAGGCAAAACTTTTCTAAACAGAGGGTGGGTAATGAAGAACAAGATAAACAAGGGTGTTCTATTAGGTTTACTCGTGGGATGGGTTGGTGTCTTTACGACTGCTGCAGCCACTCCTTTACACCATATATCGGCCGAAACCTGTAAAAGCTGCCATAAAGAGATCTATAAGCAGTGGAAGCAGTCGATGCATGCCAACAGTTCGGCCATGAAAGACCCAATTCATGCAACCTTCTATAAAAAGGTGGTGGGGGATCCCACGAAAGAGGGTGTAAAGCACAAGGCGTCGGGAAAATATCCTGTCTGCCTGCAGTGCCATGCGCCCAATGCTGCAAAAGACAAGACCACCAAGCTGGATGCCATGGCAGCTTATTCCGAGGGTGTGAACTGCATTGTCTGCCACACACTGAAGAAATATAAAGGCATACAGAAGCCTGATGGGAAGTTGCAGTTGGGCCTGAAGGCCTACGAATGGTCTAAAGACGCCGCACAAGGTCCAGGTAGGCATTCTAATGTGGGCCTGCAGAAACTGGCGGCTGCGGGTGACGTATTCGGCGGTGGCGCTATGGAGGATGACAGCAAACCCAATCCTCATCTGGGTGAGCCGGTGACCATGGATGGCAAAGAGATACCCTCAATCCCGATGGAGAGCAATCCCAAGTTGATGAAGACCTCCGATGCCTGCATGGGCTGTCATGATCAGCGTAACAATCCCCATGGTGTACCTTTATGTCAGACGGGTAATGAGTACATGTTGAGCGATTCCCGGGTCAATTGCCTGTCATGCCACATGCCCATCAATGACGGACTGGCCGACCATACCATGGGCGGTGGGCATAACAATAGCATTCTGCAACGCTCTGTAGTGTTCGATGTTTCAACCAAGAAGGTGGACAATAAGGTTCTCACGACTGTCTACCTGAAAAACCCTCAACCCCACAGCCTACCCACCGGTGCACCGTTCAGAAATATATACATGAAACTGGCTGCCTATGACGCTGAAGGCAACAAGATATGGGAAAATGCTGAGGGTCATCCAGGCAAGAAAGATCCCCAGGCATATTTCGTGTATGCGCTGGCTGATGAAAAAGGCAATCCCGCTATGCCACCGACAGCCAAACAATTGGGTAAAGATACTCGCCTGAAACCACATGAAGAGCGTACCCTCGTTTATGAGATTCCCGCTAAAGGCGTCAAGCTCGTCCGGGGTGAGCTGTATTACAATCTGCTGTGGCCGGTTTTGAATGAAAAATTCAAACACTTGCCAGAGGACTTGAAGGCACCTCAGTTGATTGC
>JAAUXZ010033825.1_pt1 | contig 36743 bp, 35 predicted proteins | sample 7278131 | NCBI WGS metagenome assembly JAAUXZ01 (sample SAMN14350119, study PRJNA611818) | marine sediment metagenome | isolation source: surface marine sediment (3m) | place: French Polynesia: Moorea | collected 2018-08 | reverse complement strand
TTCTTGCCTTCCTTTTCCACTTCGTCGATCCGGATCACCGCGTGCTGCGGGAGAAAGGTACATTTAACCCGCATGACTCACCAGCCTCCTGTTGCGACTGCCGATATGCTCGACGGGTTGTGCTCCTTGCAGTCTATTTGACGGAGTGTCGGCTACGCCTGCATCGCCTTTCAGTCCGCGCAATCCGCCACCGCGGCATCTCGACAGTCTCGCGACGAAACCAGGTGAGACATGCGGGTTAATCCCACCGAACTCGCTTTTCAGTTTTTCCTCGGCCGGGTCGACCAGCAGTTGCGATCGCTCGCCAAAAATGATGTCGCCGATCTCGATGAAGCCGAGCATCGTCGACTGGCTGAGCTGGTGGGCATACAGCTCATAAACCTTGTTCTGGTTATGAAACAGGATGCGGAAGATACTTTTTACCGGGGTTGCCATGAGTTACTGCGGTTGATCCTGCATCAGATGATCGAGCCGATCCTCCATGTGCATCTCGGTCAGTTCGGTGAAGCCACCGATCCACTCACCATCGATGAGGATTTGCGGCACCACCCGCGCACCATGAGTCAGCTTGGAGAAACGGCGCAGTTCGGTGGGCTGTTGATCGAGCCGGATTTCATCATAGGGAATCGTCCATTTGCTTAACAAGCTCTTGGCTTGATCGCAGATTGGGCAACTGGCGGTACTGAAAACGGTGACTCGGGCCATATCCACTCCTCCTGTAGTTGGAAATTATGGCGCAATTTTACCGATAGTCAGGGCAGGCAGACAACAGCTTGCGGATTACATTATTTAATGACCTTGTTTCTCGCGGTCGTGGAAGGGTCAGTGACTCAGATTCTTGATTGCCAGCACCGCCTGGTTACGCAGGGTCTTGAGCAGGCCAAGCTGGTCATCCGAAAGCTGGATCGGCTTGGACTTCTCGCTGTCGATATAAATCACCGCCAGCGGACTGTGCTTGACTACGATCGGGAACAGGATAAAAAATTTCGCGCCGATTTTTCGATGATACCACTGCGGAATCTTGTCGCGGATTTTTTCATCCTCGGCATCGTCGATCTTGATGTCGACATTCTTGCTGAAAGCCACATGAAAGACATCGGCCTGGTAGGTCAGGGGGATGGTGAAGTTGTGAATCAATTCCTCGATATCCTCACCATAGCCGTATTTGCCTTCGATACAATTGGTCGCTTTATTGCGCAAACCCAGCAAAACCCGCGAGCCACCGAGGCCGCGGTAGATGGTTTCCAGAATCATTTGCAATATCTCATTGATATTGTAGTCACCAGTCAGGGTATTGGTGATGTCCTGAATGCCATCGGTCAGGGCTTTTTCCGAGGTCTGGCGCACCGGGGGTACGGTACTCTCCTCGAGGGTGATAATGTCCTGCGTATCCTCCAGGCTGGCATCCACTGCTGAATCATCGGCCAGATCACCGCTCAACTGGTGGTAAAAGTGACTGTTCGACAGGTTGAAATTGATCAACTCGGAAAACCGGGTCAGTTCATCCTGAGATCCCCGGATCAGGCTGCTGATCTTGTCTGAATCCACGTCCAGCAGTCGATGGTAGCGTTGATTGATCCGCTCGAACGGATCGGTCTCCGCTTCATCACTCTGCTGTAAGGCCTGGCAGATTTCATTGCTGAAGTTGGCGATCACCTGCAATGAGTCCGGTTGTTTGTTCGGATCGTCCAGTTGCTCGTCGGTCAGGGGTTTCATGCTGTTGATGATCTGGGTAGGAAAGCCCCATTCCCTGGCCACCGCCATCCCCAGTTCATGGTAGCTGGTGCCCAGCACCTTGATCGCCGCGGTGGTCTCCTCCAGGCCATAGTTTTCGATTTGCTGATCGATGGCCAGGCTTTCCTCATGCAGATAAAAGCTAACCAGTAACTTGCCCAGCTGTTGCAACAGTGAGCACAGGAAAGCTTCCTCGTGTTGCTTGATATTGGTCTTGCGCGCCATATCGTTGGCCAGCAAGGCGCTGAACAGGGAAATCACCGCATTCTCCATCAACTGGTCGGCCTGCGATTTGTTCTGCAGGTGATCAAACAGCATCAAGGATGCCGCCAGGCTCTTGATCGGTTCGATGCCTAGCATCACCACCGCCCGCGAGATGGTGCTGATCTTGTCGCCGCCACGATGGTAATAGGCGGAGTTGACGATGCGCAGGATCTTGTTGGTCAGCGAGATATCCTTGAGGATGGCGTTGGCCACCGTCGACAGGCTCTCGGTCTCGCTGCTGGAAGCGCGGTTGAGAATGGAAATGGTCTGTGAGAAAGCCGGGAAATCCTTTTTATGATTCATCCTGCGCAGCAGGAACTTGACCGTCGCATCCGAGCTGTCGGCCTGTTTCATCGCCTCGCTTAAGGAAAGGTTCTTGTTGAACGCACTGAGCATTTCGCCGGCGGTCTGATAGCGATCCTGCGGTTTTTTCTGCAGCGCCTTGAGGATCACCGACTCCAGGCGTTCATCGATTTTGGGGTTGATCTTGGACGGTGGCTTGATCGGTTTGTTCGCGATTGCATTCAATAACTGGTAAACATCATCGCCGTCCACGGCCAGCTGACCGGTCAGCAGTTGATAAAAGATCAGGCCCAGGGAAAACACATCGGAGACGGTCTGGTGCTTACGGGTCTCGATATATTCCGGTGCCATGTACTGAGGGGTGCCGGCCAGCTCGTCGCTTTCCTGCTGCTGATCGGCGAGCAGGGCGAGACCGAAATCCGCCACCTTGGCCTGGCCCTGGGCGTTGATCATGATATTGGCGGGTTTCAGATCGCAGTGAATAATCCCGAGCTCATGCGCCGCGGCAACCCCGGATAGTACGTCGCGCATGATTTTGATCGCCCGTGGCATCGGCACCGACTGGCGCATCAATGCCTGTAGGGTGTCACCCTCGACATATTCCAGCACCAGGTAGGGGTTTAATTGTTCACTGCCGATGTCATAGATGGTGACGATATTAGCATGCTGCAGGCGACTGACGGTGCGCGCTTCTTGCAGCAGGTTGTCGACGTAGTGTTGCTGCTGGAAGCTGTCGCGCAGGGATACCGATTTGATCGCGACCTGGCGATCGAGGCTGGGGTCGGTGGCGAGATAGACGATGCCCTGGGCACCTCGACCAAGGACATCGTTGATAATGAAGCGGTCTATTTTCTCCGGGAATTCAAAGCTCGACACAAGCTGCGCTAATCCTTTATCGGTACAACACGTTTTGAGTATAGACGAGGCCGATGGATCGGTTACAAATGGGCCTGAATAAATTCCTCGATAAAATGGGCCGGTTTGGCACTGCTGAAGCGGTCCTGTTCCTCGCCATCCTTGAACAGGATGATGGTAGGGAAACCGCGTACCCGGTATTTACCGGCGAGTTTCATGTTTTCGCCCTCGTCCACTTCCAGCTTGGCCAGGCGCACCTGGTGGTCAAAGGACTCGACCACGCGCTTGAGCACCGGTTCGATCGCGATGCAGGGGCTGCACCACTCGGCCCAGAAATCAACCAGGATCGGCTTCTGTTGCGAGGCGATGAGGACCTGCTGGTGAAACTCATGCAGGTTCACATCGAAAACTATCGGGTTGTGTTTGGTCATCTGGAGCAAAGCGGATATTCAAAGCGGGGAATAGCGTGCATAATACTGACAATGTCGCAACAATTCAGCATCACTGTCCAGCATATTGTCACTGCCGGGGCGAAACCGCCGCCGGCTCGAATCCTATGAAGTTAATTCCGTATAAATCGCTTATGTTATTGATCCTGCTGATGCTATCCAGTATCGGTGCGCGCGCCGATGTACTGCTATTGGTACATGGTTATCAGGGGAATATCTATTCCTGGGAACGCAGCGGGGTGGTGCCGGTATTGCAGCATTTCGGCTGGAAGCGGGCAGCCGTGCTGCTCGCCTCACCGGTCGGCCTGGTGCCGGTTGCGATGCCCTGGCCTACCGCCGAAAACAAGGTGGTCAATCTGCAGTTGAATTCGGAATTGCCGCTGCATTTGCAGGCCAATATGTTCACCGCGGCCCTGCGCTGGGTCAATGATCGCTACCCGTCGGAAAAGATCATCATCGTTGGCCATTCGCTGGGGGGGCTGGTGGCCCGCTTGTCACTGGTGCGTGACGGCTCCCACAACGTCAGGGCCCTGATCACGATCGCCAGCCCGCACCTGGGCACCGCGCTGGCCTACCGGGGCCTGGATGAAATCGATGATCCGTTTCCGATCGAGATGCTAAAGGAGATGTTTGCCGGCGAGTATTATGACACCCTGCAGCGTTCGCGTGGTTTGCTGCACGATATCGTGCCGGCGGTTCCCGGTAAGTTACTCTACTGGCTCAACAGCCGGGTGCATCCCGACATTAAGTATGTGTCGATCGTACGCACTACCCGCAACGGTATGCTGGGTGATTTCGTGGTCCCCGGCTACAGTCAGGATATGGCCAATGTCTGGGCCATCGGCGACAAGTCGACACGATACCTGCAGGGCTTCAGTCACTGGCTGAATATTCTCGATGGCTACACCCTGATCAATATTCTCGATCAACTGAAGTCATGATTATCCCGGCCTGGATAGCTTTGCCGAATATATCAGTCTGCCGGTTGGATTAGCACCCAGGGTTTGACCACGCAGGCCCATAGTTCGGCATCATCGTTGTGCCACTGGCGCGCCTGTTGATTCGATACCTGTTGCAGCAGTTCCTGCTGCAGCCAATCCGCCACCAGCGCCGAATTGTCCTGTTGCAACTGGTAGCCGACCTCGATCAGGTCCAGCTGCTGATCAACCAGCAGGGTATAGCCGCCGGCAAAATAACGTTGCAGCTCGCGCCAGGGAATGCGCGCGGTCTCACTGTTCAATTTACCGCGGATCAATTCGGCCTGGGTGATGTCGGGTTCGTTCATGGTTACTGATGCCAGACTTCAGTGCAGGGGCTTGATGCCGGGCAGTTTACAGTCACGGATATTGTCAATGATGGTCTCTATCGCCTGCTGGCGTGGGTAATGACGGCGCCAGGCGAGAGCCACCACCCGGCTGGGGGAGGGTGCAGCGAAATCCTTGATCCTGACCAGGTTCTGGTTCTGCTGACTGTTTAACATGCTGGTACAGGGTAACACGGTGATGCCGGTGCCCGCGGCCACCATATGACGGATAGTCTCTAGCGAGCTGCCTTCGAGGGTACGGGTCAGTTCATTGTTGCCCTCGATGCATTTCGGACAGGCGCTTAACACCTGGTCGCGAAAACAATGGCCGGCGCCGAGCAGCATCAGATCCTCGCCAACCAGCTCATCGACCTCGATCTGCGATTTCTTGTTCCACTCATGTTGCTTGTGGATGGCCACCACGAACGGCTCTTCATACAACGGCACGGTCTCGATCCCGGGTTCCTCGAACGGATAGGAGATGATGATCGCATCCAGTTCGCCCTGCTTCAGCATCTGGCTTAAGTTGGCGGTAAAATTTTCCTCGATGATCAATTTCAGGTTGGGCGCAGAGTTACTGATGCGCGGGATCAGGTCCGGCAGCAGGTAGGGGCCGATGGTATAAATCGCGCCCAGGCGAAAACTGCCGGACAAAGGGTCCTTGCCCTGCTGGGCAATCTCATTGATAACCTGGGATTCACGCAATACCTTCTGAGCCTGCTCGACGATGCGCTGACCGATATCGGTCACCCGAATCGCATTTTTCGAGCTGCGTTCGAATAATCTGATATCCAGTTCATCTTCCAGCTTTTTAATCGCTATACTTAGCGTCGGCTGGCTGACGAAGCAGGCCTGGGCGGCCTGGCCGAAATGTTTTTTCTGGGCAACGGCAACGATGTAACGAAGTTCTGTCAGGGTCATAAGCAGGCTGGATGGTGAGTCGGTAAACAGTGTGCAACTAGTCTATTGAAAAATCAATCGAATGGTAATATTTAATCAAGATTAACAATCGTTTGCATTTCCAGGCAGCTAACCATGAAAGCTTTAATCGACAGATTCTTCAAACCCAATTTTGATCGTTTCAACCAGGAGCAACCGGCGATGGCGCTTGACCTTGCCACCGCGGTATTACTGGTTGAAATCAGTCGTGCCGACTTTGATCAGGATGAAGCCGAATTAGCGCATATCCGCCAGTTGTTGCTGAACCATCTGGCCCTGGAAGAGACCGCGGTTGACAGTCTGTTGCAGCAGGCGCACCAGGAGGCGGATCACCTGGTCTCGGTGCAGCATATTACCCGCCTGATGAATGAGCAGCTGGACCAGGAGGGTAAGCGCAAGGTGGTGGAGATGATGTGGTCAGTGGTTTATGCCGATGGCGACAAGCACCACTATGAGGAACACCTACTGAGAAAGGTGGCGGAACTCCTCTACGTGTCGCATGAGGATTACATCCGGGCGCGTCATCTGGCGGAGGAATCTGGTCCGGCATCATGAGCGCGTGACCGCGCTCATGACGAAGTTGGATCGGTTTAGTTGGCGAAGAATTGCTGGCGCAGTTTCATGTTGCCGGTTTTGCTATCCGCGGTAGTCACGGTGATCGAGAAATCCAGGGTTTCGCGATCGGCGACAGAAAATTCACTGATGTAGTAAATTGCGTTTTGTTCCTGGATCTTGCGCAGATTGATCTCACGAAACTGACCGGTCAGATTGGTCGCGTTGACCTTGATGTCAGCCTCCACCCCCCTGAAGTCCCCGCCTTTTTTCAATACCGATATGTTCAGCAGGCCCTTGTTCTTACTGCGTGTAATCCCGTAAGCACTCGCTACCGACGGTGGCAGTGATTCGGTGGATAAAGCGTTAAAGTGCACGATGTAATCGCCGATGGACTGTGAGCTTTCGGCAACCGCCGGGTTATGCATAGCCAGCAGGAATGCGCATACAATCGTCTGGATTATTTTTTTCATGATGTTACTCCTCCTAGTAATGAATCGATTATATACAAACCGGTTGCCGGATAATACTGTTTATGTTTTGTCCAGCCGGTTGCAGTCAGCGGACCGTTTATGCTGGGCGAGCGTCATGGCCGGCCTGGAAATCAGGGGTAAAAGGGTCTGGTCGCAGATCCTGTGCAGTGGCTGTCGGCCCGACCGGTTTATAACCGGGTGGCGACAAATACGATGGGCGGGATCAACAGCATCTTGACCACCATCAGCGCCAGGATTGCGAACAACGGCGATAAATCGAGTCCGCCAAGTGGCGGAATGAAGCGTCGGATCGGGCGCAGCACCGGGTTGCTCAGGGTCATGATCAGGCCGATGGCCGGGTTGTAGGCCCCGGGATTAATCCAGCTCAGGATCACCATGATAATGATCGCAAACAGGAAGATGTTCAGAAACAGGGCGACGATATCGGCCACCGCGACGATCAACAGGCTGCCGATATGCAATGCCCCGATCGGCGCCAGCACATTGACGATTTCGATCGCATTCGAGCCCAGCGCGCGCAGAATGTAATACTTGATAGTGAGAATCAGCATGCACAGCACCAGGGCTGCGATATCCTGACCGCCGATGCCCGGAATAAGGCGCCGCAGTGGCTTTAACGGCGGGGTGGTAACGCGAACGACAAATTGCGAAATCGGATTGTAGAAATCGGCGCGAAACATCTGCAACATGAAACGCAGCAGCACCAGCAGCACATAGAGATCGAACAGGGTGTTGATGATCAGTAGCAGTGGTGATGTCAGGTAAGTTGAGCCCATATAACTTTCTCTTGTTGTTGCTAATCAGGTGGAGAGTTCTTCAGCCAGTTCGACCGAGCGTTGTTGTGCCGCCTGCGTCGCCGCCAACACGATCTGGGTTAACTGGTTGTGTTGAAAACTGGCAATCGCCCGTTCGGTGGTACCACCCTTGGAAGTGACCTGTTGGCGTAACCCCGCCACATCCTTGTCGATCGCCATGGTGGCGGCGCCGAGCGCGGTTTGCCTGGCCAGGATGGCCGCGGTGTCTGCGGCCAGGCCGAGTTCGATGGCGGCCTGTTCCAGGGCCTCGATGAACAGGAAAAAATAGGCCGGTCCGCTGCCGGAAATGGCGGTGACCGCATCCAGTTGTGCTTCATCGTCAACCCAGACACTGATACCGGTACTCTGCATGATTTGCTCGGCCAGTTGCTGCTGGTCAGCTGACACCAGGTTGTTGGCGAACAGGGCACTGGCGCCGAGACCAACCAGGGCCGGGGTATTCGGCATGCAGCGCACCAGGGCCTGGTTGCCGCCCAGCCAACGGTCGATATCGGTTGCCCGCACCCCGGCCGCGATACTGATATACAGCGGGCTGTTGGCTATCGGTTGCAGCTCGCGGCAAACTTGCTGTAACACCTGGGGCTTGACCGCAAGAACCACGATCTGCGCCTGGCGGATTGCCTGGTTATTATCGGTCTCGATACGCACCGCGAATTGCTGCTGCAGCTGCTTGAGCTTGTCCTGGTCGATATCGCAGGCGATGATTTGCGCGGACGGATAGCCCTGGTCGATAAGACCACCGATCAGGCTGCTGGCCATGTTACCCGCGCCGATAAAGCAAATAGTTGATTGAGTCATGATTCAATATTTTTTACAGGCGCTCTCGGGCCGAAAATTGCTGTGCCTATTCTAACCAGCGTGGCGCCTTCTGCAATGGCTGCTTGCATATCCGCGCTCATCCCCATCGACAGGGTGTCGCAATCGCGGCAATGCTGTTGCAGTTGCCGGTAGGCCTGAAACATCCTGGCCAGGGGTTCGCGCTGCTGGTCAAAATCATCATGGACCGCCGGGATCGCCATCAGGCCGCGCAGGCGTACCCGCGGCAGCTCGGCGATCTTTTGCGCCAGGGCTAAGATTTCATCCACCGCGATGCCGGATTTGCTGGGTTCATTTTCTATGTTGACCTGCAGCAGAATATTCAGTGCCGGTAGCTCGCTGGGGCGTTGTTCGCTGAGGCGGCGGGCGATCTTGTAGCGATCGACACTGTGTACCCAGTCGAACAGTTCACTGATGCGCCGGGTTTTATTGGACTGGATCGGTCCGATGTAATGCCAGCTGATGGTCTTGCCTTGCATTGCCAGGATCTTTTGCTCGGCCTCCTGCACATAGTTTTCACCGAAGTCGCGCTGACCGGCAGCCAGGGCAATTTCGATATCCGTCACCGGTTTGGTCTTGGAAACTGCGAGCAGGGTAATGTCCTGTGGCGAACGCTGATAGGCCTGAGCATAACGGGCGATTCTCTCGCGTACCGTCTCAAGATTTTTTTCGATGTTATGCATCAGGTTTGCTATAGTTTATTTAGATAATGCGCCTGTTAGAGTTACAGGTAAAAGAAAATAAAAATACTACACTCATCAGATTATTACTAATTCTCACTAAGCGGATTCATCATGGATATAGCTCAACTCCTTGCCTTTGGCGTAAAACAGGGTGCTTCTGACCTCCATCTGTCAGCCGGTCTGCCACCGATGATCAGGGTGGATGGCGATATCCGTCGCATCAATGTGCCTGCCAATGACCATAAACAGGTACATGACATGTTGTACGACATTATGAGTGACAAGCAGCGCAAGGATTATGAGGAGTTTCTCGAGACCGACTTTTCGTTCGAGATACCGGGTCTGGCCCGTTTTCGTGTTAATGCGTTCAACCATAACCGTGGCGCTGGCGGCGTATTCCGGACCATCCCCTCCAAGATTCTGACCCTGGAGGAGCTCAACTGTCCGAATATCTTCAAGGAAATCTCGGAATATCCACGCGGTATCGTACTCGTCACCGGTCCCACCGGTTCCGGCAAGTCGACCACCCTGGCCGGCATGATCGACTACAAAAACGATAGTGAGTATGGCCATATCCTGACCGTAGAAGATCCGATTGAATTCGTCCACCAGAGTAAGAAATGCCTGGTCAACCAGCGTGAGGTGCATCGCGATACCCTCGGCTTTAACGAGGCCTTGCGCTCGGCCCTGCGGGAAGATCCGGACACGATCCTGGTCGGTGAGATGCGTGACCTGGAAACCATCCGCCTGGCCCTGTCCGCGGCCGAAACCGGTCACCTGGTGTTCGGTACCCTGCATACCAGTTCCGCGGCCAAGACCATCGACCGTATTGTCGACGTGTTCCCGGCGGCGGAAAAAGCGATGGTTCGCTCGATGCTGTCGGAATCCCTGAAAGCGGTTATTTCGCAGACCCTGATGAAGAAAATCGGTGGGGGTCGGGTGGCCGCGCATGAGATCATGATCGGTACCCCGGCGATTCGTAACCTGATTCGTGAAGACAAGGTGGCACAGATGTACAGCGCGATTCAGACCGGGCAAAGCGTCGGCATGCAGACCCTGGATCAGAACCTGAAAGAGTTACTGGCGCAGGGCGTGGTCGCCAAGGAAGAGGCTCAGCGCAAGGCAGCCAACCCGGATGCTTTGTAATTGACTATCAACCAGTTGGATAGCGGATTAAGGCGGAGGAAAAATGGATCGAAATAAGGCAATAAGTTTTATGCATGATCTGTTGCGGATGATGGTGAGCAAGGATGGCTCTGACCTGTTTATTACCGAGGGTTCACCGCCGGCGATCAAGGTCAATGGCAAAATCAACCTGGTGTCGAAACAGATATTGAAAGCCAGCCATACCCAGATGCTGGCGCGTTCGATCATGAACGACAAACAGGTCTCCGAATTCGAAGAACACCAGGAATGTAATTTTTCCATCTCCCTGCCCGGGGTGGCACGTTTTCGTGTCAATGCCTTCGTCCAGCGCGGCTATTCCGGCATGGTGTTGCGGATCATTAATTCCGAGATCCCCAGCTTCGGTGAATTGTCCCTGCCCGATACCCTGCAGGAAATTTCGATGACCAAGCGTGGCCTGGTAATCTTTGTCGGTGGTACCGGTTCCGGTAAATCAACCTCGTTGGCATCGATGGTGGATTATCGCAACCGCAACAGTTACGGCCACATCATCACTATCGAGGACCCGGTCGAATTCGTCCATTCGCACCGCAATTGTATCGTCACCCAGCGCGAGGTCGGGGTCGATACCGACAGCTACGAGATCGCGCTGAAAAATACCCTGCGCCAGGCCCCCGATGTGATTCTGATCGGTGAGATCCGCGACCGAGAGGCGATGGAACACGCGATCGCTTTCGCCGAGACCGGCCACCTGTGTCTGTCCACCCTGCATGCCAACAGCACCAACCAGGCGCTGGACCGTATCATCAACTTCTTCCCGGAGGAAAGACGCCAGCAATTGTTGATGGATTTATCCCTGAACCTGAAAGGCCTGGTATCGCAGCGCCTGATCCCGCGCCAGGATGGCGGTGGCCGGATTCCGGCGGTCGAGATCATGCTGAATACACCGTTGATGTCGGATCTGATCTTCAAGGGCGAGGTGCATGAGATGAAAAGTCTGATGTCAAAATCCAACGAACAGGGCATGATCACGTTCGACCAGGCGCTGTTCAATTTGTATGAAAACCGCAAGATCAGTTACGAGGACGCGCTCAGGAATGCGGACTCGGTCAATGATCTGCGCCTGCGCATCAAGCTGGATAGTGAAACCGCGAAAAGTTCCGGCTTACTGGACGGTGATCGTGATGATTTTGAGCTGGAAGAGGATGAAGAAGATCCTATCAGCGGAATGATCTAGGGCCTAAGCATGAGTCATGAACCCACTACCAAATTGCTCGAGCCTTACCTCAAGGTAATGGCGGACAAAAAGGCATCGGACCTGTTTTTTGTCACCGGTGCGCCACCCAACATGAAGCTCGATGGCAAGACCCAGGCGATCGCCAAGAACCGTCTTGGCCCGGGCCAGGTGCAAAAGCTGGCCTATAGCCTGCTCGATGAAGAACAGATGCGCGACTTTGAAATCAATCGCGAAATGAACCTGGGCTTCACCCTGGTCAACGTCGGCCGATTTCGCGTCAACATCTTCTTTCAGCGCTCCGAAGTGTCGATGGTCATCCGTTACATCAAGTGGGATATCCCAACCATCGATGGCCTGGGCCTGCCCCGCATCCTGAAAGACATCGTGATGAATAAGACCGGCCTGGTGCTGGTGGTGGGATCCACCGGTTCCGGTAAATCGACGACGATGGCGGCCATGCTCGATCATCGCAATGCCCATGACAGCGGACATATCCTGACCATCGAGGACCCGATTGAATTCATTTTTCGGCATAACCAGTCGATCGTATCGCAACGCGAGGTGGGGATAGATACCCTGTCCTATGAGAACGCGCTGCGCGAGGCCTTGCGTGAGGCACCGGAAGTCATCATGATCGGCGAGGCACGCGATCGTGAGACCATGCAGGCCGCGATCAATTATGCGGATACCGGCCACCTGTGCCTGACCACACTACACGCGGTCAACGCCAACCAGGCGATGGACCGGATAATGAACATGTTTCCACCGGAAATGCACGAGCAGTTGCTGATGGATTTATCCCTGAACCTGCGGGCGGTCATCTCCCAGCGCCTGGTCCCGGCAATGGACGGCAAGCTGGCCTGTGCGGTCGAGATCATGCTTAATTCACCCTACATCTCCGAGTTGCTGCGAGACGGTAACTTCAACGAGATCAAGGAAATCATGGAGAAGGGTGAAACCGCGGGCATGCAGACCTTCGACCAATCCCTGTATGACCTGTACAAGGCCGATAAGATCTCGATCAAGAACGCGCTGGCCTATGCGGATTCCAGTACCAACCTCGAATGGAAGATCAATTTTGGCGGTGAACAGACCAGAACGTCGACCCTGTCCCAGGGTGAAGCCGGGGAACCGGATGAACTGATGCTGCCATCAGAAGAAAAGATGTAATTCTGCGGGCATGGGCTGATGTCCCGCAACTGGGCTTACCTGTTATTAACCGGATCGGCCCTGTTCTGGTCAGGTAACTTCGTCATTGGCCGTGCCTTTGCCTCGGATATCGCCCCACTTACCATTTCCTACCTGCGTTGGTCCCTGGCCTTGCTGTGCTTGCTGCCGTTCAGCGTCCTCACCCTGATCAGGCAATGGCCGATTATCCGGGCCCATTGGGGTCGCTTATTGTTCATGGGGGTGTTTGGGGTTGCCGGGTTCAATACCCTTGCTTACCTCGGTCTCAGTTACACCACGGCGACCAATGCGCTGTTGATCAACAGCTTCATCCCGATCCTGATCATCCTGTTATCCCGCATCTACCCGGGTACCCCGATCCGCCTGGTGCAGCTGCTAGGAATCGTGATCTCGTCGTTGGGCGTCATATTGCTGGTGGCCAAGGGTTCGCTGGATAACCTGCTGGCGCTGCGAATCAATCGCGGCGATCTGTGGGTACTGACCGCTGCGTTCGTGTGGGCGGTTTATTCGATCAGTTTACGCTGGCGTCCGTTGGAGTTGTCGGCTTCCGCTTTTCTAACGGTCACGATGATCGTCGGCGTGGCGGTCCTGAGCCCGATCTACTGGTTCAACTGGCTGGATGAACCCGCATTCGTCGTCACCACGCCAAATCTGTTGGCCATCGCATATGTCGCCCTGTTTGCCTCGCTGGGGGCTTTCCTGTGCTGGAACCAGGGGGTGAAAATGATCGGTGCTGACACCGCCGGGCAATTCATCCACTTGATGCCGGTGTTCGGCACCATTATGGCCATCGCTTTCCTCGGTGAGCGTTTAGCCTGGTTTCACCTGGTGGGGGCGGCGGCGATTGGCAGCGGCATCTACCTGTCGTTGCGAAAGAGCCAGACCAGGCCGCGCTCCAGTTCAGGTTAATTGATAATCTTACCCGCCACGATCGTGGTTTCCACCCGGGCACTGAAATCCCAGCCGGTGAACGCACAATTCTTGCCGGCGGAGGCAAACAGATCCGCATCGCATTGATAATGGGACTGGTCATCGATGACGATGACATCGGCGATTTCGCCGGCCGCCAGGTGGCCGGCCGGCAGACGGAAAATCCCGGCCGGCTTGCTGCTGACGCTGGCCAGGGCCTGGGCCAGGTTCAACACGCCCTCGTCAACCAGGCGGAATACCAGCCCAAGGAAACAGTCCAGGGTGCTGATGCCGGGTTCCGCTGAGGGGAAAGGCTGCAGCTTGGCATCGATGTTATGCGGCTGGTGATCGGAGCAGATACAGTCGATGGTGCCATCGCTGATTCCCTGGCGCAGGGCATCGCGGTCCTGCTCGCTGCGAAACGGCGGGATCGTCAACTTGTTACTGTCGAAACCATCGATGTCGCGGTCGGTCAGGAACAGCTGGTGGATGGCGACATCGGCGGTGATCGGTAACTTGTCCCGCTTGGCCTGGCGAATCATCTCCACCGAACGGGCACAGGATATCTGGCCAAAATGGGTGCGCGCATGGGTTTGCGCGACCAGTTCGATGTCCTTGGCCAGGGCCGCGGTCTCCGCCGCTTCCGGTATCGGCGGCAGTCCCAGACGGGTGGCCATCGCGCTTTCATGGGCGCAGCCGTTGCCGTACAGGGCCCGGTCATAGGGCTGGATCACAACCAGCATATCCTGACCGGAGGCATATTCCATCGCCCGGCGTTGGACCAGGTTATTGGTGAACGGATTCAGCGCATTGCTGACCGCAATACAACCGGCCTTTTTCAGGCTGCCCATGTTGCTGAGTTGTTCCCCCTGCAAGCCCTTGCTGATCGCACCAATGGTGTAGATGTGGCAGCGGTTACCGGCCTTGTGGTTGGCATGATGGATCAGTTCGACCACCGCTGAATTATCGGTGACCGGATTGGAATCAGGCGGAATACACAGGCTGGTGATACCGTTATGAGCCGCGGCCCGGGTTTCCGAGCTGATCGTGGCCTTGTGGGTGTGGCCGGGCTCGCGCACCCGGCATTGAATGTCGACCAGGCCGGAGGTGACCAGTTTGCCGCTGGCATTGATCACGTGGTCAGGCTCAAAGCCAGCGGGTTGATCGCCGACCCCGATGATTAATTGCTTGTCGATGCAGATATCCGTGATCTCGTCGCGGCCAGTGGCCGGATCCAGCAAGCGCCCCTGTTCCAGTAGAATCTTCATGCGTCAGCCACCGGTTGCACGGCGATCATCGACATCACTGCCATTCTTACCGCGATACCAAAGGTTACCTGGTTGAGGATCACCGACTGACTACCATCCATCACGCTCGACTCAATCTCGATCCCGCGATTGGCTGGTCCCGGATGCATCACGATCGCATCGGGCTTGGCCTGTTGCAGGCGTTTTGCGGTCAATCCATACTGGGCAAAGTATTCCTCCTCACTTGGCAGCAGGGCGCCCCGCATGCGTTCTTTCTGCAGGCGCAGCATGATGACGACATCGACGTCTCGAATGCCCTCATTCAGGTCATGATAAACCTGCACGCCGAGGCTCTCGGCCTGCTCCGGAATCAGCGTCGGTGGACCCACCACCCGCACCTGGCCGGTGTTTAGAATGTTCAGCGCATGGATTTGCGAACGCGCCACCCGGGAATGCATGATATCGCCGACGATGGCGACACTCAGATTTTCGAATTGTTGCTTGTAATTACGAATCGTGAACATGTCGAGCATGGCCTGGGTCGGATGCGCATGCTGGCCATCGCCGGCATTCAACACGCTGACCCCGGGCAATACGTGCTGGGCGAAGAAATGCGCGCTGCCGCTGTCCTGGTGGCGGATCACGAACATGTCGATCTGCATCGCCTGCAGATTGTGCAGGGTGTCCAGTAATGATTCTCCCTTGACCGTGGCCGAGGTATTGATATCCAGGCTGAGAATATCCGCCGACAGGCGTTGCGCTGCCAGTTCAAAGGTCGAGCGGGTGCGGGTGCTGGCTTCGAAAAACAGGTTGGCGACGGTTTTTCCGCGCAGGATCGGGACTTTCTTGATGCTGCGATCGGTGACCGAGATGAAGGATTCAGCGGTATCCAGGATATCGGTCAGGATCGAATGATTGAGACCCTCGATATCCAAAAAGTGTTTCAGTTTGCCCGCTGAATTGAGTTGCAGGTTATGAATCATGCCTGGTCTATTCTATTGATGCGCAATCGCAAGGGATCTGGCCCCTCGAGTTTAATCTGTTCATCGGCTTCCAGCGCTATCCGCTGGGCGACGATGTCGGCCTGGATCGGTAACTCGCGTCCCCCACGATCGATCAGGATCACCAGCAGAATTTTTTCCGGACGCCCATAATCGAACAGCTCATTCATCGCCGCGCGCACGGTACGTCCGGAATACAGCACATCGTCGACCAGGATGATGGTTTTGCCATCGATATCGCTGGGCAGGCTGGAAGGTTTGACCGTCGGATGCAGGCCGATCTTGGTGTAATCGTCGCGATAAAAAGTGATGTTGAGCTTACCCAGTTCGGTGTCTGGCTTGAGGTTCTTATGCAGCTGTTGGGCGACCCAGAAACCACCGGTTTCGATGCCGACGATAATGGGTTGGTCCTGGACTGAGTCGGTGCTGGAAAATAAAGGAGCCAGGGTCTCGGTGAGCTGGTTGATCAGGGTTTCAACGGATAAATCAGTCACGCATGTGTTGTCGGCTGGTTGATTTAACGCTTTATAGCATAATTGTTGTGGTAATTAAAAAGTAATTGTTGACTCAATGCTGGTTGAGCCAGGTTTCGGTGATCAGGACCGCGGCGATACTGTCAATTTCCGGTTTATCGATATGCCGATGCGACTGGTGCTCGACGATCTGCCAGGCCTCACGCGTGGTCAGGCGTTCATCGACCAATTCGGTCTTGATCTGAAAACGTCCCTGCAGCTGGCGCGCGAAACGTTCCGCTTTACGCGTGAGTTCATGCTCTTCATCGGACATCGTCGTCGGCAGTCCAACGATCAGGCGTGCAGGCTGCCAGGTATCGATCAAGCTGGCGATCACCTCCCAGTCCGGTTTGGTGTTAGTGACCCTGACCGCTGGCAGCGGCGATGCGGTTTGGGTATGGGTCTGGCCTACCGCGGTGCCGATCCAGCTGGTGCCGAAATCGAAGCCGAGGACCGTCAGCTGATCAGGCATTACCGGTATGCGGGGATAACTTGTCGAGGTGGAAGCCCAGCGTGTCAAACGCCATCTGCCACTTGTCATCGATATTAGCGTTGAAGGTGATGTCGTTGGAGGATTTGGCCGTGAGCCAGGCATTGTCCTGCAGTTCCTGTTCCAGTTGGTTGGCCGACCAGCCGGAAAAACCCAGCAACACCAGGTAGCGCTCTGGCCCCCGTTTGTGCGCGATGGCCTGCAGGATATCCTTGGAGCTGGTCAGGTACAGGTTATCGTCAACCTGCATGCTACGGTCCCAGTCCGGATAGTCTTCATGCAGCACAAATCCCTGTTGTAATTTTACCGGGCCGCCGATGAATACCGGGACTTGCAGGATTTCCGGGTCATCACAGTCGATCTCCAGCTGCTGCAGGATATCGCCCAGGTTCTGTTCGGAAAGATGATTGATCACCATCCCCATACTGCCTTCATTGCTATGCTCACACATGTAAACCAGGCTCGAGGCAAATAATGGGTCCTGGATGCTGGGCGTTGCCAGCAGGTACTGATTGACCAGGCTGTTGCTGTCCGCGTTCATGCTCAACTGTCCTTGGTGGTCAGCTTGTTGGAAACAAATTCCCAGGTACGGACGATGACGATTTGATCCGCCTTATCCTTCAATTTCGTGGGAAACGGTGCGAATGGCTCGGCTAGACGTACGATTCTTTTCGCCGCCTCATCCAGCAGGGTCTTACCTGATGAGCGCGATATCTTGACGTCAAGCACCTCGCCCGCAGCATTGATGCGTACGTTCAGGCGCAGTTGGCCGTTTATCTTTTCAGTCTCGGCCCGGGTCGGATAGTTCAGATTGCCGATGTGCTCGATCTTCTTGACCCATTGCGCCAGGTAGCCGGCTTCAACCGCCTCGCGGGTATTCGCGGTCAACGCGATTTCGCGCGGGCGCTTGGCATAGGCGTTGGTGAGCTTGCGGATTTCCGCGCGCAGACTGGCGATATCGCGTTGCTGCTGGTTGATGGAATCCGCGCTGTTCTGCTGGTTTTCGTTGCGTTCTATCTTCTCGGCCTGGGCGATCAATTCACTGGCCTCGCGCTGGCTCAGGAAATAGATCTGCTCCAGTTTGACCTGGTTCGCCAGCTTGCGTTGTTGACTGCGGTCAGCAAGACCTTGTTGGTCGATCGGGGTGGGTGCCGAGACCGCGGCGCTGGGGCGCGCTTTTTCTTCCTGGTTGCCACCGCCGATCTGGTTGGTCTGGGCCAGGTAGTCAGCGTCTTCCGGTTGTTCATGACTGTTGGTATTGGCCAGAATAATGTCGAGACTGGGCAGGGCCTCGGGTTGATTGGCATTGCTCTGGGTAAATCCCACGCCGAGGATGAAGATCACGTGCAGGGCCAGGGCCAGGAACAGGGTGAAACCGAGGCGGTCACCGGCACTGATGCGGATCGTCGGGTCGGGCTGGGCGGTAGCTGTCATAATGATTATTGTGCCAACATGCTGGCATTGCGGCCAGTGATTAATATTCCGGGTAGTGGTTTATAGTCGGTGCACATTCAGTAGTTGCGATTCCTGCCATTCAATTTTATTTAGCATAGATTCACTGACATAGGCCTGTTTTTGCTCGGTTAATACCAAAAAATCGTCGATACCCAGTCGTGCCGCGGTCTCTTTTATTTGCGAAGTCTCACTTAACATCAGGGTGGTGGCGGCGATATCGGCGATTTCCGGGTCTGCATGCAACACCGTCGCGGCACTGATCTGGGTTGACGGCTCTCCACTGCGCGGGTCAATAATATGATGACGGCGTTGCTGATTGGCATCCAGGTAAAAGCGTCGATAGTTACCCGAGGTGAAGATGCTCATCGCCGACGGCAGATCCAGGGTCGCGATGACGCCCTGTTGATAAGGGTCTTCGATCGCCACCCGCCAGGGCCGCTGGTGTTTGTGGCCGAGTGCATAGACGTCGCCGCCGGCATTGATAATAAAATGTTCTATGTGCCGTTGCTGCAGCAGTGCGGCGATCTGTTTGATCGCGGTCCCCTTGGCTACCGCGCCAAAATCGAGCTGCAAATGCGGGTTCAGACTCAGGGCCTGATCATTTTCCAGCAACAGGTCCCACATGGTCGGGATGTCGCGTTGGATAAGCGCAATCAGTTCGAGATCCGGTGGCTGTTGCTGGTGGAATCCCCAGGCCGCGACCAGTTTACCGATGGCCGGGTTGAACAGTCCGTCGCTGAGTTCGTGGTATTGCTTGGATAACTGGATCAGGTGATTGAGTTCAGGCGGTACCGCCACCGCCGAGCGCAGGTCTTTGACCAGCGCCTGGTTGAAGTCCTGCAGGCTGCCCGGCAGCCAGGCATGCCATTGCTGATGACGTTGTTGCAGCAGCTGGTCGATAGCGGAGAATGTTGCATCGACCGCCTGCCTATCATCAGCGACCAGGCTGATATCGATGATGGTGCCAAACTGCAGGTATTGTTGCTGATGGATCTGTGCTTGTTGGCAGGCCGTTATGCCGGCAACCAGCACCACGCAAAGGAATAGGTTAATCCGTGGTGATTTGTTCAGGCTTGCAACTTGCGTTCGAAGCATTCGAATAATTGAGCACTGATATTCAAGCCGTAGGCGTTATCCAGTTCACGGATGCAGGTCGGGCTGGTGATATTGATTTCGGTCAGATAGTCGCCAATCACATCGATACCGACAAATAACAATCCTTTTTCCTTCAGGTTGGGCGCGAGTTGTTGGCAGATCCAGGCTTCACGTTCGCTGATCGGCTGGGCCTGGGAACTTGCGCCGGCGGCCAGATTGCCGCGATTTTCACCCTCGGCAGGAATGCGGGCCAGTGCATAGGGCACCGCTTCACCATCGATCAACAATATGCGCCGGTCCCCGGCACTGATCTCCGGAATGAATTTCTGCACCATGACCTGGGTGCTGCCGTGATCGGTAACCGACTCTATGATGGCATTGGTATTGGGGTCGCCCAGTTTGATCCGGAAAATCGAGCGTCCGCCCATACTGTCCAGCGGCTTGATGATGATGTCGCGGTGTTGCTGGAGGAATTCATGCAGGCGCGCCGGCTTTCTCGATACCTTGGTGGGTGCGCAGCACTGGGGAAATTCGCGGGTATACAGCTTTTCATTGCAGTCGCGCAGGCTTTGCGGCTTGTTGACCACCAGCGTGCCCTGTTCTTCGGCCTGCTGTAACAGGTAGGTGGTATAGATATATTCCAGATCGAAGGGTGGGTCTTTGCGCATCAGGATCACATCCAGATCCGCCAGTTTGATCGGTGGGCTGGGCTGCAATCGATAGTAGTCCTCAGTGTTATCGAAGACCTGCAGCAATTCGCAATCGGCGTAGCTGATGCCGTCCTCCAGGTAAAGATCCTGTTGCTGCATGTAGTAGATCTGCCAGTCCCGGCGCTGGGCTTCCAGCAACATGGCAAAGCTGCTGTCCTTGTAAGGTTTGATGTCGTCGATGGCATCCATGACGATGCCGATTTTGCGCTGGCTCATGCGTTGTCGTTGTGCGATTGCGCAATCTCGCGGGCGGCAGCGAGCAGGGCCAGGCGACCGATCACACCGTAGGAATAAAAACGATTAGGGCAGGCGTCATCGGCCAGGCTTGGATCCGGTGTGTTGCAGGCCTCGGCGAAGGCCAGGGGTTCAAACGACATGCCCGGCGCATTGAGATTTTCGGTGGCCGATCTTTTTTCGTGCATCCGATAAAAGCCACCGACCACATAATGATCGATCATATAAACCACCGGCTCCGCGGTCAGCTTGGTTTCGCCCCAGGTTTCGCGGGTGGGGACTCCTTCCTGCACAATGACCTCGGTGATTGTGGTGCCGCCCTTGCTCGAAGCCATCCGCGAGCGCTGTTTGCGGTTGAGCTGATGCACATCAGCGGCCGAGGTGGCGACCATCACCCCCATGCCGTAGGTACCCTGATCCGCCTTGATCACCACGTATGGTTCCTCATCGATCCCGAACAGATCGTATTTTTGCTGGATTTTCGTCAACAGGGCCTCGGTATTATCGGCCAGGCACTCCTCGCCCTCGCGTTTCATGAAGTCGATGGCCCCGCAATTGGTGAACAGGGGATTGATCAGCCAGGGGTCGATATCGATCAGATCGGCAAAACAGTTGGCGACGTCATCATAGATTTCAAAATGATCGGATTTGAAACGATTTGACCAGCCCAGGTCCATCGGCGGGATCAGGTCCTGGGTCACGCCCTCGAGGATCGGTGGCCGCCCCGCGGATAAATCATTGTTTAAAACAATGGCACACGGCGTAAAGTCTCCTATACTAATTTTATCGTTTTGACGCTTGATCGGATGTAATGTGATTTCGCGGCCAGAGGGAAGTTTGAATTCGGTGGCGGAACTAATGTCTTCGCGCAGCGTGCCCAATGCACAACGATAGCCGGCAAGGCTGATGTATTCCTGAATCGTGGCAATATTTTCCAGATAAAAGAGATTGCGCGTATGACTCTCGGGGATGATCACGATGCCTTTGGCTTCCGGACAGAATCGTTCCAGAGCAATCTGAAACGCCTGGATGCACAAGGGTTTTGATGCCGGATTGAGGTTATTGAAGCCGGCGGGAAACAAATTGGTATCGACCGGTGACAGTTTGAAGCCGGCATTACGTAGATCGACGCTGGCATAAAAAGGTGCCGGTGACTGGATGAATTGTTGACGAAACCAGATCTCGATGTCGTCCTGGTGATCCAGGATGTGGCGCTCGATTTCCTCCAGCGGGTGTGCGTTGGCGGTCAACAGGTGAGGGACAGTAGGTAAATTTAACGCGGCCATGGATCTATCAAGTTGTAAATATTCGTCTATTCTACTGTGTTTAGAGTGGATATTAAAAATTAAATTGCAGCCACTCGATGAGTTGGTGGGTTAAGTAGAATTTACTTTACTTAACATGAATAAAGCACTGGTTTTACTCGGAAAGTGGCATATAATCATTGAAGAGTAAGTTGGCTTAAGATCAACAGAGTTTTTAACGGGGGAAAAGTGAGCGACGAGTCCCAACAGTCAGACAATCAAGCGCAGGCAGCTCAGCTGAATGTCAAGGTGATGGTGATTGACGATAGTAAAACGATCCGCAGAAGTGCCGAGACTTTGCTGAAGAAGGTCGGCTGTGATGTGGTGACGGCTACCGACGGGTTCGAGGCCTTGTCAAAAATCACCGAGCATCATCCAGACATTATCTTTGTCGATATCATGATGCCTCGTCTCGATGGCTATCAAACCTGCGCCTTGATCAAGAATAACCAGACCTTCAAGTCCACCCCGGTGATTATGCTATCCAGTAAGGACAGTATTTTCGATCGTGCGCGTGGTCGCATCGTGGGTTCTGAGGAATATCTGACCAAGCCATTTTCCAAAGAAGATTTAATCAGCGCGATCACCGCGCATGTTGATAAATCATGAGCTGATAAGAGGGTAGCGGGTAATGACTCATATTCTGATTATTGATGATTCTCCGACAGAGGTTCATGTATTCAAAACCATTCTGGAAAAAAACCAGATCCAGGTCTCAGTGGCCACTGATGGAGAAGAAGGTATCGCCAAGGCGGTAGAAATTAAACCGGACTGTATCCTGATGGATGTGGTAATGCCGGGTAAAAATGGTTTTCAGGCCACGCGTGATCTTAGCCGTAATCCGGCGACCGCTAATATCCCGGTGATCATTATTACCACCAAGGATCAGGAAACCGACCGGATCTGGGGTATGCGCCAGGGTGCCAAGGACTATATCGTCAAGCCGGCCAATGAGGCGGATTTAATTCAACGTATCAACAAGGTGCTCAGCTGAGACTATGGCCACAGCGACCCCGTTCCAGATTCTGCAGGATATCGATCAGCGTTGCCGTGACAACTCGACGGGACTGCCTTCGGGTGCGCAGGAGGAACAGGACTGGATTGGTATAGGTTTCAGCCTGGCCGGTCAGCGCCTGATCGCGAAGATGTCTGATGTGACCGAGATTTTACCGCCACCATCCACGATCCGCCTGCCCGGCGTCAAGACCTGGGTTAAGGGGTTGGCCAATATCCGTGGCAACCTGATGCCGATTCTCGACATGAATAACTATTTACAGGGAGCAATCAGCCAATCCAGCAAGGATAACCGCATACTGGTAATTAACAAGGATGGGGTTAATGCCGGATTACTGGTGGATGAAGTGTTTGGTTTAAGAAGATTTAAACCGGAAATGATCGAACAGCAGAATTATGCTGAAGCTAACGTTCTAAGACCTTACCTGGATGGCTCGTTTAGTGATGCTCAAACTAAGTGGGACATCTTTAATGTAAAGAAACTGGTGAATCATGAACAGTTTCTGAAGGTGGTCTGATTACTAGGAGTTTTTAACTGGGGGTGTTATGCCGCTCTTAAAAAAATTAAAAAATCTGAAGCCAAAAATTGGTAAAAAATCGTCTGCTGGCAAAGCAAGGAAAGTCAAGACGGCGTCGGCCAGTAGTAACCGCAGCATCTATTTCTTTGCGGTCGGTATCGTCATTACGATCCTGGCGATGATCCTGCTTTTCAATTATGAAGCGACCCATTCCGGCTACAGTAAAAGCTATGCTTCCATCGTCAATGAACAACAGGTTGTGTCGCAGCAGATAGCGACCTTCTCGCTCGAGGCCTCGATTGGTACCTCATCGGCCTTTGTTCAGCTCAAGCGATTACAGGCACGATATGTCAATACCCTGAACCAATTGGTCGCCGGTGATGCCAGTCTGGACCTGCCGCCGCTGCCGTTCGAACTGAAACCGGACCTGGATAAAATCGAGCAGGCCTGGACCAATTATGATCAGAATATCACCGCGATCCTCAACGCGCGTGAATCGATCGAAACGGTGAGTGAATATGTCACCCTGATCAATGAATCGATTCCGGAACTGATGATCCTGTCCGATGATGTGGTCAAGATCCTGGTTAGCAACAAGGCTTCAGCCGACGCGATCGCAACCGCATCGAGGCAGATTGCACTGCTGCAATCCGTACAGAACAGTCTCAACCAGATCCTGTCCGGTGGTGACGTGGTCATGGCCGCGGCGGATCAGTTCGGTCGCGAGACCGCGATCATTGAACGGATCCTGATCGCGATGCTGGAAGGCAGCCCGGAGATGGGCATCAAGCAATTCACCGGTGACGAACTGGTTGGCAAGCTGCTGCAACTGGCCGATTTGTTCTCGGTGGTGAAAAAGAACGTCAACCTGATCCTGGAGAATTCACCGCAGTTATTCGAGGTACGCGATGCGGCCAGTGATATCCAGTTTGTCAGTCCCAAGCTATTGAGTGCAGCGCGCGACCTCGAGAACAGTATCGAGGTTTACGACGAACGCCTGCAACTGGTCACCCTGGGCGCCTATCTGGCGGCGATCGTGTCGGCCATCCTGCTGGTATTACTGGGTGTATTCGTGGTGCGCGAATCCAGAAGACGCCTGGTCGAGTCGCAACAGCAGAACGATACCAATCAGCGCGCAATCTTACGTCTGCTCGATGAGATGACCAATCTGGCGGATGGTGATTTATCCTCACATACCACGGTTACCGAGGATATCACCGGGGCAATCGCGGACTCGGTGAATTACTCTATCGACGCCCTGCGTGACCTGGTCGGTACCATCAACTCGGCGGCGGCATCGGTTTCCAACGCGGTGACCAGCACCCAGTCGACTACCCGTTCGCTGGCCGAGGCCAGTGGCGTCCAGGCACATAAGATCGAGGATGCCTCGGATGCCATCGACAAGATCTCGGGCAAGATGAGTAAGGTATCGCAGAATGCATCGGATTCGGCCGACGTCGCCAGAAGCTCGGTAAGCATCGCCCACGATGGTGGTGAAACCGTGCGCAAAACCATCTCCGGTATGGAATCAACCCGGGAGCAGATCCAGGAGACCTCGAAACGCATCAAGCGCCTGGGTGAAAGTTCGCAGGAAATCGGTGATATCGTTAACCTGATCACGGAAATCTCCGATCAGACCAATATCCTTGCACTTAATGCAGCGATTCAGGCCTCGATGGCGGGTGAAGCCGGACGTGGCTTCGCGGTGGTTGCGGACGAGGTCCAACGCCTGGCGGAACGAACCGGTGACGCGACCAAGCAGATCGAGGCGCTGGTAAAAACCATCCAGGCCGATACCAATGAAGCGATCACCTCGATGGAACAGAGTACCGCCTTCGTTGTGGAAGGTGCGAATCTGGCTGAGGAAGCGGGTAGTGCGCTGGAAAAAATCGAAACGGTTTCAACCAACCTGGCGCAACGCATCCTGCGGATTTCCGATGCCACCGAAAAACACGCCAAGGAAACCGTATCGATTTCAGGGAGCATGCAGCAGATACAGCAACTCACATTGCAGACTTCCGAGGATTCCGCCGAGGCCTCCATGTCCATCGGTAAACTGACCGACATGGTTAAGGCCCTGAGAACCTCGGTAGCCGGATTTAAGCTGCCTGAGAGCGAAATGTCGGACCAGACGATTATCCACAGTGTCGATAACATGGATGAAGTGGATTTCCGTGAGTCACAGGCAAACTAAAGGGATAAAGGTCAGGCATGGATTTTAAACATACATCCATAAAACAAAGTGCCTTGGGGTGGGTTAAGAAATCCATCGATGACAACCTGGCCGCTATCAGCAGTGAACTGAATATCTACATCGAGGAAAAGGATGCTTCGTTACTGACCTCGGTGCAGGCAAAGCTATCCGATTTACAGGGCGTCCTGACCATGATCGAGCAGTTTGGCGCCGCCATGCTGACCGAGGAAATGCAGTCTTTATGCGCTTTCATCAGTGACAATCAAGAAGATAATGAGCAGGCACTGGAAGTCCTGCTGCGCGCGGTGTTACAGCTGCCGGATTATCTCGAGCACCTGCAGGCCGGCCATAAGGACATTCCATTCGCAATCCTGCCGATCCTTAACGACATCCGCGCGGTAAAGAACGAAGACCTGTTTTCCGAGAAACTGTTGTTTCTGCCGGATCTGTCGATGCATATGGATGACAGCGAGGCCGATGCGATCGATGATGCGGTCAATCAGCAGACCCGGCAACTGGCCAAGAAAGTCCGTCCAACCTATCAGATATCCCTGCTTGGCCTGATCAAGGACAAAGATGTCGATGCCAACCTGGCGCGGCTGGAAAAAATCTCCGAGATCATGGAAGAGCACTCCAATTCCGAACAGGTGGCACGCCTGTGGTGGATCATTGGTGCGCTGGTCGAATCCATGCGGCGGGATAACCTGCCACTGGGCGTGTCGACCAAAATGCTACTGGGCAAGGTGGATTCGGTGTTGCGTAACATGGTGCTGAAAGGTGAAAAACACCTGATCAGCCAGCAGCCGATCGAATTGATCAAGAACCTGTTGTTTTATATTGCCCAGCCCGAATGTGATGGACCCAAGAGCCAGGCGATCAAAACCGCTTACCGCCTCGAGCAATTTCTGCCCTCCGCGGACAGCCAGGATGCGGCCGAGAGTATCAGTGGGCCGAACCAGGAATTACTGAAAACCGTGTCCGATGCGGTCAAGGCCGACCTGGAACAGGTCAAGTCGACCCTGGAAGTCTACGTCAACGGCGACATGTCCAATACCGACCAGCTCAAGGACATCCCACAAGAATTACATGTCATATCCGATACCCTGGCGATGATTGGCCTTGGCCAGCAACGGCAGATGATCGAATCCCAGATCAATAGCATCGGCGAGATCGTTGCAGGCAAGGCCCAGCCGGAGCAGGAAAAACTGCTGGCGATGGCGGCTGAGCTGCTGCAAGTGGATCATGCGCTGGAGTTGATGCAGAAAGGGCAATATTCTGCGCTGGATGCCGATGGTGAGACCGGCCAGCAGGTTTCCTCCGATTTCGAGATGGATAACATGCTGTCGGCGGTGGTCACGGCAGCCCTCGACGATATCCAGAAAATCAAGGATGCGATTCTCGATTTCATTAAGGATTCAACCAAGGAAGAAAATATTCGTTTCTGTGAGAACCTGCTGCAGGAGACTCGCGGTGCGTTGAAGTTACTTAACGAGGAACGTGCGGTACATCTGGCCGATGGCCTGATTCATTACCTGAAGGAACAGGACATCGTCGAGTTCATGGACACCAATCGCCTTGATCAATTATCCCAGGTGGTGGTCAGTATCGAATATTACCTCGAGGCCGTTGGTGAGCAGCGTGCCGATGCAGATTCCATTCTTGACTATGCCGATAGCCAGCTGGTGCTGTTACTCGAGGGCAAGGTGCATGGAGCAGGTGCCGCCGAGGGTGAACTGATTGAACAAGACCTGCTGATTGCGGATGACGATGAGGAGGTCCAAGAAGTCGATGAAGCCGCTCTGGCCGATGTCGACCTCGATAACATGGAAGCCGACCTGGGCGATGAACCAGAGCCCGTGGTGGAAGCGTCCGCAGACGCGATCGAAATGACCGAGTTGATGGACATCGACGAGGCAGTTGCAGACAGTGCAGAAATCGTCGATGACATCAGTACCGGCCTGGAACAGATCCAGGAAACACTGGCCCCGGCTGAAGCCGATGTAGATGAGACCGTCACCCTGGCATCCGCCGAGGAGACCGTCACCCTGGCATCGGCCGAAGCGCAACAGGCAGCGGCCGAGGCACAACGGGCCAGTGAAGCGACCGAGCTGATGGAACAAATACCGCAACCGGCAACTGCGGCGGAGCAGGTTGAACCCTCAGTAGAGCCGGAGCCGGAACCCGAGGTGTTACCTGAATTCCAGGTCAAGGAAGTCATGATGCGTACCACTGAGGTACCGCCCGAGCAGTCCGTCGAGATACCCATAGCAGTAGATCAGGTGGCAGCGTCTGCAACCGAGCAACCAGCGGCCGCGGAAATTCAGCCGGTGGAAGATGATCAACCGGTGCTCAAGGGCGAAGCCGACGAAGAAATTCTGGAAATCTATCTCGAAGAGGCCGAGGAAGAGACCGAGAATATCATCCAGTTGCAACATGACTGGAAGCAGCACCCCAATGACGAAAATGCACTGAAGAACATTCGCCGGGCGTTTCATACCATCAAGGGTAGTGGACGACTGGTCGGAGCAATGAAGATTGGCGAGTTTGCCTGGGATTTCGAGAACCTGTTGAATCGGGTCATCGACAAGACCGTTCCCCCCAATGACCAGGTCATCGATGCCATCGGGCAGGCCGGTAAAGCACTGGAACAACTGGTCAAGGAATTGAAAGGAGAAGCCGCGGCTACTGAAGAAGTGCCTCACCTGCGCGGACTGGCCCAGTACCTGGCCGAATTCAAACCCGAGCAGGCGATGGAAGTGCGCCAGGCCGCAGCCCCGGCTCCCACAGAACAACCGGAACCGGCGGCAACCCCGGCTCCTGCGGAACAACCACCGGAACAGGCAGCAGCCCCGGCGCCAGCGGTTGAACCTGAACCGGAACCGCCAGCTACGCCGGTAGCACCAGAACCGGTTACTGCACCACCCGCTGCCGAACAGCCACCAGAGCCCGAACCGCAAGCGGCCCCTGCACAGACTGCAGAAACTCAACAAGAGGAGACCCCACCCGACCCTTTCGTCTCAAGCGCAATGGCGAGCGTGCCTGGAGGAGAGGTAGAACCTCCCGTGCCCGCAAGCCAGAGTCAAGGGTCAGTTCCGAACCTGGAGCAGGCAAGCGGCCTGGCATTGGATCCGGAGCTACTGGTGATTTACCAACAAGAGGTCGAGGCGCACCTAAACACCGTAAATACCGTCCTTGACCAGGGTGCCAGGGAAGCTGGCGGACTGGTTCCCACCGAAGAGCTCTATCGCGCACTGCATACGATCCACGGCGCATCGCGGACGGCGAATATCAGCTCGATCGGCGAACTCGCCGGCCTGTTGGAAAAGCCACTTAAAACTATTCTTGAGCAAGGTTCGAGCCTCGATGCCGAGGTACTAGATCTGTATCGGCAGGGCCATGATTCGATCCGCGAGATGGCTGCAAAGCTGGTAGACAACAAGGAAGTACCGCCCATTCCGCATCTGCTGAAGCAGGACCTGCAGAGCCTGAATGCGGATTTGGGTAGTCATACCGTGGACATCCCGGTTTCCGAAGCGGCTTCGCCCTCGGACAAGTTCCTCGATACCCTGACCATGATGAATGAAGCGGTCGAACCCGAGTATGACGATGAGTTGGTGGAGATCTTTATCGAGGAAGCCACCGACCTGCTGGAGATGAGTGATCATACCCTGCAATCATGGAATGAGCAGGAGCCCGGAGATCCGGCCAGCGAGGCCCTGGTCATGGAGTTGCAGCGTTACCTGCACACCTTGAAGGGTGGCGCCAAGATGGCGGAATTCCTCAATATCAGCGATCTCAGCCATGAACTCGAATCGTTGTTCATCGCGGTCATCGATGGTCGTGTGGATAAATCGGATGAATTGGTAGCGGTATTGCATGAAAGCTTCGACCTGTTGCAGAAACAGGTGGAACAGGCGCAAAATCGCCAGCCGATGGAATCCTCGCAAGAGCAGATAAGGGCGATTCGGCAACTGCGTGAGGGTGCGGCGGCGCCGACGGCGGCTGAACCTGAACCGACTCCGGCCCCGGCGGCTGAAGCGGCCGAGGAAGAGGATGATGATGACAGACGTCATCATCGCCAGGACCGGCGCAAAACCGAGCGACCCGGCGGGGATCGGCGCGGCCAGGATCATGATATCGTCAAGGTGCGGTCGGACCTGCTGGATAACCTGGTCAACTCGGCCGGTGAGGTCAGTATCTATCGGGCGCGGATGGAACAACAGGTTTCTTCCTTTGGCAGCCATCTGGGTGAACTGGGGCAGACCATTGCCCGCTTGAAAAACCAGTTACGCGCCCTCGAAGCGGAGACCGACGCCCAGATCCTGTTCAGTCACAAAGATGAGGAGGCCGGCCAGAACTTCGACCCGTTGGAGATGGACCGTTATTCCCAGATTCAGCAATTATCCAAAGCGCTCAGTGAATCGGTGGAGGATTTATCCAGTCTGCAGAATATTCTTGGCGAACAGGTCAAGGACTCGGAAACCCTGCTGCTTCAACAGTCTCGCATCAACACCGATTTGCAGGATGGCTTGATCCGCAGCCGCATGGTGCGGTTTGCCGGCCTGTCCTCGCGCCTGCGTAGACTGGTCCGTCAAACCAGTTCAGAGCTGGCGAAAAAAGCCGAACTGGTGATGTCCGGTGAGCAGAACGAGGTCGATATCAAGGTGCTCGACCGCATGGTTGCTCCGCTCGAGCACATCATCCGTAACGCGATAGCGCATGGCGTTGAGAGCCCGATGGAACGGCTGAAAAAAGGTAAAGCGGAAACCGGCAAGATTTCGATCGATGTCGCCCGTGATGGATCCGATATCGTGCTTAGAATCAGTGATGACGGCGGCGGCATCAATGTCGACAAGGTGCGGCGACGTGCTTACCAGCTGGGCCTGCTGGCCGAAGATGAACAGATGGAAGACAGCGACCTGGTGCAATTTATCCTCGAGCCCGGTTTCAGTACCGCCGATCAGTTGAGCCAGATCTCGGGCCGCGGTGTCGGCATGGACGTGGTTGATAGCAGTATCAAGCAACTGGGCGGATCCTTGCAGATCTCCACCAGTCCCGAGGGCACCCAGTTCCTGGCGCGGCTGCCGTTTACCCTTTCCATCAACCAGGCGATCCTGGTCCGCGCCGGCGAAGAGTCCTATGCCCTGCCGTTGATCAACATCGAGGGTATTACCCGTATCGAGTCAGACCAGATCGCATCTTTTTACCAGGAAGAAAAACCTGCGCTGGATTATGCCGGTCAGCATTATGGACTGCACTACCTGTCGACCATGCTGGATACCGGCAGGGGATTCTATGTCACTGATCCCAACAGTAAGCAGCCGGTGATCCTGCTACGTTCGGGCGATTTACGCATCGCTCTGCATATCGATGAGATCATCGGCAACCGCGAAATCGTGGTCAAACCGCTGGGTAAATTGCTAAGCCCGGTCAAGGGTATCTCCGGCGGCAGTATCCTCGCCGATGGTAAGGTGGTACTGATCCTGGATATCAACGGCCTGGTCAGGCACGGGGTGCACACCCAGGTCATCACCGAAACCCAGATTATCGAGGAAGCGGCCCAGGCTCCGGGTCAGAAAGTGGTCATGGTGGTAGATGATTCGATCACCATGCGCCGGGTCGCGACCAAGTTGTTGACGCGTAATAACTATGAAGTGATCACGGCCAAGGACGGGGTGGATGCGCTGGCGCAACTGGAAGACAGTCAACCGGACGTAATGCTGCTGGATATTGAGATGCCGCGGATGGACGGATTCGAACTGGCCACCCATATGCGCAACGAAGCCAGGTATCGGAATATCCCGATCATCATGATTACCTCAAGGACCGGTAGCAAACACCGCGAACACGCGATGGGTATAGGCATCAACAAATACATGGGTAAGCCTTACCAGGAAGAAGAATTGATCGAAAACATTTCAGAGCTGGTAGGCTGAGATCGATGATCCAACAGGTTGGAACCACACATGGCTGAGATTGAATCTATCCGCTGCATGCAATTACCATTGCACAACCAACAGCTGTTGCTGCCGAATTCGGCAGTGGCGGAAATTATCGGCTACACCTCTCCCGAGGCCGCGCACCAGGGCAGTGGCTGGTATGACGGCAAGATCAGCTGGCGGGGTGTGTTGGTACCGGTGGTGTCGGTGGAAAAAATGTGTGGCATGGAAACCGCGGAAAGCGGTCACCGCACCCGGATCGCGATCATTTACAATCCCAACGGCGATCAATCTCTGCCTTATCTCGGCCTGATCTTAAAGGATATTCCCCGCGCCTACCTGGCCGAGCCCGAGCGTCTGCAGGCAATGCAGGCAACGGCAAACTGTGACTACCTGTTGGGACAGGCGGATGCGATGTTCGAACAGTTATATATCCCGGACCTGGACGCGATCATCGAAGCGACCAAGCAACGCAGCAGCCATTGAGCATTTCCCTCAGGGCGAGTCGCCCATGCGGTGCTGGATCAGGGCAACCATGGCGATCGCTGCCGTCTCCATACGCAGGGTTCGCGGTCCAATGACACAGGGCTGAAATCCCTGCTCCCTGGCCAACTCAATTTCACTTGCGGTCAATCCGCCCTCTGCTCCAATCAGCAACGCAAAGCCATCGCTCGCAACACAACCCGTCAATAGATGATTTAACGATTGTCCGGCAAAATCGAGCAGGATCTTATTACCGGGCGGGCTGCTGGCAAGCGCGGATGACAAATCATTGGCAAAATCCATCTCCGGCAGCTGGTTACGTCCGCATTGTTCACAGGCACTGATCGCTACCCCGCGCCAGTGCTGCAGTCTTTTTTCCAGGCGTGCACCTTTCAGCGGGCTTTGGGTACGCTTACTGTTGAACAAGATAAAGCGTCGAATACCCAGCTCGGTGGCTTTCTGGATCAGCAGGTCCATGTGCTCGGATTTGCCGATGGCCTGGATCAGCGTGGTAGCCAGTGGAGACTCGACATCCTGGGTTCGTTGCGTCAGCGGGCGGGCGTAAACCTGCTTGCCGTGCAGCCGAATATCACATAGGTAATCACTGACCAACCGGCCATTGAACAGCAGGACCTGGTCAGCCGTTTGCAAACGTAGCACATGTTTCAGGTAATGCGCCGCGGGCGCGGGCAACAACAATTCGACTTCAGGCCGTATTTCCGCGTCGACATACACCCGCGAAAGTCGTTTGCTGCTGGGCATGATCAGATCAAGTTCAAATTGCGCGCAATGGCCAGGGTCAAGCGTGACTGGTTCATGGTGTAAAAGTGCAGGCCGGGAACTCCATAGTCGATCAGTTCCTCGACCATGCGGGTGACGATTTCAATGCCGAACTGGCGTTGTGATTCGACGTCATCCTCATAGGCCGCCATGGTCTTTTTAATCCAGCGCGGGATTTCCGCCCCGCATTGCTTGGAGAATTTTTTCAGGCTGGTGAAGTTGTGGATCGGCATAATGCCGGGGATTACCGGTTGCTCGATCTGCTGTTTTGCACACAGCTCCATGAAGTGAAAGTAACTGTCATTGTTGTAGAAATACTGGGTGATCGCAAAGTCGGCACCGGCCTGCATTTTCTGTGCGAATAGATCGACCTCGGTCAGCAGGTTCTTGGAATCTGGATGGGCCTCAGGATAGGCCGCCACCGCCATCGTGAAATGATCCCCGTAATGCTCGCGGATCAAGCGTACCAGGTCCACCGCATAGCGGCATTCGCCCAGGCCGATCAGCCCTGACGGGGCATCTCCCCGCAGCACGACCAGGCGGTTGATACCCTGTTGCCGGTAGTTTTCCACCAGTTCCAGAATCTGCTTGTTGGTCAGACCGACACAGCTCAGATGCGGACAGGCGGCGACCGGGCTGCTGTGCTTGATCCCGAGCACGGTCTCCAGGGTGTTATCACGGGTCGAACCGCCGGCTCCGAAGGTCACCGAAAAGAACTCGGGGCTCAGAACGGTGAGATCTGCGGTGGTTTGGGCAAGGGTGGCCTTGCCCGCATCCGTACGCGGTGGAAAGAACTCACAACTGAGCTCCAGGTTCTGCGTAGTCATCGCTGGCAACTCGCTTAGTAGCGATAATGCTCGGGTTTGTAAGGGCCGTCGATGTCAATCCCGATATAGTCCGATTGCTGTTGGGTCAGCGAGGTCAGCTTGGCACCGATTTTTTCCAGGTGCAGGCGCGCCACTTCCTCATCCAGTTTTTTCGGCAGGGTGTAGACTTCAGCCTGATAATCATTCTCGTGCTGGAACAGCTCAATCTGCGCCAGCACCTGGTTGGTGAAAGAATTGGACATGACGAAGCTGGGGTGGCCGGTGGCACAACCCAGATTGACCAGGCGGCCCTCGGCGAGCAGGATAATGCGCTTGCCATCGGGGAAGATAATGTGATCTACCTGTGGCTTGATGTTTTCCCACTCGTATTGCTTGAGCGAGGCGACATCGATCTCGTTATCGAAATGGCCGATGTTGCAGACGATGGCCTGGTCTTTCATCTGCGCCATGTGGTCATGGGTGATAACATTGAAGTTACCGGTTGCGGTAACGAAAATATCCGCCTGTTTGCAGGCCTCATCCATTTGCACCACGGGGAAACCTTCCATGGCCGCCTGTAGAGCGCAGATCGGATCGATCTCGGTCACCCACACGGTGGCGCCCAGGCCACGCAGGGATTGGGCGCTGCCTTTGCCGACATCGCCATAACCGAGGACCAGGGCGACCTTGCCGGCGATCATGACGTCGGTGGCGCGCTTGATGCCATCGACCAGGGATTCACGACAGCCATACAGGTTGTCGAACTTGGACTTGGTAACCGAATCGTTAACATTGATCGCCGGGAAGGGTAACTCACCATTCTCCTGCATCTGGTACAGGCGATGGACCCCGGTCGTGGTCTCTTCGGTCACACCCTTGATGTTGGCCAGGCGGATGGAATACCAGTTGGGCTCGGTCTGCAGGCGTTGCTTGATCGCTGCATACAGCACGGTCTCCTCTTCACTGGTCGGGTTATCCAGCACGCTGATATCTTTTTCCGCCTTGCTGCCGAGGATCAGCAACAGGGTGGCATCGCCGCCGTCATCCAGGATCATGTTGGGAGCGCCGCCATCGGCCCACTCCATGATCTTGTGGGTGTATTGCCAGTATTCTTCCAACGACTCACCCTTGTAAGCAAACACCGGCACACCTTCTTCGGCAATCGCTGCCGCCGCATGGTCCTGGGTGGAAAAGATGTTACAGGAAGCCCAGCGCACATCGGCGCCGAGGGCGGTCAGGGTCTCGATCAGGACCGCGGTCTGGATCGTCATGTGCAGCGAACCGGCGATGCGCGCACCCTTGAGGGGTTGTTCGGCGCCATACTTGTCACGCAGGGATACCAGGCCCGGCATCTCGGTTTCGGCAATGGAAATTTCCTTGCGGCCCCAGTCGGCCAGGTTCAGGTCGGCAACGATAAAATCGCGAGTGGAGTTTGCGTCCATAAATAGTACCTCTATTGAGTCGTATTTATGAGCGCCGTTGGATCTGGTTCAATCATTCAAGCCTGGCAGTCGGCAGACCGTCGCAACGCTCCTTGAATGACAGTGCCCGCGCGAGGCGGGCATCATGTGTCGATATAATATAGTGTAGCCTGAAAAAAATTCAATTGTAAACCGTGGTTGGCCGGGCCATGGCTCAGTTATTCATCCCGGCTTCCGCGCGCAGCAGCTCTACCTTGTCGGTTTGCTCCCAGCTGAAATGTTCCTCATCACGGCCGAAATGACCGTAGGCGGCGGTCTTGCGGTAGATCGGCCGCAGCAGATCCAGCGCGGTGATGATGCCCCAGGGGCGCAGGTCGAAATGTTCGTGCACCAGGTCGACGATCTGGCTTTCATTGACATGGTGGGTGCCGAAAGTTTCGATACTGATCGAGGTCGGTTCAGCCACCCCGATCGCATAACTGACCTGGATCTCGCAGCGATCGGCGAGACCGGCGGCGACGATATTCTTTGCCACGTAGCGCGCGGCATAGGCGGCAGAGCGATCAACCTTGGACGGATCCTTGCCGGAGAAGGCGCCGCCACCATGGCGGCCCATGCCGCCGTAGGTGTCGACGATGATCTTGCGTCCGGTCAGGCCGGCATCACCGACCGGGCCGCCGATGATGAACTGTCCGGTCGGATTGATATGAAACTGGGTTTTTTTGCTGATCCATTCCTGCGGGATCACCGGCTTGATGATCTCCTCCATGACGCCTTCCTTGACCTGGTCCTGCGAGACCTCGGGTGAATGCTGGGTCGAGATGACGATAGCATCGACCGCGACCGGGCGCCCGTCCTTGTATTCGAAGGTCACCTGGCTCTTGGAGTCTGGCCGCAGCCAGCCCAGGCTGCCAATACGACGCACATCCGCCAGCTTTTTCACCAGCCGGTGAGCATAGCTGATCGGCGCCGGCATGAGGTTGTCGGTCTCATTGGTGGCAAAACCAAACATCAGGCCCTGGTCACCGGCGCCCTGATTCTGATCGATGCTGCGATCAACGCCCATCGCGATATCCGGTGACTGTTGGCCGAGGGCGTTGAGCACGGCGCAGGTATTGCCATCGAAACCGATATCGGAACTGTCGTAGCCAATATCGACCACGGTCTGGCGCACGATCTTCTCGAAATCGATCTGGGCGGTGGTGGTCAGTTCGCCGGCTATCACGACCATCCCGGTCTTGGTCAGGGTTTCACAGGCTACCCGGGCATGCTTGTCCTGCTCGAGTACGGCGTCGAGGATCGCGTCGGATACCGCGTCGCAGACTTTGTCAGGGTGTCCCTCGGATACCGATTCGGAGGTGAAGATGAAATCGCCGTACATGTTTTCTATTCCAAAGCAAAAACGCGGATTATATAGACTTGGTAATTTTTTTTCCCGCTTTGTATCACCATCATTAAAGCATCAGCCTATAGCCAGAATTGATACCGCGATAATCTTTTTATGTTGCTGAAAAGCCCATTCTAAGCGAGAATAGCGCGCCTTTGAGACTGTCTGTGGCCAAATTCAATAGTCACTATTTATCTATTTTGGCCATAAGCCATTGAATTTACTTAATTTTTAGTCCTGCCAATTATTCTGGCCAGGCTGCACACGATTTTTTTATTGTTTGAGGAGAAAGCTATGCCGTCTCGTAGAGATCTCGCAAATGCTGTTCGCGCGCTGAGTATGGACGCTGTCCAGAAAGCCAATTCAGGCCATCCGGGTGCCCCGATGGGTATGGCGGATATCGCCGAAGTACTGTGGAATGACCATCTGAAGCATAACCCTGCCAATCCCGACTGGCCTGACCGTGACCGTTTCGTGCTGTCCAATG
>JAAUXZ010040995.1_pt1 | contig 37066 bp, 32 predicted proteins | sample 7278131 | NCBI WGS metagenome assembly JAAUXZ01 (sample SAMN14350119, study PRJNA611818) | marine sediment metagenome | isolation source: surface marine sediment (3m) | place: French Polynesia: Moorea | collected 2018-08 | reverse complement strand
GCTGGATGCCTTACCGGGGCCCCGGTCATGACCATCGATCAACCCTTACCCCCTTACCTGGCGGATCAGCCGCAACCGACCTGGAGCGCCCCGTTGTATGGCGCCGAGGTCAAAAGCTCGATCCGCATCGATGCCAACAGCGAGTTATTCGTCACTCAAAAGGTGTCCGGCATGATGCAGGTTTGGGGGCTCACCAACAAGGGCCTGGTCCTCGTTGATACAGCCAGCGGTCAAAGCAAATGGCAAAAGAACCCGGCCGATCTCAACGCCAGCGTCATCGAGGCCCATGCGGTTGGATCTGACATTATCGTGGTCGGCACCGAGCTGGAAACTTTCCTGCCGCGTATCGTCGCCGTAGACCGGGATTCTGGCAATATGGTCTGGCAATTCACCGCCAGCGGATCCGATCGGGTTACCCAACAACTTCTGACCGATGATCGCTTACAGATCGTGCAGAGCAATACCAATGAGGCCAAAATCGACCTGTGGGCAGTCGATACCGCGAGCGGTCAGCAACTCTGGCAACGTAGCGTGGAGCGCCCGCGTCAAGGCGAAGATTATACCGACTATTCACTGCTTAAAATCGGCGACTCGGTACTGCTGATCACCGATAGCATCAGCGCTCTGAATCCTCGCAGCGGTCAATCACTGTGGCAACTGCAAGCGGGCAGCCTGGATATCGAATCACTGCAAACCCAGCAACTTGGTCAGCAGCTGATCCTGCATGATGGCCGCAAGCTGCTGGCGCTCGATCCCGCGCAGGGAAAGCTGTCCTGGCAATACAACGCGACCGATGGTGACATTGTTGCACCGGTCAACCTGGACGGTTCCCTGTACCTGATCGAACGCAAGGATAAGCTGCAGAAAATCCGCAAGCTCAAGCAAAACAAGCGCGGCTCGGCCCTGGTCGCCTCGATTGCGGATGCGCGTAGTCCCATCCGCTTGCACAACAACCGGGCTTACTACAGCACGGCAGACGAGCTGGTGACCATGAACCTGGGCAATGGCCGGGTAATCGCACGTCTACCCCTGCCGGCTTATCTGGGTGCTGCCGACAGCCTGGCCGATGTGATCGCCTTTGTCGGCAATAATGTCATTGTCGCCCGCGAGAATGGCGTGGTTGCGTTTGACCGCAACAGCGGCCAACAACGCTACAGCCAAGCGGTGCACCATGGTCTTGGTTATAACTATGCCTACCTCGACCATAAGCTGCGCATGCGTTACCTGGCACGCAGTGGTAACAACTGGAACCCCGGGGCTGTCGTCAGCGGCATCAGCCAGGCCAATATCGACATGCTGTACAGCATGAGCACCGGCACCAACGAGGCAACCGCCAGGAGCATGGGCTACAGTGTCGGCGGCAGCTCGATGATGCTCGCTCAATCCACCGCCCTGCTGGGGTCGACCCTGAGCATGGCGCAAAGCTTCCGCGATTACGCGGTGTCGGAAAATCTCGCGATCAATCAGCAGCAGATGGCGGCCGCCATCCGCAGTCAACAGGCCTCGGTCCAGCATGGTTATTATGTGCGGCCGTTCTATTACCGCGGCTGGGGCGTGACCCTGGTCAGACTGACCGATGGCAAGCGCGCCGACTTTATCCATTCGCGCCCGATCGAACCGGTCCGGGTCAACCAGGACAGCCTGCCGATGTTCATAATCGACCCCCGGCGCCAGCGCCTGATCGTCAAGGGTATCGGCATGAATCCGGTCAATAGCGGCAGCTATGAAAAAGTCGGCATCGGTTATGACGTGTACAAATCCTGGCCCGGTATTCCCAATACCTGGATTATCCCGAATTTGTCGCTATTGGCCTATGATCTGGCTGATCTGGATTTCACCAATAACAGCCCCTTTGCCGAGGCCGAGCGGCAACCCCAGGCCGGCCCCAGGGAGATGCTGCTGCGTGAAGCCATCAGTTCCCATGATATCGACCAGGTCAGGGGGTTGCTGCAGCAGGGCGCCGATGTCACCGCGGTCGACGAGTTCGGTATGGATGCGTTTATCTATGCCGGTATCTTCGATAACAAGGAGATGGTGCAGTTGCTGATCGATAACGGCGCCGACACCACGTTTCGCGATCCGCACGGCTGGATGGCCTACCATTACACCTTCATGACCCATCCGTTGAACCAGACAACGGTGATGATTCGCGATGCCAATCTGAAGCAGAGCGGGAACTAGAGCGGCATCATGACCGGCTGTGATCAGCCCAGCCGGTCATATCGATATGTCTGGCGATGAACTGATCGATCAACTCGGTCAGTTGATCGAATTGTGGATTGCTGGTCAGGCGTCTGACCACCTTGCAGCGTTTTCCAAAATAGGGGTATCTTTTGGCCCCAATCGGGTTGCGCTCACCGAAACATAAATCGTCGCTGCTGCTCGCCAGGTGCTGGCAGCGCTTGATATTGTCCGGATCGTGAAAATAGTGGGTACAGTAATGGTAGCTGCCTTCCAGACCGTAATGCCTGTCCGTCGACTTGAGGATCAACGACATATGTGAATAGTCAGCGATCTTATAACGCTGTCCATCATGTTCGTGCACGAAACAGCTGCCGATGTAGGTCGGTTGTTTGGGTATCGCCGAGGGATCACCCGGGCTGACCCGTTTGACACACTGACCATCCTGCCTGACAGGGGTGTAGATCAGCATTTCCGATTGATCACCGAAACGCCCTTTCTGATAAAGCTTGATCGCGGTCCTGGTTTTAATCGTAATGTCATTCTCGGCGATCACCAACAACACCGGGACATCGATATCCGGCTCGCCTCTGGCAAGCTGCTTTCTGACCTTATCCGCAAGTTTGCCTACCTGCACCACCGAATCCATGGTCAAGGACTCGTAACGCATGACGTCAGCATCCTGGCGCTTCTGGTATGGTACCCAGACCTTACCAAGAGTCCTCAGCAGCCCGGCGAATCCATCAAACACTCTCAGGGCCGGGGCGAATAGAAACAAACCCTTGATCTTATCTGGCTGCTCACTGACCGCGTTCAACGCCAGCGCGGCACCGGTCGAGAAACCGGCAAGGTATAGATCACCCTCCACTTCCCGATTGAATTGAGCGATTGCGGTGTCGACTGCGTTTTCCCAGTGCTGGTAGCGAATACCGCGCAGGTTGCCAGGACGCGTGCCGTGACCGGGCAGCAGGATTGACCGTGTGTGAAAACATTGCCGATGGAAGTAATCCTCCAGGTCATGCATGACATAAGGTGAATCATACAGGCCATGCAGCAGCAACATCTTACGTGGTTGTTGTCCCTGTGAGCAGGTTGCTGGTCTATCCGTCGGCGTCAGTGCGGCCACCACTTCCTCAATATCCGATATCGTCAGTTGGGGATAATCATCGTCGGACTGGAGCATCTCATTCCAGTTGTTGCGCAGGATATCCCTGACCCGGTTGCGATATTGCGCATACGACAGGCTGTCGTCGATATCCAGCATCTGGTAGCTGGGCGCCTGTTCAAAGCGGATACCATCTGCGCCCACACAAACGCTGGTGAACAGCCCCAGCAGGATAAATATGCTTAGCCTATTGAATATTGAATGTTTGCCCATGTTCAAAAGATCTTTCAATCCGCGGCAGGCCATAATTCCCTGCCCTTCATCAACCGAATATAGCCTAAGCCAGCCATGGAATCTGCACTGCGGGGTAAGGCAAATGACCGTTTACTCTGACCCCTATTTTAATCGCGATGCTCGCCTATGCCTGCAGCAGCATTTTTGTAGACGGATCCAGGACGATTGTGGTAACCAGCTTTTATTCCAGGATATGCACTTTTTTGGGCCACGGATTCCCCAAACGAGGAAATAAAGTGTGCCATTGCCCAAAATATACCCGTCATTATCAGCACTCAAGCGCCGAGAGTGCTAAATAAATCTCAATATAATCAATAACATACATAATTTTTTCGCTGGCATTTTAATACCCACTGCCTATACTCTGATAATGGAAACAAATCAACATAGTTGGCACAAACTATGCAGTGAATAGCTCTACGGAGATAAAGCTGTAGTGCAATCTACCGTTTTATCAGGTGTTAACCATAGCAATAGTTGAGTTTCTTATGAGTGTTACAGATACGAAAGCATCGGGCATCATTACCAATAAGTCTCTTCAGGGCTACTTTTTTGATTCGGTCAATGACGCCGTCCACAACCAGCAGATCGATACCAGTGATGAGATTATCATTTACCTGGTCAATCTGCTGACAACTTTCAGCCGCAGTGAGGATTTGTTTCATCATGACGCCGATGGCGTCTCGTTGAAGCCGCTGGCGTTGATGTATTCCGACGCGCTGGCGGAATCCAGGCCCTCCCTGCGCATACGGATATTACAAAAACTGGGGGATACCGCATTATTCATCGCCGGGGTATTTTCCGATAGCCTCAACACCCGGCTGGTAGACATGGACTATTACGTGGCCATGGGCGGCAATGCCTATGCCTGTATTTCCGATAACTTGCGGTATTCTCAGGCCCAAGCCTCGGCCCAGCAACCAGTTTACGAAGAACTCAGAAGCAAGTTCGTAGACTTTGTCGATGTGCTCAGCGAGGTCACCGAAAATAAATCCATGCTGTCCAATCATGACATCATGCGTTTGTACGAGGTCTGGATGCGTACCGGCAGCAAGCGTACCGAAGCGATCCTGAAAAAGCTTGGGATCGAACCCATTCAAACTGCCTCATTGGAATTCCAACACTGAGTATCCAGGGCCGGGCCATCATCATGTTGCTGAATAAATTACAGACATGCCTGGAACATATCTACGAGATACCTTCGCAATTCAAGGTACAGGATTTTGTCATTCACGATGCGATGCTGGCCGCCCAACTGGATAACAGCGACAATCCGCGTGAGTTACCGGAAAAACTGCTGATCCACCAGAACGGTGAAAATGTCGATGTAGCTCTGTACCTGGACGAGCAGATACTGCGCCGGCTGGAACAGCTCGACCCGACCGCACAACTGACCAACGATAATATCCATGATTTCTGGGTAGCGCTGGAGGGGATCAGTCATTTTCTGTACCTGACCTACCATGCATTTTACAAGCGCGCCATTTCTTTATTCGAGCTGGAATTGCAGGCGGAGGTGGATAAATACATCATGAGTGCTTTTCTGCTCGGTCAGCAAGGCACCGAGGCGATGCCTGATAGTCTGCATTACCACCTGTATCGTAATGTCGATTTCGATCAACGCCTGCAGGCCGACGAGTTGCAGCGATATGTGCAGGCCAATGAGCTTGCCGGCAAATTTGCCACGTTCATTGCCTATTGCATCAACAACAGGATCGCCAGCCCCAAGATCATCAACACCCTGAGACGGTTTTACCGTCTGCCCCAGCAACAGAAAATCCGCGACATATTAAGCCTGGATAGATGAATTCAGCCGGATCAATCCAGCGCGGGATCATGAGCCGGTCAAGGCATCGATAATCTGACTACAATCATCTCGATTGGCGCTGCTACAGCCAACATTGAATTCCTTCAGAAAAATCCTGAGCAGGCTGGCATCCTCGATCTCTTCGAAAAACTTTTCGATGATTTTCTCATAATACTCATGATTGTTGATGCTGGTCAGGAAAGGTCTGTTACCATTCTTTTTATATATCTGATAGATGCTATGGCTTCTTTTCAGTGGCTGGTCGCTGATTTCTGTACCATGTAAGGCATCAAATCCATGGACAAATTTATTGGCGCCCTGTTTGTCTTTAACCTGGACCTGCTCAATGAATACCCTGATATCGCTGTTCTTCAAACAGCGATAGATGATATTGGCATAAAAAACCGCTGGCTCTTCTTCATCGCCGTCAAATTTAACAACATCGATCTTACGCCGCTCAACCGAAATATCCGCACCGCCAATTACCTTACTCGTGGTATAGGTTTTCTCCTTGCCCACCGCCAGGTTCACACTCAATTTAAACCACTTCGACAACCAGGGGATTAAACCACTGGGCTCCAGGCTTGACTCCAGGTCCGCCTTCAGGGAAGTAACATCAATTTCATCTTTGGTCTCGGCGCATTCGGTACTCAATGAATTGATTCTAGTTGAAGATAGTACCCGGTACTTTGGCCCGTTATCCTGCAAAGCATCATACTCGGTGATAAATCCCTTGTTGACTTCACTGTTGTAGTCAGCAAGTCTGAAGAACAGTTCTTCTTCCCGCGTATTGTTGGCGAAATGCGAAACCCTGACCGCTTTATAACCATCCGCTTCCAGCTCTACCTTCAAAACAGAGCCACGACTTATCCAGGTTTTACTGCTGCAGGCCCGGCTATTGCAGACATGCATGTTGCGGTGGACCAGAACGTTTTTACCCGCAAAAGGCACCAAAGGCTGCGCCGAAATAGCACTGTGATGAATCAGTAAAGCAAGCCCGCTCTGGGTTACCCCAAGCTTGTAGTCCCGATAATTCGCATCTTTAACGTCATACACCAATGTTCCCGGGGGCAAATAGGTGGCAATTCGAAAACCTGGTTTGTTGTCCTCATTTTTGGTTAATTTTGCATCCAGGGCGAAAGTACCCTCCCAGATAAAGTTAACATTAGCGGCCAAAGTTTTACCCATCGGAAAAAACCATATGGCCAGCCACAAAATATGAGCATGAAATTTTGAGCAAGTCAGCATGATGCACCTTTCCTGATATGTTATCCCCGATCTGTCTGGCAGATATCGAGACTACCCTCGGCAGGAATGCCTGTCTAGCGCTACACCAACTGAAAAACGCCTACTGGCACTGGCCGGTAAAATATTGATATGGCTCGGGCGGCATCTCCGGGTCCAGCGTGGACTCGGGCAACAGGTTCAGATTGGACAGCCGGTTGAAGCGCCGGGTCTGTTTATTGATCACCAGCAGGGTCAGGCCATCGATCAACTGGTAGATGGCAAAACGATCACTTTCGAATACCAGCTGGCGCGGATAAACCTTGAACAGATCATCGGTTCCGTCAACATAACAGATGACCTCCGCCGGCTTGTTGGCATGAGCGGTTAAGGCCGAATAACTCAGGATCGCGGCGGTCATCACTGATCTCACAAATCGTGCCGCTGAAGCCATCACCAACTCCTTTAATCACTTTAATCACGGTCACTTTACTACAATACTGTCATTATTGCCTTGAATCGATCACAATGTGACCATGACCATCAACCAACCAAGCAATCCGGCCATACGTTACCTGGCGTTGCCGACCCTGATGTTCGCTATCCTGCTGACCGGATGTTCAAGTGACACCGACGATGGCTGTACCTACCTGGATGATTCGGTGTTGAACGGCATATGGAATGGCGATATCGACTCCGATTTTAAATTCCCCTTCCAGGTTTCGAGCATCATCTATGCTGGGGACCTTTTTTTTATCGGCGATAATGGCAGCAACATTGATATCGGCTCCACCACCAATATTTGTGACAATATCGAGGCCAGCATCAATAGTTACGAAATCACCGGTTCGATTATAAGTACCCTGGGCGCTACCACCTACACCAACCGTTTTTTCGGTAGCAGCACCAATATCGAAACCACCCTGGTGACCAGTCAAATCAACACTAACAGCATCAATGCCAGTTACCAGGATACGACCGGCGACCAGGGTTCGATTAGAGTGGCCTTCAGCAATGTCTTCAACACCCCTTCATCGCTGCCCCTGGTAGACGGTAATTGGTCGGCTACCGATAACCTGGGGCAGACAACGACAATCAATATCGCCAGCAACGGCAGCTTCAGTGGCAGTGTGCAAACAGGCAACCCCGGTAATGACTGCAGTCTGTCCGGCCAGGTTTCGATCCTGGATAACAACATCAATGTGTATGACGTATCGATGCAAGTTGGGAACTGTAATGAACTGAACGGCCAGTACGACGGCTACGCCAGTGTCAGCAAAATCCTCAGCGGAACCCAGTTGAAACTGGTCGCGAATAGCCAGGGTTTCGTGTTTTATGCAGAGTTTCAGCCCTGATCCGGCACGCCATTGTTCTGTTCGATTAATTGCTTTAATTCCGCCAACCGGGTGACCGGTGGCAGGCAACTCATACCCTGGCAGACATAGGCGGTCACACCGCCATCCAATGGTTGTTTATCCTCAAGTTGCGCTATAACATCAAGCTCACTATCGATATCGAAGCACAACACATCCGGCCGGTAGAATTGATCCAGTTCCAGTCGCCATTGCTGTAGCTCCGGCTGCGGGCCACGCAGGATGATAATGGTGGCAGAGTGCAGGCGAATACCGACCGGATTGAACATGGCCGCATAGGCCATCGGCTGTTGCGCTATCTGCATCGATACCGCATCGATGGTGCGTTCGGCATAATCCAGGTAGCGGGTTTCCCCGGATAAATATCCCAGGTAATACAATGCCTGGGCCGCGATCGCATTACCCGACGGCATTGCATCGTCATTGAACCCCTGGCTGCGCATGATCAGTTTTTCGTGATCATGACTGGTGAAATAAAACCCCCCGCCTTGCTCATTGGCAAACCGCTCGATCAGGCTATCGGCCAATTCCAGGCACCACTCGAATAACGCGTTGTCCCATCGTGCCTGCAATGCCTCGATGGCTGCCAGCAGCAAATAGGCATAATCATCGAGGTAGGCATTGAGATTGGCCGTACCGTCCTTCCAGCTTGCCAGCAATCTGCCCTGTTGCCACATATTGCTGCGAATGAAATCGAGGGCCCGCATGGCCGAGTCTGCATACTGTGGACGCCCCAGCGAGCGTGCGGTAATCAACATCCCGCGAATCATCAACGCGTTCCATGAAGTCAAGACCTTGTCATCGGTTCCCGGGCGGATACGCTGGGATCTTAGCGGCAACAATTGCTGCCTTGCCGTTTCCAGCGATTGGCGTATCTGTAGCTCACTCAGACCCATGTTGTCAGCAACTTGCGCCGACTCCTGGAAGGTATGCGGATACCAGCGACCCTCGAAATTAGCTGATCGGTCAAGCCCGTAAACCTGGGCATAAATTGCATAATCCTGTGCCGACAGCACCCCGGCCACTTCCTCGGGCGTCCATACATAGAAGCGCCCCTCCTCACCCTCAGAATCCGCATCCTGGGCCGAAAAGTAACCACCCTCGACTGACTGCATCTCCCGCATCAACCAGTCAGCGGTCAGGGTCAATGCACGTGCAAAATCTTCATCCCGCTGCAGCTGATTGGCCCAGGCATACACGGGCAGCAGCTGGCCGTTGTCGTACAGCATCTTTTCGAAATGCGGGATCATCCATTGCTCATCGGTAGAATATCGGCAAAAGCCGCCGCCGATCTGGTCGAATAAACCACCCAGTGCCATCTTGCGCAGGCTGAACAAACCGGCCTCGAGCAACTCGCGTTGATTTTCCCCATGCCGGGCATAGTGGCGCAGACAGAATTCAATGAAGTAGGCATGCGGAAACTTGGGCTTGGGGGTGAAACCACCATGTTTACGATCATATTCCTCGAGCAGCTGCTGCGACATCGCCGCGAACAGTTCTCCGGTCAGCTCGGCCCGATGCGATTGCGGCTGACCGATCTGCTGCAGGTGATCACGCAGACTCTGATTCTGCTGTTCGATATCCTCACGTCGGTCACGATAGGCATTATGCACGGCCTGCAGGATCGATTTGAAAGAGCGCATGCCGTAACGATCAACCGGCGGAAAATAGGTACCGGCAAAAAACGGGGTATGGTCGTCCGGCACCAGGAACATCGTCAATGGCCAGCCACCACTGCGCCGGTTGAGCAGCTGCTGTGCCAGTTGATAGATCTTGTCCAGGTCGGGGCGCTCTTCGCGATCGACCTTGATGTTTATGAAATGTTCATTCATCAGCGCCGCGGTCGCCTCATCCTCGAAAGACTCATGCGCCATCACATGACACCAGTGACAGGCGGAATAACCAATCGACAACAGGATCGGCTTGTCCTGGGCACGCGCCTGGTCCAGGGCTTCTTCAGTCCAGGGATACCAATCGACCGGGTTATGCTTGTGCTGCTGCAGATAGGGGCTGGTGGCATTCGCCAACCGATTTTCAAAGCCTGGCATCAGAATCGACCCTGGTTACGCCGCGATAGATAACAAGATTAATCGATTAAGTTTAACAACTGGAGAGGAGTTAAATGCATAGTAACTCTGGGTTGAATCTTCGGCCTACAGTGAATGATGGAAAGAAAAGCTGGCCCGTATAGCGGGCACATTATGCTGGCACTGGGTTTCAGCTGGTCTTCCTATCCAGCGCGAAACAGGTTGCGGTTGGTTCTGTGTTGAGCTCAGGGGGGGGTGTTGCAGAGGTCTAGAACAACGGGGCTTTTAATAACTAGTCAGCCCCGTTGTCTAGGTTTTGTATAACTTTCAATGTACTACCTTACTACAAAAAATTGATTAGATTGAAAGGACCGATGCGAACGCCACCAGGATAACCAGGGGTGAAAACAGAAATCCCAGCACCAATTTGGTTAAAACGACATCTTGACGGTTATATGTTGTTGCTTTTGATTGAATCATGATTGATCTCCTCAATGCGGTTTTGTCCAGGAAAACACCTGGCATGTCTTGGACAATAATTGACATTTGCTATATTGTCAAGCTTTTGTATAATACAATCCATATAAGTTAACCCACTAAGGAGAAGTCATGACTGATGTTTCAGGTTACCGCATCGGTAAGGTATCAAAACTCACCGGTATTTCCTCGGATACCCTACGTATCTGGGAGCGTCGATACGCTGCCGTGGTGCCGGTCCGAACCGAGGCCGGTGGACGTTTGTACACCGCGGATGATATTGCCCGCTTGAAATTGATCAAGAACCTCGTCGATGGCGGCGATTCGATAGGTAATGTCGCCACGTTAAGCATCGACCAGCTTCAGGCCAGGGCCGATGAGACCATCCAGGTCAGTAAAAACGGCCTGCCCCAGTCACCGATTCGCCTGCTCACTATCGGCGAATCACTGACGCGGGCGATGAAGGCCGCTGAACTCAACCTGGAAGATATCGAGCTGGTGGCGAGTTACCCCAATATCAATAATTACCTGGCCGAACATGCAAACATCGAGGCGGATGTGCTGGTCATCGAGCAGCCAACTCTGCAGACCGAGACATCCCTGCAGATCATGGACTGGCTGGATCACGCGCACGCCTCACATGCCGTGGTCATTTACCGTTTCGCCAACCAGGATGCACTGGAAAAACTCCCCAGGTCAAAATCCAGCACCCTGCGCGCCCCGGCGAATCCTCAGACTATCCGTGAACACTGCCTGGGATTGCACAGCGCGGATCTGCTGGGTACCAAACCCAAAACCCCCGTACCCAGCGAGATCAGCGAGTCGGCACCGGCCAGAAGGTATAGTGACGATGCCCTGGCGAAAATTGCCTCGATTTCTCCGGTGATCCAGTGCGAGTGCCCGCATCATCTGGCCGAATTGATATCCAGCCTGAGTGCCTTCGAAAAATACAGCAGTGAATGTGAGAGCCGGAATCGCGAGGATGCAGAAATGCATGCCTACCTGAGCAGGACCGCGTCACATGCCCGGCACATGATCGAGAATGCGCTGGACATGGTCATCGAGATCGAAAACATCGAGGTCTAGGAGATAACATCATGACCCTGGATACAATTGGCGTAATCTGGCTGCTCGGTGCATTGGTCGGCAGCATGCTGTTTTTTGCCGTCACCGTGGCACCGACGGTGTTCAGATCGCTGCCGGAACAAGAAGCAGGGTTATTCCTGCGTGCTTTCTTCCCTCAATACTATCTGTGGGGGGCGATCCTGTCGGTTATCTGCGCCCTGGTTGCGATCGGCCACAGCCTGCTGATCAGCATCACCTGCGGACTGATCGCGGTCTTGTTCATCTACGCCCGGCAGGTACTCATGCCTCAGATCAACCTGGCTCGCGACAGTGACAAACAGGGGGTCATCGGTGCGGCCAATCACTTCAAGAAGCTGCATTTACGAAGCGTGCTGATAAATGGCTTACAACTGCTGACGCTGGTTACCGCCAGTGTGTTTGTCGCTGTGCAGTGACCTAGTTAAATGCAATGAGGCCTCCGCAAAGAACAAGCTACCCGGTCGAGGCAGGGCTCTGTTGCCAACTGTCATCCCTGCTTGCCGCATTGGCGCTGGCGGTAACACCTGTCATGGCTTACAGTAGCGATAAGCAAGCCAGCAAAACCTCACAAACTATGAACCTGCTTGACGCTGACTGGAGGATGATATCCGACCAGGTCATGGGCGGTATCTCCAGTGGCCGTTTGTCGCGCGATCAGATCCAGGGCCGGGAGAGCCTGTGTCTGCGCGGTACCGTGTCTACCGAAAACAATGGTGGCTTCATCCAGATGGCGCTCGACCTGGCTGGCGCGGATGCAGCGGATGCCGCGAGCTTCGATGGCCTCAAGCTGTGGGTCAGCGGCAATCAGCAACAGTATAATGTCCATCTGCGCACAACCAACCTCTGGCTGCCCTGGCAATCCTACCGCGCGAGTTTTTACGCCGATACGGACTGGCAACAGGTCACCCTGCCGTTTGCCAGCTTCGAAGCTTACCGCACCGGGCGCGCGCTCGATCTGAGCAAGCTCAAGCGGATTGGCCTGGTTGCGATCGGCCGGGATTTCGCGGCAGAACTATGCGTCAGCGACATCCGCTTCTATCGTGACTGATACCGGGCCAACGCCGGAATCAAAGCTTGCCGCAACCCATTCAGAACACATAACCGATGGTTATGAAACCCTTGATGACCTCGTCCTCATCGACAATAGGGCTGTCGGTCACCTCGTCGCCGAAGCGCTCCAGGTTGATACTGGCCTGTAACAGCCACTCCCGCGAAAGTTCGCTAAAAAACCTGATGCCGACCTCGACGCTGGTCGAGCTATCCGGGTGATAGGCGGGCCTGGCCAGCGTCGCCACATCCTCGGCTACGCCGAAATCATAGCGGGTGATGTCCGGGCTCAAATAATTGAGGCTGAGTTGCGGTGTGTATTGCACGATACCGGATTGAAAGGACTTGCTGATACTGAGACTGCCGACGCCGCCGCCGATACGGTCCAACACGTCGTGCTGGTAGCCTAATGCAACATCGATATCACCGGGCAGCTCGGCCTCGATCGCCAGACCGGCGAGGAAGGTATTTTCCCGGTCCCCCATACCGGCCAGCAACGGACTGTCGGCTTCCTCGTAGACGCCGATGCGATATTGCCCGGACAAGGCCAGACGCAACTTGCCGCTGCCCACCAGCCCATACTGGATCAGTGGCCCATAAACCTGCAATCGCTCACCGATATAGGTAATCGCCGGGATGCCCTGGCTGACGCCACCTTCATAGTCGCGGTAAGGACTGCTGCGGGCGATGATACCGACACCGACGCCCAGCTGGCCACGTTTCCCCAGCGGTTGATACAGCTCGACATCAATATTCAGTTGTTGATTTTCAGCGATGGTGAAAGCAGCCTGGCGGTAATTGGGTGGAGCCTTGGGCTGATAACGGTTGGAAAAGCCAATCGCCTCGATCGGGATGCCGATAAAATTCTTGTCCATGCGGCCATTGCTGTTCGCATCGTGATACACCCGCAGGGCGTACTCACCGGCGGCAAGACCCGCAAACAGATAGCTGGCTCGCTCATTGAGCGGATATCTCAGCTGCTGCACCGGATTGAGCTGGGCAACGAAAGCGTTGGCCGAGTCATACAATTGCAACTCGATAAAGCCGACCTCGGGCGGGTTATCGAGGCTGACACTCAGGGTCGCCGCCATGCCTGGCGCGCTGTGCAGCCACAGCAGGCTGACCACGATTGTCCGCAGATTACTCAAATAGGCATGAAATCGACTCATTCGCATCGTTCTAAAGACCAGTAAAACATCAAATAACTCCATAATTTATGATGATTTTTTTTCATTGCCGGCATGTTGTAAACTACGCCGCCTGAAAATTTACCCTCATTCACAGCAGGTTATCAATCACGATGAGTACACATGCCCCCTGGGAAAAGGCCTTCGACAAGGTCGTCACTCCTTTCGAGGAATTTATTCACCACGAATCGACCTCCGGTCTGCTGCTGATGGCCTGTGCGATTCTCGCTCTGTTCCTGGCCAACAGCGCTCTGCACCATGGTTACGAGCATGTACTGCATACCCCGATCGGCTTCAATATTGGTGACTGGCGTCTGGAGCATAGCCTGCACCACTGGGTCAACGACGGCCTGATGTGGTTATTCTTTTTCCTGGTCGGGCTGGAAATCAAGCGCGAGGTGCTGGTCGGACAGCTGTCCGTGATGCGCCAGGCCATGCTGCCGATCGTCGCCGCTATCGGTGGCATGGTAGTGCCGGCACTGCTGTATGTGGTTTTCAACCTCGGTAGCGAGGGCATTAACGGCTGGGGCGTGCCTATGGCCACCGATATCGCGTTCGCGGTCGGGGTCCTGGTCCTGCTCGGCAGCCGCGTGCCGAAAAGCCTGCTGACCTTCCTGGTAGCGCTGGCGATTGTCGACGATCTCGGCGCAGTTGCCGTGATCGCTATCTTTTACACCGATACCCTGGTGTGGGAAGCGCTGATCATCGCCGCTGTTCTGGTGGGTGTTTTGATCACCTTCAATCGTTTCGGTATTGGGCGACCACTTCCCTATTTCCTGGTTGGCACCCTGTTGTGGATGGCTTTTCTTGAATCTGGCGTGCACGCGACCGTCGCCGGTATCCTCACCGCCTGGACCATTCCCGCGCGTTCCAAATTCGATGTCAACCTGTTCGAGGAAAAGATTGGCGCGGTCAGCCATCGCCTCAGCGAAAGACGCGAAAACAAAGTTGAATGCACCCTGATGGAAAACGAGGATCAGCGACGTGGTGTGATCCAGACCCTGCTCGACGGTATTCACATGGTCGAGACCCCGCTGCAAAGACTGGAACACAGTCTGCATGTTCCGGTTGCCTTCATCGTCGTCCCCTTGTTTGCGCTGGCCAATGCCGGGATCCCGATCCACCTCGACCAGATCCCTGCGGTTGTGACCAATCCGATCACCCTCGGCATCATGGCCGGGCTTATCCTTGGCAAACTGATCGGCATTGCCGGCTTCTCGCTGATCGCGGTCAAGCTCGGCATCGGCGAGATGCCAGAAGGCACCAATGCCAAACACCTGGTCGGTGTCGGCCTGCTCGGCGGCATAGGTTTCACCATGTCGATCTTCATCGCCGAACTGGGTTTCAAGGGCCAGGCCGAGTCCCTGCTGCTGGCAAAAACCGGCGTGCTGTTCGCATCGGTGATTGCCGGAGTAGCCGGTTACCTGTGGCTGAGGATGGCGTCGAAACCAGCTTGATAGATTCGTTCTATCAACTGGATTGATTTTTACAAAGTCTTGATCGCTTATTGACGTCTTTTTCACAACCGGCCGGATAAGCTGTGTCCACGATTAACGTTCAATGATTGATTGTGGAGACGAAAATGAACAAAACACTGATCCTGGCCGCAGCAGCCTTGATGCTGCCTCTCAACGCAACTGCCGCCAACTCCGGCAACTTTTTTGTGCGCCCTTACATCGGGTTGAGCCAGTTATCCGACCTGTCTGCAGACACCGAAAACCTGGGCACGGTTGACGGGTCCTCGCGGATCAACCTGGACTCCGGCTTCAATGCCGGCATTGGCTGGGGTTACCGCTATAACGAACAGGTCGCGGTCGAACTGGCCTGGGAATATCGGACCAATGACAGTTCAGTTACGCTGGCGGATAACACTGAATTCTCGGATGGCAACTATGCCTCCAATATGTTCTTCCTCAACGGTTTTTATTATCCGCAGGTGGATTCCGCGCAATGGTCACCCTACGTTGGCGCCGGCCTGAGCTGGATGCAGGAGATCGATATCGATCTCGAGCAGAATGGGGTCGAGACCTCGTTGTCCGGTGATGGCGATATCGGTTACCAGGTATTTGCCGGCGCCGACTACCAGCTTAACGAGCAATGGTCGATGGGGGTTGAGCTTCGCTACGGCAGTACCACCGGCATCGATCTCAAGGGCGAAGGCAACAACGGCCGATACAAAGACCTGGATTACCAGCCGACCACCTTGCAGCTGGGCCTGACTTACCATTATTGATCGTATATAGACCCGGGCGTATGCGCGCCCGGGCCACAAAAATTGAGCCAGAGTAGGTGAAGTAATCATCCAGGCAGGTCTATCCGGGATTACCGTGTTTGATAGTTCGGAAAAACATCAGCGTGATTCCAGTCTGAACCAGGTCAACAGGTATCAATATCGCTTGGATAAAGAAATCATCATGCTGGTATCGGCGTTGGCATCAGATAATCCGGAATTTAACTCGACCCCCAGCGTTGTACCCTCCGGCCATTGCCAATCAAGCACCAGGGATACAGATTCTGAGTCCGCTAAACCATCTGCCAGCGCCTGACTAAAGTCGTAAGCCACGTTCAAGCCCGTGTTGCGACTGATCGCATAGCGTGTACCCAGGGTATAAAACCAGATATCGTTGAGATCGCTCCCCGCTGGGTCACCATTAATCTGGTAACCCAGACTGAACGATGGAGTCCAGTTGCCATGGTCGACAGAGGAAAACAGTTCGAGTGAATAATCGGTTTCACCGTTACCGAGGTTGTCACTTTCTGATGCGGTCGGCAGTTTGATACTAGCGGTGATTTCATGGAAAAACCCGCCCTGCCTGGCCGGGAAAAATGCACGTGAGATGGACAGGGATACATCGCCCAACCCGGAACGGGTGACACTCTCACTGCTGGTAGTCGAACTACCGGTACTGCCACTACCGAAGCCTGAACCGCGACCCGGGCCCTGATTAGTCGAGGTCGGTACGAAGGTCACAGCGCCGGTTACGCTGATATAAGGTAAGTACACAGAGAATCCCCAGACGTCGGCAAAATAACCCAGATCCAGGCTCAGTATTGATACCTCGAGATCCTCATCAGAGCCATAATCGCCCTGCTCATAGCTGTAGCCACCCTTTATCAGCCAGTTTGCGGATAGCGCCGAGGGCATCACCAGCAAGGCCAGAGTCATTATCCGAATTGATGTCAATAATCGTTTCATATCGTCACTATCTCCCATAACAGCCGATCCAGTAAAATCAGGCACTTCCCTGTGCCTGTTGGTTGATGTTAACGCCTGCCGTTGCTGCTTCCCAGGCGGCTGCTGCCGGTTTGACGTTCAAACCGGTGCCGATAGCGTGACTGCATTGCGGGCTGCACAGACTGCGCCTGATCCTGCTCCAGTTGCACTCGGTTTTCAGCTTGTACGCGCTCCTGCACCAATTCACCGCGTTGCTCACCTACCGCGTTGCGGTACTGATCCCGATATTGGTAACGGTAAGCAGGTTGTTCACCACTCAATTCAGGATCATGGGTACGGGTCTTGTCGCGATCCTGGTCTCGATCGCGATCCATCAGCCTATCGCCACTCAATTCACCCTGGGGCTGTTCATATTGATAGCTGTGCTCATTTTCAACCTGTGGGGTAACCCGATCTTCATCGGCGAAGGCGGTCACCGCCAGCAGGCTGGCTAAGGACACTGTCAGTAAATTTTTAGGTAAAGTTTTCATAATAATACTCCATTTATCAAGTTCGTGGGAATTTTTCTCACGTAATTAAATATATGTGGTAAATTTTCCCACGTCAAGTTATGATTGCTCTTGAAATTGATCTGGATCGTGTTTTTCCCCGGTATTACCGGACAAAGAGACATAATCCACAAAACACTGAAATGAGCGTTAGCCAATGAATGAATCGGGTTTGAACAAAAAACAGGCGACGTTGATCGCAGCGCTTCAGTTACTGTTGAAGCCGCTGATCAAACTGATGATTCGACAGCACCTGACCTTCCCGATGCTGCGTGAATTGCTGAAAAAGGTTTACCTCGAACAGGCAACCGAGCTGATTGAGCGTGATGGTGAATCAGCCAATTTCAGTCGACTGTTTATTTTGACCGGCGTTCATCGCAAGGACATCAAACGTCTCAGTGAAACAGCTACAGATGAATCCGCCCCCAGCGACAACCGTTCACTTGGCGCCCAGTTAATCGCCAATTGGCTGGCACTGCCGGAATACCGGGATGAGCAGGGGCAGCCGCGCCCGCTGGCATTCAATGGCAATGAAAAGCAACCCGGTTTCGAGCAACTGGTATCGCAGGTCAGCAAGGATATTCGCCCACGGGCGATGCTCGACGAATGGACCAGGCAGGGTATCGTAAGCCGCCAGGATCAGGATATCGTATTGAACCAAACCGCCTTCGTGCCGAGCGATGATTTCAATCGTTTATGTGATTATTTCGGTACGCATATCCACGATCACCTGGCCGCGATCAGCCATAACCTGTCACATGATGCGGAACCGATGTTTGAACGCAGCGTTTACTATGGCCGTCTGACCCCTCAGTCAATTGCCAGCTTGAAGCAGCAGGCCGAGACCCAGGGAGATGAATTGCTGCAGCAATTGAATATGACCGCCAACAAACTTTACCGGCAGGATAAGGACAATCCTGAAGCAACGCAGCGCTTCCGCATGGGCTGCTACTGGTACGACGAGGAGAAATCATCATGAAACTTATCAAACTGGGATTGATTAGCCTGGCCAGCCTGCTGCTGGTTGCCTGCTTGTCGACGCAAAGGGAACAGCTTGCTGCGTTAGACGATGATGATTACGGTATTGGCGGTACCGGTATTGTCGGCTCGGTAACCGGATTCGGTTCGATCTTTGTAAACGGGGTCGAAGTCGAGATCACCCGCCAAACCCGCCTCAGTTTAAATGGCCAGGCTGTCGACGATCATGATTTTGCCATCGGCGAAACGGTCGAAGTGTTGACCCAGGATGCCAATCCATACACCGATGCGCTGCAGCTTAATATCCGGCATGAGATTATCGGTCCGGTGTCGGATTGGAACCAGGCAACCGCGATCCTGGAGATTCTCGGCCAGCAGGTCCAACTGGTTGATCACAGCGGTCAATGGCAACAGGGTCAGACGTTGGCGGTTTCGGGGTATCGCGATGCCAACGGCATTATCCAGGCTCGACATGTTAAACCATTAGCGGAACCGCGAATCTTGTTACGGGGTGAAGCCGAGCAGTTAACAGCCCGGATCGAAGCAGCCGGATACACCATCGCTGATCCATCCGGGCTTGCCTCGATCGAAGGTCCGCTGCGCTTAACGGGTCGGTTGAATCAGTCCAGGTTGGAGATCGAAAGGCTCAACAGCGAGCGCTTATTACCCTACGCCGGGATTCGACACTGGAAAATCGAGGGATTTGCCTATCGTTATGGTACGCGCTGGGGTGAACTTTCAGCAGTGGCAGATACCGCAACGGCAAATCAGCCGCTGATGTTTGAGGTAAGGCTCGATCAGCAAGGCCGGGCCAAGCTACAGATCATGGACAGGACCCGGTTGCCGCAAGGAGCCCAGCAATACCGGGGTCCAAATCCTACTCGATTTGGCATAAAACCAAAGCCCTCGGGTCCAAGTGGCAAGGGATCAGGTCGGCGTCGCTGAGAGTGCAGCAGATTAGGCTGACAGTTGGTCAATCCAGTCGTTATCGGTCGCCAAGTCAGGTCGAAACCTGCCTGTTTCTGTCACCCAGCACCAGCAAACAGGGGGTCATCACCAGGGTCAACAGGGTAGCGAAAGCCAGGCCCCCGGCCACCGCGGTCGCCAGCTGGGTCCACCACTGGGTCGACGGACCGCCGATGGAGATATCACGCCCGATGAAGTCGATATTCACTCCCAGTACCATCGGCATCAGGCCAAGGATCGTGGTAATGGTGGTTAACAAGACCGGCCGCAACCTCAATGCACCGGTGCGCAACACCGCCTCGACCGTATCCCGGCCGCGCTTGCGCTGACGGTTATAGGTATCGATGAGCACGATATTATTGTTGACGACGATGCCGGCCAGGGCAATGACCCCGACGCCACTCATGACGATACCGAACGGCTGATTGGTGATCAGCAAACCCAGCAGCACCCCGATGGTGGAGAAAAACACCGCGCTCAGGATCAGCAGCGACTGGTAGAAGCTATTGAACTGGGTAACCAGGATCACCGCCATCACGAACAGGGCGACGCCGAAGGCCTTGAGCAGGAAGTTCTCGGCCTCACGCTGTTCCTGGTCCTCGCCCTTGAAGGTGAATTCTATGCGCGGATCGAACTCGGCCTGCGCGATCCACTGGCGGATCTCGCGCACCTTGTCATCGGGCAGCAAGCCTTCCTCGACATTGGCCTCGACCGTCATCACCCGGCGCCCATCGCTGCGCTCGATGGTGCCCACCTTGGGCTTGGCGGAACGGGTGACAAAATTACTGATCGGTACCGCGCCCTGGGTGGAAGGAATGCGCAGCCGGTCCAGCTGGTCGATACTGCGATCGCCGATCGGGTAACGCACGCGGATTTCGACCTCGTCGTCGGTATCGTCCGGCCGGTATGAACCGACTCTGACCCCATTGGTCACGAGACGGACGACGCTGCCAACGGTGGTGATATCCGCCCCGTAGCGGCTGGCCTCGGCACGGTCGACCTTCAACTGCCACTCGATGCCCGGGATCGGGCGAGAATCATTGACGTCGATGAAGCCGCCGATCTGGTCCAACGCGCCGCGTATCCTGGCCACCGCGGGCGGCAGCAATGCCGGATCGCGCGAACTCAACTCGATCTGCACCGGTTTGCCCACCGGCGGCCCGGATTCCTGTTCCTGGATCTCGATGATGATACCGGCCAGGTCCTCGGTACGCTGGCGGATTTCGCTGAAAATCTGTTTGGCCGGGCGGCGCAATTCCCAGTCGATGAATTCGAGCTGGATCAGGCCGATGGTATCCGCGCTGACCTGCGAGCGAAATTCAGAACCGCTGCGCGCGTAGATGCTGTTGAACTCGTGCATATCCATGACCCTGGCCTCGACCTCGCGCACCAGTTGGTCGCGTTCCTGGATCGACAGGTCACCTCGCGCCCGAATCTGGATCACCGCATTCTCCGGCTCGACTTCCGGAAAGAACTCCACCCCCTTGCCAAAGGCACCATAGCCGGTATACGCCAGGACCAGGATCAGCAAGGCCAGGGCAATCACCAGCCGGGGATGGTCGATGGCGAAGCGCAGGAAACTGATGTAACGGCCACTCCAGCCCTGGATCCTGTTCAGGTCACCGTCTTCGGCGGCCACCAGCCGCGCGGTGTTGCGTTCGCTGTCGGCGGCCCGTTTGCCTACCAGTGAGCCCAGCGTCGGCACAAACACCAGGGCCATGAACAACGACGCGGACAGGGTGGCGATCAGGGTGATCGGCAGGTATTTCATGAATTCACCGACGATCCCGGGCCAGAACAGCAGCGGCATGAATGCGGCCAGGGTGGTTGCGGTGGCGGCGATGATCGGCCAGGCCATGCGATTACTGGCAAAGGCGTAGGCCTCGATCCGCGGCAGGCCCTCGGCCATCTTGCGATCGGCCATCTCGACCACGACGATCGCCCCATCGACCAGCATGCCGACCGCCATGATCAGCGAGAACAACACGACGATATTCACCGTCAGCCCCATCATCGCGATGATCAGAATACCGGCCAGAAAAGAACCGGGGATCGCGAGTCCGACCAGGCCCGCGGTGCGCAAACCGAGCACCGCGACGATCACGATCATCACCAACAGCACCGCGGCAATGACATTATTCTGCAGGTCGAACAGCATATCGCGGATATCATTCGACTTGTCCTGGGTGAACAAGACCTGGATCCCGCCGGGCCAGTTGGCCTGCTCCTCGGCCACCATCTGCCGGACCTGCTCGATGGTGTCGATGATATTGGTACCGATGCGCTTGGTCACTTCCAGCACTACCGCCGGCTGGCCATTAACCCGGGCATAACCGCTAGGGTCCTTGAAGGTACGATTGGCCACCGCGACATCGGAAAAAGTCACCAGGCTGTCACCGCTGACCAGGATCGGCAGGTTCAGAATATCCTCGACGCTCTCGAACAAGCCCGGTACCTTGATCGAATAGCGGCCGCTGCCGGTATCCAGTGCCCCGGCCGCCACCAGCTCGTTGTTGCGGGCGACAAAGCTGATCAGCGCTTCGTGTGATTGCTGGTAGTTTTCCGCCCTGACCGGATCGATCAGCACCTCGACCAGGTCCTCACGGTCACCGGCGATGTCGGCTTCCAGCACCCCGGGCAGTGATTCCAGCTGATCGCGCAAGCGCCGCGCGGTCTCCACCAGTAACCGTTCCTCTACCTCGCCATACAGGGTCACGACCAACACCGGGAACAGCGCCACGTTGACCTCGTGTACGGTGGGCTCATCGGTTTCGGCAGGCAATTCCGATTTCGCGGTATCGACCTTTTCCCGCACATCATCCAGCGCGGTATCACTGTCAAAACCGGCATCGAATTCGAGCACCACCGTGGCATGGCCTTCGACCGCGGTCGAGGTCATCTCCTTGATCCCCTCGATGTTCTGCAGTTCACTCTCCATCGGCCGGATCAGCAGGCGCTCCGCATCTTCCGGCGAAATACCCTCGTGATGAATCGATACATAGATGATCGGGATCGCGATATCCGGGTCCGATTCCTTGGGGATAGAGATGTAGGCGACGCTCCCGGCAATCAGGATCAGGCACAGGATCAGCAAGACCGGACGTGAGCGGTGAATGATAGTGTCGATCGGTGTAGCCATCAGTCTGCTGCTGCGCCGCTGGCGATGTCCGCTTCATCCACCGCAATCACCTGGTCCCCGGCCTGGACGAACCCCTGGCCGACCGTGATGATGCGGGCGCCATCGGGTAAACCGGATATCCACACCCCATCCGCGTTGGAGCGGATAATCTGCACCGGCAGGAATTCCACCTGGCCCTGGGGATTCACGATCTTGATGCCGAGCTGGTCCGAATTACTCAACGACAGCTGGGCCGGTGACAACCGGAACGCGGAAACGTAACGTACCGGGATACTCAGCGCAGCGCTGATGCCGGACACCAGTGAGCCGTCGGGATTGGGAATTTCAAACTCGACCTCGAAGGTGCGAGTAACCGGATCCGCCTCCGAGGCCACGTAACGCAATTCCGCCTCGGCGATCATACCGGTTACCATGTGCGCGATGCCCTTGTCACCCAGGACCAGGCGATGACGCTCCAGCTGGTCCACATAACCGACGAAGATGACCGGGTCCTGCTCCAGGATCCGCGCCAGTTCATCGCCACTGCCGAGATAGGAACCCACCTCCACCGGCAACCGGTCGAGAATGCCGGCAAACGGCGCCACCACCCGGGTGTTATCTATCTCCAGTTCAATGCTTTTGACCTGGGCCCGGGCCGAGGCCAGGGAGGTGGCAAACCGGGATACCTGGATTTCCGACTGCAGGTTATTCTGCTGCAGTTTTTTGGCGCCGGCGTATTCGAGATCGGCCTGTTCGAGCAGGGCACGAGCCTCCTGTAAGCGCGCCTCGCGGTCACGCATGTCCAGTTGCACGATCAGGTCGCCCTGCTCCACCACCGAGCCCTCGCTGGCGCCGATAGCTACCACCCGCCCCTCGACCTCAGCGCGCAGGGTCACCGCGCGCGCCGGCTCGGTGCGGCCATTGATGACGATCTCCTGGCTGATGCGTTTAAGCTCGGGTGTGCGTACACGCACCTTCGGCACCAGGGTACGCTGTGCATTATTGTTTTGCTGGGCCGAGGCCTCCTCGGCAGGGGCCAGATAGCCGGAAGCCAGCCACAAAGACAGCAATAGAAAAATCCCCAGCGCATAGATTAGGGATTGATACGATTTAATCAGATTGTTCATTCCTGCTCTTCCCCCGGCCGGCTAGCGAACCCGTGATCAGCATAGTCCTTGATGATTAAGACAGGATTAAATCGAAAACTGCTTTTGCCGCCAATGATGCAGATCATGATCATATCCCGATCAGCGAAGATTTCGGCGTTAATCAGGCATCTGGCCACGCCATGAATTCGCCACGACAAACAAGGTCGAATAGGCTATCGTTGCGATTCTGTTTGTTTTGGGAAAACCGTCATGTCTTACACCCTCGACCGCCTCATAACCGATGCCAGTTTCGACGAAATCGATCAACGTGCTCGTTCGGCCCTGGCCAGCCAGGGTTTCGGTGTACTCACCGAAATCGACGTCAAGGCAACGATGAAAAAGAAGCTGGATAAGGACATGGATGACTATCGCATCCTCGGTGCCTGCAATCCGAACATGGCCTACCAGGCGATCGGTCTGGAACCCAATGTCGGCGCGATGCTGCCTTGCAATGTCATTCTGCGTAAAGTGGATGGCGGGGTACAGGTCAGTGCGATCGATCCGGCGGCCTCGATGCTGGCAATCGACAATGCCGAACTCCGCGAAGTCGCGCAACAGGTACGCGGCATGCTGAGCGACGTGGTTGAGTCGATCTAGGTTTCAGCCGGGCGCAAACCCGGCGGAGCATAATCCGCAAACGCTACTGACGAATCTACTGTTCACAGATCTCTGCTGACTCACCCAGGGCCTGATGCTGGATAAAGTAGCCGGCCATTTTTTCGGCGCAGCTCGAGGACCCAAGAATGTCGTGGGATAAATCATAGGTGAGCAGCTCACTGTTGTGAAAATGAGCTATCTGTAATTCGACATCGGTCAGGGGCGTGACCGCATCCAGGGTTCCCTGCAGGAACAGGGTCGGTGTCGCGATGCTCACCGCCTGCACCAGTTCCGGGCTGCCGGCCTTGATCCCCATCCGCTCGCATTGATCGGGCCAATCGATCGACAGCTTGGCGGTGTCACGGATGTATCCTGCCGGCAGTTCATCCACCAACTGGCGGATCAAGTCATAATCGATGAAGGGCTTGTCTTCATAACAAAAGTGAGCATCACTGCTGACATCGCCGTAACTCTGATCCAGCAGATAAGCCAGCAGACTCTTGACGTAAGGATAAATCGATCGGGTGTTGCCGGCCCTAAGGTCCTGCATGATCTGCTTTAACTCGGTAAAGATTTCATCGCCATAAATACCTTCGGCGACAGCACTCAGGAACCTTTCTCCATTGAGGACAACGGGAATGCTTGCCTGGGTGTAGGGATTCACCACTCTCATCGGCAGTGGGTTGTCATTCAAATAGGCATGCAACTGCCAGAAACTTGCCTGCAACTGCTCCGACTCCTGGTCGTTGGCACAACCATCTTCATCGCCACAGAATTTGAATAACATCTCGTAGGGTGCCAGCACCCGCTGCAGATAATTATGATGTTTTTTTATCGCCGGAAACACCGGGCTGTCCAGCACCAGCGCCTCGACCGTGGCCGGGAAGTAACGGGCGCTGAATTGCGCATACACCGCGGCATAGGAAACACCGATCAGCACCCATTGGTCCACCGCGGCCGCTTTTCTCAATGCCTCGATATCCTGGGTGACGGATACACTATTGTAACGATTGAAGTCGATACCCTGTTGCTTAAAGCTTTCGACGCAATAGGTATAATCGTCGTCACTGGATCGCCAGGCCTCGACCAGGGAAAGATTCCGGGTTAAACGCTTCAGCTCTTGCTCGACATATCGATCACAGGTAAGCAGCGGCTTAGCCAGGCCGGCCCCGCGTGGATCGATGACATACAGATCACGACCTATATCCAACGACAATGCATCATAGGCGTCCAGAATATCCTGAATGCTGTGTTGGCGATCCAGGTGATTGGCCGCTCCCGGCCCGCCGGCACCCAGATGTAACACCGGGTTCGCCGATTCGTCTGGCTGCCTGGCTCTGAAGATCACCAGCGGGAAGGAAATCAATCGACTGTCTGCATCAGCATGGTTCTCGGGTACCCGCATCCAATAGCATTCCAGGTCAGGCCAGCCCTGGCGTTGATCGAACCAGCAATCCACTGCTTGCAGGGCGCTCGCAGCCGTGGCTGGGGATTGGCGGTGAGTGTCGGCGTCGGCGGCCACCGATGCCAACAGCAGTGTGGCTGCAACAAATAATAATCGCGGGTTGAGTGTCATCAGCGAATTATAACCATGCTTGGTCTTGCTAGCTCACGCCAATGGCAGGGGCTTGGGTCAGCTCCTGATCCACGGCAAGCACGGCAATAGCGGGCTGGTCTCGACATAAAAATATGTTGAACCTCTGCAATCCCTGCTACTCTGATAATAAATCTATAACCATAAGGAGTACCTCATGAGATTACCCATCGCTTTTCTGCTAGCCCTTGCCTCGTTCAGTACGCATGCTGCTGAGCCGTTCTGGAAACAGGGTATGACCGATGAACGCCATGAGATTACGGTTTATCGCAGCGCGAGTTGTGGCTGCTGCAAGGGCTGGATTGATCACCTCAAGGAGCACAATTTCGACGTCAAGGATGTCACCGTAGCCGATGTCAATCCGTACAAGCAGAACCTGAAGGTCCCAAGACAGGCGGCTTCTTGCCATACCGCGGTGATCGATGGCGTGGTCATCGAGGGCCATGTGCCGGCGCAGGACATCAAGCGTGTGGTTGCCGATAAGCAGGGCATTCGCCTGCTGACCGTACCGGCCATGCCGTCGGGTACGCCTGGTATGGATATGCCCGGAGCGCCCAAGGATGACTTCAAGGTATTCGCGATCAGCAACGACAACAATATCAGCATCTACAACAGCTATTCGGATTATTGATCCCCGGGTAGCTGCTCGTCTTCCAACAGATCCAGCTCATCGTCGAATTCATCATCGAATTCTTCCTCGGGCGGATCGCCGTCGTAGACCAGGAATTGGCGCCGCTGTTTCCAGGCATCGCGGGTGAAGATATAGGGGTCTAGTGCGGCGACGTCGAGAATGCTGCTGGCATTGAGCAGACCGGCGCGGGTATTAACCACGTTGAGTGCGACCAGGGTATTTCTCGTTGCATTGTCGTCGATCTGGTTGAAGCGCGGATCGATCTCGCTGAGATCGACGTAGAGCCCAACACCATCACGTGGTGAGCTGGGCCCGAAATAAGGCAGCACCAGGTAAGGGCCGCTGCCTACCCCCCAACGACCCAGGGTCTGGCCGAAATCCTCATTATGTTTGCGCAGGCCCATCGGGCTCGCCACATCGAAGATCCCGGCGATACCCAGTGTCGAGTTGACGACAAAGCGGGTTAGGTCCGATGCGGCCTGGACCAGCTTCAACTGCAACACATCGTTGACGACTACCACCACATCATCCAGGTTACTGAAAAAATTGGTCACCCCTTTCCTGACCGGTGTCGGCGTGACATTGACGTAACCCTCTGCCACCGGTTTCAGCACCACCCGGTCCAGCGAATCATTGAATTTGTACATCGCCCGGTTGTAGCTTTCAAAGGGATCATCCGGATCGGGCGGCCCCTCCAGGGTCGCACAGCCACCGATCAGCGGTAGCCATAACAATAGTAGCAGGGGGTGAAACCGGGATTTATTCATGCTTATTATCCTGCGATTGATAAGAGTGGCTGGCATGGCTGACTGCTTGAATCAGCTCACTATTCGGTTTTGCGGGTAACATCTTAGCTTAAACCCTTAGGCAAACCGATTGCAGGATAATTCCGTCAATATGGCAGCGAATCAAGTCGGGCGGATGTGGACTGCGGGGATGGCAGGTCAGACAGCGCAGGCCCCGAATGATCGCCGCTAGTTGCCTGTAGCGGTGGCGTCAACAGGCTAACTGTTAGCGCTACAGGCAAGATCGGCTGGCAGGCACTACTGACGGGTCGCACGCAGCATCCAGGCTGTTTTTTCGTGGATCCGCATGCGGTCAGAGACCAGGGCGGCGGTTGATTCATCGTCGGCGTCCTGCGCCAGCTTCAACACATCGCGCGATGTTCTGACCACCTGCTCATGGCCCCTGGTCAAGCGGTCGACCATTGCCTCTGCGCTGGGAACGCCCTCGACTTCATCGATCGAGCTCAAGCGGGCAAATTCCTGGTAGGTTCCCGGAGCCGCGACATCCAGGGTGCGGATCCGCTCGGCAATATCGTCCACCGCAACCGCCAGCTCGGTGTAATGCTCCTCGAACATCAGGTGCAGTTCACGGAACTGTGGACCGGTGACGTTCCAGTGGAAGTTATGGGTTTGTAAATACAGGGTGTATGAGTCTGCCAACAGGCGTTTCAGGCCCTCGGCTATTTTCACTCTGTCGTCGGCGGCAATACCAATATCAATTTCAGTCATCATCGTTTCCTCGTTGTGGGTTTGATCTAGCGGCCAAAACCGGGGCAATACTGCGTTTCGCTGCCTCATCATGGCCGGGTCTTATTGCTGATGACTGTTATCTTACCTACGCATATTTATTTGTAAATTGGATTAAAACTATACTTTTAATTGGTTTTACCGATGAATAATACCAGACCTCGATTCTTATTTAAATCATTGATTTAGTTGAGATATCCGCGTCGATTATCGGGCAGGATGGGAAATCAGCGGTTAGCCGTGGCTACTTTTCCAGGACGAAGGCCTGCTCCACGCTGTAATTGCCGATCCCCTTGTAATTGGTCATGGTCCAGCCGGATTCATTCAGGTGTCGGCTAAGGTCACGATTCATATGCGGATTGCCACAGATCAGGACCCGGTCCTGCTCGGGATCTACCGCGGGCAATCCCAGTTGCTCGGCCAGTTTGCCGGAACAGAACAGGTCGGAACCCCGTTCGCGGTTGGCGAAAGGCTCACGGGTCACGGTCGGCACATAGCGGAACTGATCGCCCTGCATGGCCTCGAGTTCTTCACGGAACACCAGGCCCTGTTGCTGGCGTACCGAATGGACCAGGATGACCCGGTCAAAATGGTCATAGACTTCCCTGCCGCGCAGCAATGACATGAATGGCGCGATACCGGTACCGGTAGAGATCAGGTACAGGTGGCGGCCCGGCAGCACGTGATTGACCGTCAGCGAGCCGGTGCTCTTGGTATTGATCCAGATCGCATCCCCGGCGTCGACCCTGTCCAGCTGGCTGGTCAACGGCCCATCCGGCACTACGATGCTGAGGAATTCGAGTTGCTCGTCGTCATTGGTCGAGATGATCGAGTAGGCACGCGAGATCAGTTTCTTCTCCGGCCGCAAACCGAGGGTCACGAATTGTCCATTGATGAATTCAAAACCATCCGGGCGGGTGGTGGTAAAACTGAACACGTTGTCTGACCAACGTTGCTTGGAAGTCACTTGTTGTTGCGAATAAGGCATCTGTAATCTCGGTAACACATATTATCTCGACCTGGCATTATTTCAGGGCGCAGCGGGTAAAATTCAAGCCTCGGCAGCGGCAGATTGGCTTATTTCCAGCCCATCAGCCAGCGGCTGTCATCCTCGAGCTCATGCCAGTCAATGTTATAGCTTCGGCGATCGATCACGGCTTCAAGTTCACAACCGATCACCCGCTGTTGTTCGTCGCGTATCACCCTGGTGACGATGAAGTGTTTTTGCCGCTGCCGGGGTACGCTGGCCGTCCACTTCGACCGTGGCAGCTTGTGCGGATTGATCCGGTTCATTGACTAGTGGTCCAGGTTCAATTGATGGCCACTGGTGAAAGCGGATTCCACCCGCCCGGAAATACACCAATCGCCAACCGCCGCCAGTTTGTGGGTCTGGTCAACCAGGGAGCTTGGACCCTGCTGGCGACCGATATTGGCATATAACCAGCGATGCAGGCCGACATGCTCGGCAGTGGCAATATCCAGCTGGATCACCCGCGCCAGCTCGGCACTCAGGTGTTCGATGACTGCCTCCCTGGCCAACTCGAGATGGTCGTCAGCCCAGCGGTTGGTCGAGTGCACCAGCAGGGTGAAATCCTCCGGCCTGCCCGGCTTGCTGCTGTTTACCGAGATCCAGCTGATATCGGTATTTCTGACCAGGGCCGCGTCGAAATCGAGCGCTATTGGCGCCGGAAAACCCAGCATCAGGCTGTAGCAGGCCTGCATGCTGGTGTTACTGACCTGTTGCGCATAGCTGAAACAAGCGGGCATCAATGCGGCCACCTGCGGGGCCGGCAGCGCCATGATGACCCAGTCGAAATCGCCGACAGGGGTCTCGTCGCTGAGCAGCCGCCAGCCGTGATCATGCTCGACGATGGCGGTGACCCGGGTCTGGTACTGGATCTTGAGTCCGCGGGCCAGGGTCTGGCCGAAATCCGTCATCCCGGGACTGGCGACGTAGTGTGGGAATCCCTCGCCCCACTGGCGCCGCGCTACAATTGTATTGCCGTCGAATTCAACGAAGCGGGCATCCCAACGCCGGATCAGGCCCTGCTCGATAAAAGGCGTCAGAAACTCCCGGAAGGCCGCGGTTTTGACATAAAAATGTTGCGCGCCGTGATCGAAGGCATATTGCTTATGGCGGGTGCTGACCCGCCCACCGGCGCGCCAGGACTTCTCGAACAGCTGGACGTCGGCCTGCGCCTGCAGCCGATGTGCCGCGGTGAGCCCGGCGATACCGGCCCCGATAATCGCGATTCTGGTCAACTGATCCTCCTCCTGCCCCAAATACTCTTAACACGACACTAAGTCAGCTCTATGGTCGCATGCCAAAAGCTAATGACGAATGTTTTTTTTACAAGTAAGCTGGTAGTCATTGTCGTCGGTCGGAGAAACATCGATGAAACAGTTAGCAGCGTTAATCTCCCACTTCGCTTATGTCCTGCTTTTGCTGCAGGCCACGAACCTGGCGGCGGATGCCGAGCACGAAATCATCGGTGCAGATGCCCAATCACTACCGCTGTTCGATGCCCACATGCATTACAAACGCGCGGCCTGGGCAGCCTATCCACCAGACGTGGTGTTGACGATGATGGATAACAACGGGGTCGCCATGGCCCTGGTCTCGTCTTCGCCGGACCAGGGCACAATAACCCTGTGGGAATATGCCCCCAGGCGGATCGTACCGGAGATGCGCCCCTATGATGACGGAGTCGGGCCGTCCAATTGGACCAAAACGGCCGGAGTGGGTGACCTGATCGAGTCGCGGGTGCGTAAATACCGACATGAGGGTATTGGCGAATTCCACCTGCACCGGATAGACCCGGCCGATGTGTCATTACTGAAAAGAATCGTCGCCCTGGCCATGGAACAAGACATCCCTTTGCATGTGCATTCCAATCGGTTACCGGTCGAGTACCTGTACCAACTCAATCCAGGCCTGACCATCATCTGGGCGCATGCCGGTATGACCGAGCCGGCCGTGGTGGTGGAGGAAATGATGGAGACCTATCCGACCCTGTACGCCGACACCTCCTACCGGGAATATGACATCCTGCAATATTCGGGCGGCATCGATCCGGAATGGCGACGCGTGCTGGAACGCTTTGCCGATCGTTTCATGGTGGGCTCGGATACCTGGGTCAACAGCCAATGGGAAGAATACGATCACCTGATTGCGAGCAATCGCCAGTGGCTGGCGTATTTAACCCGGGCCAGCGCGAAAAAGATTGCCTATCAAAACGCCGAGCGCCTGTTTGGCCGCAAGATCGACCAGGATTTATACGGTAGGCGTTAGCAACGAATAACCAAACTTACGCCAGGCCTCGAAGCTTTCTAGTCGAAGCTGATATCGCCCAATAATTGAATTTCGCCTGTTGCGGTCGGCTGGACCAACTTGGCATGCCCCGAGTCGGTCCATTCGCCGGTGATACCGCTGATCGTGACCTGGTGGGTAACCATGATGATCAGTTGATCCGGTTTGCTATTATCCCGCATGAACTGGCGCAATGCCGATAAATAGGGGTCGCGATTTTGCCGGTCCTGAAAAAACGAATTCAATGCGGTTAATTCAGTGACCTCGCCCATCTGCATCAGGCGGGCAGTCTCCAGGCACCGACACCATTGACTGGAATACAGCCTGACGTTGTCGATTCCGCGATCGCGCAGCCACTGGCCGATGGCTTTCGCCTGTTCGCGGCCGGTGTCATTCAGGTTGCGCTGGGTTGTGCAATCCCTCAACCTGAAATTATCCGGGTCACCGACACCCGGGGCCAGTGCATGGCGAATCATCAGCACCGTATTACCGGACTTCATCTGTTCGACCAGGTCTGCCTGGGCGGCCAGGGCCTGGCCAGTTGCGCCCATAACCAGCAACAACAGCAGGTTGATTAGGTTAAAACGTTTCATTGATTATCTCTCGTCGCTTCAGCGGTCTTGTCAGTTACCGCCAGTTGGATATCCAGCCATTCCCTGAAACTTTGCAATGCAGGATGTGACTGGGCTGTTTGCGGCGCAGTCAGAAAGTAGCCCACCTCGTCCGCCAACACATGATCACAGGCGATGGCAAGTCGTCCCGAGCGGATGTCGTTGGCGATAAAATTACGATCGATCAGACCGACACAATCCGCTGACTGCAATACCTCGATCATCTGCGCGGAATTTTGCACCTGCAGATGAATATTTTTCGCCGCTGGTGGTTCGACAGCTGCCGATTGGAACCATTCATTCCACAGGGTGGGTAAAGATGCATTTTGAATCCGCGCGGCGCGGGTTAACTCGCTCACCGAAAACGGTCGCTGGTGCGCCTGCAGCATCGTCGGATGACAAACCGCAACGATCTCCCGGTTGAACAATCGATAAGACACCGTGTTCTCCCAGTCGCCCCTGCCCATGCGGATCGAGGCATCGAAAGGATCCGCGCTGAAATCGACCAGTTCAGTCGTTGCGATGACCGACAGGTTGATCTCCGGATAGCGGGCATAAAAGTCCTTTAACCGCGGTACCAACCAGCCGGTGGCAATCACCGGTGCCACCGATAACGCCAGACTATTATGCTCTACCCCGCGCAATGCGCGGCGGCTGGCTTCATGTAATTCCTTCAGCGGAGCCCGGATATCGGCAAACAATTTCTCACCCTGGGCGGTCAGTCTGACCCGCTTATCCAGCCGATCGAACAGGGGGAAGCCGAGAATAGCCTCCAGGTTGCGAATCTGGTGGCTGACCGCGGAAGGCGTTACATAGAGTACCTCAGCGGCCTGCTGAAAACTCAGCTGTTCGGCCGCCGCGGCGAATGTATTGAGGTTGTTGAGGGGTAAACGGGTTTGCATACAGATGAGGATATCTCATCTGTAACAAGAGATTAAGTCCTTTGATCAAATAATTTACCAGACCTATGATTACACCATATTCAATTCAGACGAGGACTAGAAAATGTTAGCTAAAACCAAACAAAACAAAGGATCAAACGATACCTTTGATGCCGGCATTGATTACCAATACTATGATAACCGGGCTCGAAACCTGCGTTCTGAGGCTGCCTGGGGATGGCTCAAGGGTTTATTTACAGAACAGCATTTCTCACTCATGAAGATCCGCAACAGCGTTTTCGACCAGGTTGAATCGATGCTTGACAGTATTCGCTGCAGGCTGCGCCCCTGCCCACAGGTCTGAGCCGGCGCGGTTTATCCCGGACTAAAAGACCTTTTTGCGACCCGATTCTGAGGTTTTTGGCAGCTTTTCTGTCAGGTAGACCTCCGCTTCGTCCACCGGCAGCGGATGACTCAGGTGATAGCCCTGCGCCATGTCACAACCTAGATCACCCAAGCACTTTAACTGCGCTTCCTGTTCCACCCCCTCGGCGATGGTGTTCAGTTTCAAGCTTTTTGCCAGGGCGATGATGGCATTGACGATCTCGGCATCGGTTGGATTCTCATCGACATCCTGGACAAAGCTGCGATCGATTTTCAACGTATCCAACGGGAATCGTTTCAGGTAACTCATCGATGAGTAACCGGTACCAAAGTCATCAATCGACAGGCTGACGCCAAGGCTTTTGAGTTCATTCAGGTCCTTGATGGTTTTCTCGACCTGTTGCATGATCATGCTCTCGGTCATCTCGAGTTCGAGATACTGCGGATCCAGCCCGGCGTCATCCAGCGTGGCCTCGACCATGTGAATAAATCGCTGCTGGCGGAATTGATAGCTCGACAGGTTGACGCTCATCTTGATCGGCGCCAGCCCGGCCTGCTGCCACAGCACCGCCTGCTGACAGGCAGTTTGTAACACCCAGTCGCCGATTGGCATAATCAGGCCTGATTCCTCGGCGACCGGAATGAATTCAGCGGGCGGAATCAATCCCCGGTCAGGGTCACGCCAGCGTAACAGGGCCTCCACCCCGACCACCGTTCCTTGCTCAATCGATAATTGCGGCTGGTAGTAAAGCATCAGCTCATCTTTTTCCAATGCATTGCGCAGCTTGGTGCGCAAACCGAGTCTTTCCTTGGAATTCTTGTTCAGGCGCGAAGTGTAAAACTGTAACCGGTTTTTGCCTTCCTTTTTGGCCTGAACCATGGCGATATCGGCATGTTTGAGTAGCGTCTCCACCGATTCACCGTCCTCGGGATAGGTGGCGATCCCCATACTGGCGGTGATGAAATATTCCTGGCCCTCGATGACCATGGTCTGGCCCAGTCGTTCGAGTACACACTGGGCAAATTTTTCCAGCTGCTGCTTGTCGGTATAACTGTCCAGCAAAATAGCGAACTCATCATCACCTAAACGTGACAGAGTGCTGGATGATGCTCTTTCCTCTCTGATCAAACTATCGCTGGTACGTAAATATTGCGCCAGGGTCCGTGAAATCACCTTGAGCAAGACATCACCGATATCATGCCCGAGGGTGTCGTTCAAGCGCTTGAACTCATCCAGGTCGAGATACATCAGGGCGACTTTTTTCTCAGCTTCAGCAGCGACCTCGATTGCCTGTTGGGTGATCTGTTTGAAATGCTCCCGGTTGGGCAGCCCGGTCATCACATCAAAATAGGCCAGTTGATGTATTTTTTCCTCGGCCTGTTTGCGTTCACTGATATCCTGGATGGTCCCCTGGATACAAATGGGTTCTCCCGCCGCTGACATTAACGCTTCACCCTGGGTGTGGATCGAGCGAATGCTGCCATCCGGCAAAAAGATGCGATGATCAATCTTATAAGGTTCACCGTCGGTCATGGCGTTATTCATCACCTGCCTGACCTTATCCCGGTCCTGTGGATGGCACATGCTGATGAACTCAAGAAAATCTATCTTGACCTGTCCGGGTTGCAGACCGAATATCTGGTAAACCTGATTGGACCAGTGAAACTTGTTTTTCTTGATCTGCCATTCCCAGTTTCCCAGGCGTGATATCCGTTGCGCCTCGGACAGTCGATTCTCACTTTTGCGTAATGCAATGAAGGCCTGGCTGGCTTTTAGAATGTAGAGTATTCGGTGATTGAGGATCGGCCAGTTGACCGGCTTGGTGATGAAATCGGTGGCATCCACTTCGAACGCACGCATGATCGACTCATGATCATCAAGCCCGGTTATCAGCATAATCGGGATATCCTTGCCCTCGGCTAACTGGCGGATTTTTTCACAGGCCTCGAACCCATCCATTACCGGCATCTTGATATCCATGATCACCAGGTCTGGTTTTATCTGTTTGAACAGGATCAGGGCTTCGGCACCATTTACCGCCTCGTGCACGTTCATGTTGATCTGGGTCAGGGTTTCATTCAACATCAGCCTTTGGGCTGGGTCATCGTCGACCACCAGCACGACATGCCTTTGTAATGTTATATCTCGATCAAGCATTGGCACAGAGTTCAATTTCTTTGCTTAGCGCGGAACAGGCCATATGGTATGCGGATTCGAGGTCATCCAGCAACTTGTGTGCAGCCTCCAGGGTCTGCTCTCTGCCAAATTGCTCCAGTTCCCTGCTCAGCTCGGAAACCCTCATCACGCCAAGGTTGGCACTGCTCGATTTAAGGCTGTGCGCCGCTTCCTCCAGCGCTTTGGCATCACCGCTCTCGATCGATTGCCTGATCGCCTGCATCAGCATCGGTGAATCATTGAGGTAAATATCGATCACCTTTTTCAATAAATCCGGCGCGCCGGGCCGCTGCATCGCGCGGATTTTTTCCAGCGAGTCCTGCTGCAAAGGATTTACCGCATCAGCTTCTGTAACCGCAGCAGACGGTTGCTGATCAGCATCTACTTGTTGCGAAGCGACCGGGGCGCCCAGCCACTTGGTCAGGACTGCCCACAATTGCTGCTGATCGAATGGTTTGCTCATATAATCATCCATGCCCGCGGCACTGCACTCCTGCTGAATGCCTTTTTGCACATTGGCGGTCAGGGCGATGATCGGCATATGCCGCTGCTGCGGCGCATCCGCCGAGCTGTGGTATCTTCTGATTTCGCTGGTGGCCTGGAAGCCATCCATGACCGGCATCTGGCAATCCATCAGTACCAGGTCGAAATCTTCGCGCAGCGTCGCTTCCACCGCCTGTTCACCATTATCAACCACGGTAACCCGACAGCCGAGGATTTCCAGCATACTCAAGGCGACCTCCTGGTTCACCGGGTTATCCTCGGCTAACAGAACATGCGCATGCAGTGGCGAGTCAGCGGCATGGGCAAGCCTGGGTTCGGTGATATCCTCAGTCGGTTCGGGGATGTTGATGACGTTGGTCAGGCAGTCGTAGAGAGCTCTTTGGCGGACCGGTTTATTCACATAGTAATGAATTCCGGCGGCCTTGGCGCGCTGGGTCTCTTCATCGAATGCAGCTGAACTCAGCATCACCATGCGCTTGGGTGAGATCTCCGGGTCATTTTGAATTTGCTCAGCCAGTTCTATGCCATCCATGTTTGGCATGTGCCAGTCGAGGATGATCAGTTCATAGGGATCTCCCTTGCGCTCCGCTGCGCGAATGATCTCCAGGGCCTTGTCGCCGCTGTCAGCAATGCCATCGATCATGCCCCAGGCATTACATTGATTATGCAAAATTTCCCGGTTGGTTGGGTTGTCATCCACGATCAATACGCGCACAGCATCGAGCTCACGGGTAAATTCGGTGATTGCATCGACCGGTTCCGCTACCGGTAAATCCAGAGTGAAATGGAAGTTGGAACCCTTGCCCAGCTCACTCTCTACCTCCAGTTTCCCGCCCAGGGCAGCCACCAGCTGGTGCGAGATGGCGAGTCCGAGACCGGTACCACCGAATTTGCGCGTGGTTGAACTATCCGCCTGGGAGAAAGATTCGAAGATACCATTCTGCTGTTCCCGGGTCATACCGATGCCGGTGTCTTCAACCTCAAAGTGCAGGGTCAGGGTTTCTGCAGATTCCTGCAGCTTGCTCAGGCGCATGACAATTTCACCGACCTCGGTGAACTTGATGGCATTGCCAATCAGGTTGATCAG
>JAAUXZ010046143.1_pt1 | contig 37375 bp, 40 predicted proteins | sample 7278131 | NCBI WGS metagenome assembly JAAUXZ01 (sample SAMN14350119, study PRJNA611818) | marine sediment metagenome | isolation source: surface marine sediment (3m) | place: French Polynesia: Moorea | collected 2018-08 | reverse complement strand
GGTTATCGTAGGAGGCGGCACCCGGGCCTGGCGTAACCAGGGTTTACCCATTAAACGCACCTCGAGATTACCTTCATTAGAGCGTCAAACCCAAATAGCGATTGGTGGATTGTTATTACTCATGCTTGCCAAGGGGCTGCTGATTCATCCGTTTTTTTATGCGCTGATCGCTTTTATGGGTATCGGCCTGATTACCGCGGGTGTTACTGCTAAATGTACGCTCAGTGCATTGTTGGCAAAGATGCCTTGGAATCAGATAAGCCCAAACCATCCGGCCTGAATTGGAAGGCACAAGTAAACATTACAACTTAATTGGAGATATTTATGATATTTAGACAATTGTTTGATCCCGTATCCTCAACTTTTACTTACCTTCTGGCTGATCGTCATGGTGGTGAAGCATTAATTATTGATCCGGTACTGGAGAATGTTTCCTACTACTCGCAATTAGTGCGCGAACTGGATTTAAAACTGGTCATGGCCGTAGACACGCATATCCATGCCGATCATATTACCGGGGCAGGCCATTTGCGTGAGGTTAGCAAATGCATGTATGCCATGGGTGAACAAACCCGTGCCGAATGTGTGTCACATCACTTCAAGGATAACGATGCTCTGGTTGTGGGTAAATTGGTATTACGTGCTTGGTACACACCGGGCCATACCGATGATTCTTATTCTTTTGTAATGAAGGATCGAGTGTTTACGGGTGATACCTTGCTAATCAGGGGTACAGGTAGAACTGATTTCCAAAATGGAGATGCCGGGGCTCAGTATGACAGTATCTTTGGTCGTCTATTAACCTTGCCCGATAACATGTTGGTTTACCCGGCGCATGACTACCAGGGTAGAACGAGCAGCAGCATCATTGAAGAGCGGGTTTACAATCCTCGATTGCAGGTCCACACCAGGGAACAATATATTGAGCAAATGAACGCGTTGGTATTGGATCCACCCGCAAAGATTGCTGAAGCCTTGCCTGCAAACATGAGTTGCGGATTTAAACAAGCTGCTTAAATAAAAAGGCTTATGGAATCCATTTAATGTGTTCGCTTGAGATATTGCATATTTTTCAGATTGAATAATATTAATTAACCGGAGTTCTATGATGAAAAAAACAGTATTGGGCCGCTTGAGTTATAAAGCGATGGAGAAAATAAAGTGGATTCTGACCCTGATTTCAGGATTGCTCACGACCAGCTTAGTTTTGTTTATGGCGTCCAGGTAATACCCTGTCCAGGTACTTGCAGCCCTTCAAGGGCTGCAAGTTTCAAGAGACAAATCATCATAATCTGAAAATTAATAGCGCCACCATTTGTGTGTTTTCAAAATTGAAACCATACATAATCCCTTTGTGGTGAAAAAACAAAATTATTACGACAATAAAAAAACTAATTGGTGGTCGTGCCACTAATGATCTTATAGTTTTACCATTTTAAAAATGGTAAGTATTCGTTCCTAGTCAGAATTAAATTAACATTATTGGCATTGATGAAAATGCCATACGTTGATATGTTGTCGGGTTATGGCAACGGAAAATTGAGCAGTTAATGGGCGCAAAAAGCGGTGCAATGATCGCATGGTTGATTTTCAATAAGATAAAACATGATCAATAGAATTAAAGAATTCCTACAACTGGAAGCTGCGGGCGGGTTTTTGCTCGTAATAGCCATGGTACTTGCCATGGTTGCTGAAAATTCACCCTTGAAGCCCCTGTACGATTCGCTACTGAGTGTTCCGGTAGAGATCCGAATTGGGCAATTGGAAATCGCTAAACCGCTTTTGCTTTGGATCAACGATGGCTTGATGGCAATTTTTTTCTTCCTCATCGGCCTGGAAATCAAAAGGGAAGTGATCGCCGGAGAATTATCCAATCCATCACAAGTGGCCTTACCGCTTATCGGTGCGGTAGGCGGTATGGCGCTTCCAGCGATTATCTACACGGTGATCAATTATGGTGATCCTGTGGCCATGAAAGGATGGGCTATACCTTCGGCAACCGATATAGCTTTTGCTCTCGGTGTGCTGGCCTTGCTGGGATCAAGAATCCCTCAGTCACTAAAAATCTTTTTAATGACCTTGGCCATCGCCGATGATTTGGGTGCCATCATCATCATCGCACTTTTTTATACCAGTGAACTGTCCATTACTTCACTCATTGCCGCGCTCGTTGGAATAAGCATTCTATGGATATTGAATCGTAGGCAAGTCATGGGGCTGACTCCTTACATCATCGTGGGTATAGTGCTCTGGGCGGCGGTTTTAAAGTCCGGTGTCCATGCCACTCTTGCGGGCGTGGTTACAGCCTTGTTTATACCCTATAAAAAGTTGCCCGGTGAATCGAATACTCAACTCGAAAAACTGGAGCATGACCTCCATCCCACGGTTGTATTTGGCATTTTACCGATCTTTGCGTTTGCCAATGCAGGAGTCACTTTTGAAGGATTAACTTTTAATGCTTTGCTGCAGCCTGTTCCCCTGGGTATTGCGTTAGGGCTCTTTCTGGGTAACCAGGTAGGTATATTCGGATTATGTTTCCTGGCGATAAAATCTGGTCTTGCAAAACTGCCGGATAAAGCTTCATGGGCCCAGTTGTACGGTGTTGCACTCCTATGTGGTATTGGTTTCACCATGAGTCTTTTTGTAGGTTCCCTGGCATTTGAACAAGGAGGGCCCGACTATGCTGTTAACGATAGAATTGGCATATTGGCGGGATCCTTGCTCTCCGGTCTGGCGGGTTACCTCGTTTTAAGATTATCTTCGAAACAAACCCATTAGAAGCAATCAGTGACGGGTTTTCACTGGAACCTGTTAACCCGTAATCAGTGGGTGAAGTTAATCACTGCTGTTTTCTTTAACAGCATGCGTTGCGGTGGTTGAAACTCCAGATTCGTGGCAACGGGTGAGATAATCGTTCCAATATTCTTCATAATTCAAGCCTAAATCATACAGGTAGTCCCAGTCGTATAACCCTGACTTATAGCCATCATCAAAGAAAATCTTGATCGCGTATTGTCCAACGGGCACTATATTCTTGATATTGACCTTTTCCTTACCAGTCACCAGGTTAGCAAAGTCCCCAAAATGTCCTCTCACATCTGCTGATGGAGAAAAAACACGCAGGTATTCACATCTCAAATTAAACTGGGCGCCATCATTATAGCTGATCTCCAATAGGTGAGATTGTTGATGGAGTTTTATTTCTGTGGGGTGATGTGTGGCCATAATGATGTCAGCTCAAATAGGTTTCGCAATCGTAGGTATACAATTGGGGTCATTTTGAGGGTTTCAACCCGCATTCCATCATCACTTCTGAAAGTGGGTGATGTTATCAGTGAGTTTATGATTAAAGAAACCACAACTTTTTAATAGAAAATGACTCAGTAGATGAAAGGTAATGAATAACTCATATAGTGGATAGCATTATCCTTGAGTCCAAGTTGTCGTTTTTCAATGCTACCTTTGTGATAGCGAATTAGGGTTAATAGCGGTTATGTCTAAAAAATCACTCATGGTTGTCAGCAAGACCCTTTGTGTGACCGGTTTCATCTTGGCATTAATGGGATGTGCCAGTATTAAGCAGCCCCATTTGGGCCATCTTAAATCCACCGAAATCGAAACTCAGTCTTGCGCACTACTTTACCAGAAAATGGATGCTGTCACGGTCCAGGCCAAGGTGCGTGATAAGGGGGCACGGCAGGTTGAAGGCTATCCGTATTTGCGGGTTAACCGTTTCCTGGCATCGTTTGGTAAACAAGCCGTTCATGATGCTGCGCTCCGCGAAGCCTGGATGGGACAATTACGTGAGCTTGATATAAAAGGTCGAGCTATTGAAATTTCCAATTTACCAGCAGAGGTTCTGAATGAATTCGGGTATGAGGATAAGGATCTTCTGATTGCTCGTTTTCAGGAATGTGGGGCGCTATTGTTGTTACAGGATGTTAATCATGCAGAAGCGATCACATTGATGGCTCAACGGGTAAAGGTAAAGGATGATTACAGCACCCCCAAACGAGTGCTTGGACTCTATGCAATGACCCGTTATCCCTTTTATCTGGGTATTGAGGACTGGCAGGAGCGTTCAGTAGAGACGATTAAACTGGCAAGAAGTGGCAAGCTGGCAAGTCAGCCTGTTCAGTATTACTTACCGCCTGATGAGGGTGTATTCAGTCAACAAGAGGTTCGCGATATTTTAGCCCAGGCAGAGAAGAATCCTCTCGGCATGATCAAATTAAGCAAGCCTGAAAAACAAAAGCTTTTTCAGACTTTTGCCCCGGTTTATCAAGTCGAAACAACCGGTGAATTTGACCGCATTGGCACAATTAATTGGGCAGATAAACCATCACCCCAGTTGGATACCTCTCAACCTACCGTTTATACACGACTGGAATATACCCGCGTGCAACAACGAACCTTGTTACAGTTGGTCTACGTGGTGTGGATGCCCGAACGTCCGCGGGAGAGCGCTTTTGATCTACTCGGCGGACACTTGGATGGGTTTGTCTGGCGCGTGACGCTTGCTCCTGATGGGGAACCCATTCTTTATGACAGTATTCATCCTTGCGGTTGTTATCACATGTTTTTTACCACACCGCGAGTAAAGCCCATTCCAGCACCGAATCCCAAAGAGGAGTGGGCATTTACACCATTAGATTTGCCCCGAATCATGCCAGGTGAGCGTCTTACCTTGAGCTTACAAACCCGTACTCATTACTTGCGTAATGTCTCGCCAAGTGATGCTGGGGAAGGGGTTCATTACCGTCTCGCTGACTACGATGACCTGCGTGTCCTGCCACATCCTGATGGAGCCACTCGCAGCATGTTCGGGCCAGATGGCCTGGTGGCTGGAAGCGAACGGCGAGAGCGTTTTTTGTTCTGGCCGATGGGTATCAAGAATGCCGGCGCAATGCGACAGGCGGGTACACAAGCGACGGCTTTTGTGGGTAGGAGGCATTTCGATGATGCAGACCTGATCGATAAACGGTTTCGTCTGCTGCCACCCAGTAAAAAATGAAATTTTGATCCTTTTAAGGGAGAGACCATTGGCCTAAAAAGAAGGTCTATAGGTATACTGTCATGCAGATAAGTAGCAAAAAATCACATGGCAAATTCTGACAAGAACATTACACGAACTTCAGGCAAGGCAACCATTGATGCTTTTGTCAAACAGGTTCGATCGATGCCAGCAACTAAACCCAGTACTGAACGTGGACGATTGATATTTGCCATGGACGCAACCGCCAGCCGGGAACCTAGCTGGGACCGGGCCTGTAAAATCCAGGGCGATATGTTCAGTACCACTGCAGCACTGGGAGGCCTCGAGATCCAGTTATGTTATTACCGTGGGTATGATGAATTTGATGCTAGCCCCTGGTTATCGTCTGCCAGTGCCCTGCTACAGAGAATGACGAGCGTGTCCTGCCGTGGTGGCTATACTCAGATCGAAAAAGTACTGCGCCAGGCTATCGAACAGACCAAGCAGAAAAAAATACAGGCGCTTGTTTTTGTCGGGGATTGTATGGAGGAAGACGTTGATCATTTGTGCCATCTTGCGGGCGAGCTCGGTATGCTCGGTGTGCCCGCTTTCATTTTTCATGAGGGTGACGAGCCCATGGCGCAAAACACCTTTAAGGAGATGGCCCGACTGACCCGTGGGGCCTATTATAGTTTCGATAGCAACAGCGCAGCTCAACTGAGGGATCTGTTAAGCGCCGTGGCAGTCTATGCTGCCGGTGGGCACAAAGCCTTAAGGGACTTTGGTAAAGATCGTGGCGAGGTCGTACGGAGACTCACCCGTCAGTTGGACGAGAACTGATATGGCACGGTTGTTACTGCTGCTTATTATCGCGGCAGGGTCCTATTTTCTCTTCCGTTGGATTAGCCGCCAACCTGCACGGGTACGCTGGCAGTTACTCGCGGTTACGGCAGCATTGGTACTGCTGGCGTTGGTCTTAACTGGACGTGCACACTGGGTGGCCGCGGTATTTGCCGCTTTGCTCCCTTTTTTACGGGGTCTGCTTACTTTGGCAGGCAATTGGCCATTGATCCGTCGCTTGCTGGCAGGTATGGGAGGTGGCGCAAAGCCACAAAGACCCAGTAGCGGGCAGACTTCAACCGTTCAAAGCCAGTATATCCGCATGACTCTGAACCACGATTCTGGTGATATCAATGGTGAAGTACTGGCAGGGCAGTTTGCCGGAAAAATGCTTGATCAACTCGATCTTGACGCGTTACTACGATTGTTGACTGAATGCCGGCATGATGAAGAGTCAGTAGCACTGCTGCATGCTTATCTGGATCGTGTCTATGCAGACACCTGGCAGGAACGCGCCGGTGAACAGTCGCAACGGCATGAAGCAAGCACGCCGGGTGAGATGTCACGTGCTGAAGCATTGCAGATCCTCGGCCTGGAGCCAGATCCCAGCGAAGAGGAAATCATCGAGGCACATCGCCGTTTGATCCAAAAACTGCATCCGGATCGTGGTGGTTCCGCCTACCTCGCAGCCAAAATTAACCTGGCCAAAGATACTTTACTGAAGCACTAAAAAATCACAGTAAAAACTTATTCATCAACAGTAGTGATCTGATTACCAATAATACTGCTGACATAATTTTCATCTAGTGGAATTCATTCGTGTTATTAAGAGTACCAGATAAGATCCTTTAGCATTTACCTCAGGTGGCGGCCTCCATCCATCGGTAAAACTCGGCCGGTAACATAATTACTCTGCATCAGATAGTCGATTGCATGCTGAAATTCATCAAGCCCCGCTTCATGCTGAATCAAACTCTTTTCAAGCGCTTTGCGACGGTAGTCTTCATCATCTTCGGGATTAAATATCACGAGCGCCGGAGCCAGGCTGTTGACTTTTACCTTAGGCGCCAGTTTTGCCGCAAAAGATAGAGTGAGATTGTCTTGAGCGGCCTTGCTCGCGGCATAGGCGATATGTTTTTTACTACCGCGACTGCTCACATAGTCCCCAACGTGGATGATATCTGCGTGACTTTCAGTGCTGGCATTGAGTAATGAAGCCAGTGCAAGATTGATTTGATAAGGTGCATTGACATGGACTTGCATCATACGACGTAAAATATCTGAAGAGGGCTGGTCGGCATTATCTGGAAGCCAGTCAGAAGCATTATGTATGATGGCTCGCAGGCATGTATGGTTTTGTTTCACCGAATTGATCAGTTCATCAATTTCTGAATCATTGTCAAAGTTACATTGATAAAGTTCAGCACCTTTTTGCTGCAGAGTGGCAAGGCTTGATCGCTGTGTGCGATAGGTACCGATTACCGGGATACCCCTTTCCAAAAAGGTATTGGCAAGGTGTAAACCTACACGTTTGGCAACACCTGTTACCAGAATTGGTTCGTTATTCATCGCTTGGCAAATCCCAGAACTTTGATAAAAAAATATGCATTTTAAGAAACGGGCGTTAGATAAACACCAGTTACTATTATTTTCAAGGAACATACGGGCTGAGATGTGAAATCCCCGTTAAGTTGCCGTGAAAATAATGTAAAAATCTGCGATTGACTTTTAAATGAGTGGAATCGTGTAGTCCTGTCCAGCGCTGTCAGTCTGCGCAAGAACCCATTGAGTCATATTCTTTACCAGTCATCAGAGCGTTTCTGATGTTCAAGATCAATTTACATTGATAGAAATTTACCAGATGAAACGCTCTTCTCTGAGCTATTTGTGTTTTCAAATTTTCCCAATAACAAAACTATCCAAATCAATCTTGTCCATGTTTTGACCAGTATTAAAATAATAAATATTTGAACTTTTGGGTTGATATGTGGCACTATGTCCATAACTTGTGCAGGACAAATCGATATTTCTGGGTTTAAATAGTGCATTTATCTCTTCTTCCTTTCGGATTGTACAAGGTTTGTCTAACCATCGCTGATTAGTGCATGGATAACCCCGATGCTTTGAACAGGCATTCGAAAACTGAACAAACATTTTACTCAAGAGGTATTACGGTATGACCATAACCGTCTTTCAATATGAATTAGTTGCAAACTTTTTTTCCTTCTCAATAGCTACGATGGCCGCAGCAACCATTTTTTTCTGGCTGGGTCGCAGTCAGGTGTCAAACTATTACAAAACAGCTCTCACCATAACCGGGCTCGTAACATTCATTGCGCTCTATCACTATGTCCGCATCTACGAGAGCTGGGACGCTGCTTATGATGTCGTCAATGGTGTGCTCACTCAAACGGGTATTGCCTTTAACGATGCCTATCGTTACGTGGATTGGTTACTGACAGTACCACTACTGTTGATTGAACTAATCCTGGTAATGCGTCTTTCGAAAGAAGAGACCTACAGCAAATCGCTACGTCTGGGTTTACTGGCGGCGATCATGATTGTGTTGGGTTATCCAGGAGAAATATCTGATGATGCCGGCACTCGCTGGATCTGGTGGGTGCTCGCAATGATTCCATTTATATGGATCGTGTACGAACTTTTCGTGGGTCTTCGCGATTCGATTGCCGCTCAGCCCGAAAATGTTCGTGGCTTAGTCAACAAGGCGCGCTGGTTGACCGTTTTGTCATGGTCATTCTACCCAGTTGTGTTCGTATTCCCAATGATTGGTTTGGTAGGCGGTGCTGCTGAAACAGCAGTTCAGGTGGGTTACACCATTGCTGATATCGTCGCCAAGGCGGTCTTTGGTGTACTCATATACATGATTGCGGTACGTAAATCTGAAGCCGACGCGGCCCAGGAAAAAGCCTGAGGGATACGGCCGGCTGATTATGAAGATCAGCCGGCCCGATAACTATGAAACAGATTAACTTCCATATAGCGACACCCGTTGATGAGTTGAACTCTGGCCCTTTTTTGCAAGCAAAGCTTAGTGGGTGGCAACAAGATATCGAATTAGTCGAACAGCGCATGTACACCATTTGTGCGCGGCCAGCTCAAAACAAGCAAATATTACGCGCATTGAGGCATCACTTGACTTCGGGCGGTGGCAGAACTCGCAGTAAACTCGCCTTGACTGCTGCCTATTCATTGGGTCTGAGTCAGCACGATGCCATAGTTCTGGCTACCAGTGTGGAGTTGCTTCACAACGCTTCCCTGGTACAGGACGATCTGCAAGATGCTGCGGAAATCCGGAGAGGTCAGCTAACCGTCTGGAAAAGCTATGGCATCAACACTGCCTTGGGCTTAACAGATTTGATGATTACCGCGTCCTTTGCTGCTATCGCTCAAATCAGTAAAGTCGATAAATTGCCTTATCTGATCCAGCATCTTCATGATGCTGTTGCCAACACCATTCATGGTCAATCTTACGATGTGGTTCACCATAACGTTAATCAGTTGGGTTCTGGATTATGCCTGCAAGTGGCTGAAGCAAAATCAGGCCCCTTATTTTCGCTGGGGTTGGAATTACCCCTCATTGTCGCAGGTTATCAAGATTCTGTAGCCCATGCCAGGCGAGCCGCCAGAACATTCGGAACCGGTTATCAAATTATTGATGATATCTTTGATCGTGATGAGGATCGTCAGCAAGGGTCCATAGCCAATGTGCTTTTCGCGTTGGAACTGGAAGTCGGTGCATCCAATGCTCTCGAGGCGGCTATGGACATGGCCCAAGACCATCTTGAGTCAGCAACTGCATTAGGCAAGGAATTACCTAACCAGTGTGGTTTTTTGCTTGAAGATTTAGCAGAACAGCTCTTACATAAACTGGAAAGGAAGAATCATGCCTGAAGCCATAGTCGTAGGTGGAGGTTTTGGCGGTATTGCCTCAGCTTTGCGTTTGCGGGCAAGAGGGTATGATGTGGCGATTTATGATCGGTGTGAACGCCTAGGCGGACGTGCACAAGTATTTGAGCAAGATGGATTTCGCCATGACGCAGGACCCACCGTAATTACGGCGCCATTTTTATTTGATGAATTGTTCGCGCTCTTCGAAAAAAAACGTGAAGACTTTGTTGATTTTGTTCCCCTTTCTCCCTGGTACCGGTTCTGGTTTAGTGATGGCAAAACTTTCGACTACGGAGGGACAATCGAAGATACGTTGGCACAAATTGGTCAATTCAATGCAGCTGATGTAAACGGATATAAAAATCTATTGCATCAATCCAAACAAATTTTTGAAGTGGGCTTCAACCAGCTCTCTGATCAACCCTTTCACTCAGTCATGACCATGATAAAACAGGTACCTAACCTGTTACGTCTTAACTGCCAGCAAACAGTCTGGGATTTGGTCAGTAGTCATTTACAGGATCCTCACTTACGCCAGGCCTTTTCTATTCAACCATTACTTGTTGGGGGCAATCCTTTTGATACGACCAGCATCTACGGCTTGATTCATTACCTGGAAAGAGAGTGGGGAATTCATTTCGCTATGGGCGGGACTGGTGCGATTGTTGATGCATTAGAGCAACTGATGAGGAGCCAGGGTATCGATATCCATTTAAATCAGTCCGTCTCTCGTTTGTTGGTTGAAAACGACCGCGTTAGTGGTATTCAACTCGATAGTGGTGAAAAAATAGAAACGCATACAGTCGTTTCTAATGTCGATCCAGCTTATCTCTATCGCCATATGCTTGATAAGAAATATCAACGTGGCCTTGTGGGGCTGAAACAAAAACACTCACAATTCTCCATGGGATTATTCGTGCTCTACTTTGGCACCACGCGGCAATATCCGGAGGTTGCTCATCACACGATCTGGATGGGCCAACGCTATCGTGAATTGTTAAGGGACATCTTCCACGGTGACGCACTACCTGAGGATTTTTCATTGTATCTTCATCGACCCACAGCCACCGATCCTTCATTTGCACCGCCAGGTTGTGATTCTTTTTATGTGCTGGCGCCAGTTCCTAATCTGAAAGCCAGCATTGATTGGTCTATGGAAGGTCCGTTACTCAAGCAGAGAATTGTCAATGCATTATCGGAAACTCTGCTACCGGGACTTGATAATTGTATAACCGCAGATTTTTTTATGACCCCGCAAGATTTCGCTAACGATTATCTAAGCGAGCATGGGGCGGGATTTTCAGTAGCGCCTCTGTTTAGGCAGTCAGCTTGGTTTCGTTTTCACAATCGGGCAGAGGGGCCGGAAAACCTGTTCCTGGTGGGTGCGGGAACACATCCTGGTGCGGGTGTACCGGGCGTTTTATCATCAGCAAAAGTACTCGAAAATCTTTTACCCTCAAGTCGATCCTTACAGGAGGCAGCAGCATGACCCTGGCCATTTCCTTTGATCCAAAATCCGATCATCATTCGCCAGCCTTTCAGGCTACAGATGTGCTTTCAAAACATGGTAAAAGTTTTTATTTTGCGGGAAGATTTTTACCTTTAAAACAATTTAAGGCTTGTGCGCGACTGTACAGTTTTTGCCGATATTTAGATGACGTAGTAGATGCGTCTTTGCAGAAGCCCGACGCACTAAAAAAACTGATTCAAATTGCAAACGAACTTGATTCCGGTATGAGTTTTGATCCGGTGATCAGTGACTTTCTGATGTTATCCAGGGAATATCAAATCAATCATGAGCCCGTTAGGCAGTTGATTCAGGGATTGTTGTCGGATTTGGATAGTGTACTTTTCGAGGATGATGCCCAGCTGAAGCTTTATTGTTACCGGGTTGCTGGAACCGTTGGTTTGTTAATGTGTGATGTGCTGGGTGTTGAGGATACCCAAGCTCACAAGCACGCTATCGATTTAGGTATTGCGATGCAATTAACGAATATCGCCCGCGATGTCGCTGAGGATGCCAGAAATAACCGACGTTATCTGCCTAAAAGTTTGGTCGGTAATCTTAATCCATTGCAAATAGCCAATGCCGATGTATGGCATCGTGATAATCTCAAAACAGCGGTAAAAATACTTCTCGATGATGCCGAGTATTTCTATGAATCTGCAGAAAGGGGAATGGCTTACCTGCCATGGCGTGTGCGTTTGGCGATTTTAATTGCAGCCAGGGTCTATCGAGGTATTGGCAGACAATTAGCACGTAAAAAATATGCGACATGGTTAGGTCGTGCACAGGTGACCACCAGGGGTAAAATTATGATTACTGTGAAAGCTTGCTTTGATTTTATCACTCGTACCCGTTTCCATTTGAAAACTGCCCAACATAATCCAGTTTTGCATCAACCGATCCAGGGGGTTCCTGGCAGTTACGGCAATAAGTAGTGATTAAATGACTAAACGTTATGATTTGGCGATTATTGGTGGAGGTTGTGCAGGCCTCTCACTTGCACGTGATTTAATCAAAGGTGCAGGAACTCAGTTCAATGTGCCAAGAACTATAATCATCGAACCTAGGAATGAGTATGTGAATGATCGGACCTGGTGTTTCTGGGCGCAGAATAATGACAATAATCAACATTTGGTTAGTAATCATTGGCAACAATGGACATTCTCTGCTGGCGATAAGAGCATTGTTCATACCGCAGAGGAAAGCTGGTCATACTGTTGTATTCCGGCCATTAATTTTTACCGTGATGCTATCGATATCATTTCACAAAATGACCAGGCCACTCTAAAAAAAGATACACGAGTTGAAAGGATTCAGGCATATAACAAAGACTTTCTAATCAATACCTCCAATGGAGATTTATTGGCTAATAAAGTCATTGATACACGCCCATCATCCTCTGCTGATAACGAGCAGGCGATCCTGTTGCAGGTATTTGAAGGAGCCGAAATAGAAACGGATCAAAAATTAAATCAAGCAGATCAAGTCGGCTTAATGCAAGACATGGCCGCTGATCAATTTGGATTTAAATTTAATTACATAATCCCTTTCCAGAAGAACCGGGTATTAGTGGAAAGTACTCGGTTTTGTCCGGATCAATCAGCAATCAAGCAATTGACCAATGATCTGGATCTTGCATTACGACGATATTTCCCCTCGGGTCAATACAGGGTGCTACGGCGAGAGAGAGGAATCATTCCAATGGGACTGGATCCTGTTAGGCAAGCGCTTCTGCCTAACTGGGTTAGGGTTGGCAGTGGCGGAGGGGCTATTCGAGCTTCAACAGGTTATGCCTATAAAAGGATCCAAAATTGGTCTCGTCTTTGTGCCAGAGCATTATTGAAACACAAAAAGATCCTTCCGCATCCGCAAGATCCCACATCACAATCTTTGATGGATCAATTATTCCTTAAAGTTATCAGAAATCATCCCGGTTTAGCCCCTGATTTATTTCTATCTCTGGCGCAAAAGGTTGAGCCAACAGCTCTGGTTAGATTTCTGAGTGATCAACCCACCTCGCGAGATCTTTGGTCCGTCATTTTTGCTCTCCCGGCCGGCCCATTTATTAAACAGCTCAGCACAAATTTAATACGCCATGGCGAAGATCAAAAGGGCAGTCTCCACCGTGGATAATTCAGCTGATCGTTTGCAGCAGTGGTTTTTTTTTACAGCGTCTGTTGCAACTGTTGCGTTGGTAATGTTCGAAGTGAATGTATCTTTGCAGTGGCAAATAATCTTATTAACCGCTCTGGTCATTTTATTGGGATTACCCCATGGAGCACTTGACCCGATTGTGGCTCGTCGCTATGGCTTGTGGAAGACAGGCAGTGACTTATTTCATTTTATTCTCATTTACTTGTTGGTTGCTGCTATCACTTTCGGGCTCTGGGTATGGTTGAGTAACTTAACTTTCGCTTTGTTTTTGTTACTTTCAGCCTGGCATTTTTCCAATGATTGGCGCTTCAAGTTAAGTCAATTAAATCGCATAGGAATGGGCTTGGCCTTGATCGTTATTCCCAGCTTGTTCCATTCGACTGAGGTTTTGAATATCTACGGTCTCCTGATATCAACGGAAGGAGCAAGACAGCTGGTAATTATTTCAAGCCAACTGTGGCCAATGGTGGCCGTGTTGTTGTTGACTAGCTTATGGCAATCGCTGAAAGTTGATATTTATTCGGCAGTAGAAATAGTTCTTATAATTATCACAGCGATATTATTACCCCCTCTTATTTTTTTCGTCCTTTATTTTTGTTTACAACATAGCCCTCGGCATTTATTGGCCATTGCAAAGCGTGAAAAACTAGAGGCCGTAATATCAACCGCAATAGTATTCAGTGTACTGACCGTCATCCTGGGATTTATGGCCTTTCTGTTAATGCCGGAGCAGGACTGGCACCAGGATTTATTACGCACTGTTTTTATCGGTTTAATGATCCTCACTGTACCCCACATGATACTGATTGAGCTGACACAACGTCTTAATCCGGTTGAGATTACGTCATGAAAGACATCCTCCAGCGAAAAGTCGATCACATAGAGCTCGTTCTGGCGCAACAACAGGATACACCTCCCCCTAACGGCTTTGATAAAGTAGAGCTTGAACATAATGCTTTACCTGAAGAGAAACTGACTGATATCAAACTCTCAACCTGCTTTTTAGGGTACGAGTTAAAACTCCCTTTTTTGATCAGTTCGATGACCGGTGGGCCGAGACGAGCGGAATTAATTAATATTCACTTGACGGAGGCGGCACAACATCTGGGCATTGCCATGGGTGTAGGCTCACAGCGTGTAGCACTGCAATCATCTTCACAAAGTGGTTTAAACAAGAGATTACGACAATATGCACCCGATATTGTTTTATTCTCAAATATTGGTGCTGCCCAGCTGCGTCAGGATTTCGGTATTAATGAAATACGCCATGCCATTGAAATGATTGAGGCTAATGGATTAATCATTCACTTTAACCCTCTCCAGGAAGCTTTACAGGATCATGGTGATACTGACTGGCGACATATTCTCAATCGTGTTGAGGAGATCAGTTCTTGTTTATCCATACCCGTTATAGCCAAAGAAGTGGGTATGGGTATATCTACGAATGTTGCACGTCGACTGATCAATGCTGGTGTTGCAGCCATCGATGTGGCCGGTAGAGGCGGAACCAGTTTTAATCGAGTAGAAAGTCAGCGTACCAATGATCAAAAATTACAGGCTCTTGGTAAACTTTTTGGTCAATGGGGGATTTCCACGCCCAAGGCAATAATGGCCATACGGTCTGAGTTTCCTGAGTTGCCTCTCGTCGCGTCGGGTGGTATCCGGCATGGTCTTGATGCAGCCAAGGCATTGGCACTAGGTGCAGATCTGGTAGGGCAGGCAGGCCCGGTCCTTAAGGCTGCGATGGACTCAACTCAGGCTGTAGTTGATCATTTTGAAACTTTGGCTGCAGCTGTTAGGTTGGCCCGTTTTTGTACGGGTCGTGTTATTGTGCACGGGTAGTGGCGAACTGACTACGTTTATTTAAGACAAAAAATGCTCAGGGATCACCATACATTGAAAGTAGTGGGTCATGACTACGAATTGTAAAACACATCAACAGGATGGTGTGCCAATAAACATTGTCTGGTTGAAGCGTGATCTTAGAACCCAGGATCACGCAGCCTTGCAGGCTGCCGAGAATCATGGTCTATCCTATATCATTATCTATTTGTTTGAACCAGCCTTGATGGCTCATGCGGATACCTCGATCCGTCACCTGCAATTTATTTATCAATCCATTCTTGATATGAACAGGGTGCTCAAACCCTTTGACCGGCAGGTTCAAATATTCCACAAAGATGCAGAGGACGTGTTTGCACATCTACTCCAGCGCTATCGGGTAAATAATATTTTTTCCTACCAGGAAACTGGTGTCCAGTTGACCTGGAACCGAGATAAAAAATTAAATCAGCTATTTCAAGATCATGCCATTGAATGGAATCAATATCAGCGTGATGGTGTGGAACGTGGAATTACGCACCGTGATGGTTGGGACGCGCGCTGGTTTAAAACCATGCGAAAACCGTTGCTTGAAAATCATTTCTCTATAAATACTCTGTCCCCATTAGATAATCCATACCCGTTAGAATCGTCTCTATTTGAGCGCCTGGAACAGTATCCTGACCAATTCCAGCCGGCTGGAGAGAGTAATGCCTGGAAATATTTAAACTCATTTACCCAGGGACGTGGAAGTGAGTATCATCTGAATATTTCAAAACCTGAAAAAAGTCGTACTTCCTGTGGACGACTTTCTCCTTACCTTTCATGGGGCAACTTGAGTGTTAAACAGGCTTATCAGCATATCAAGTTTCATCCTACTTATGCTCAAAATAAACGGGCATATAGTGCCATCAATACTCGGTTGAAATGGCATTGTCACTTCATGCAAAAATTTGAAGTTGAATGTGATTATGAAACTGTTTGTATTAACCGCGGTTATGAAGAATTGGAGCATGAGGCCAATCGGAACTATGTTGATGCCTGGCAAACCGGTCATACAGGATTTCCATTAGTCGATGCCTGTATGCGTTGTCTCCAATCGACGGGTTGGATCAACTTTCGCATGCGGGCCATGCTGGCCTCTTTTTTATGTCATCATTTAGACCAGGACTGGCGTGCAGGTGTTTACCATCTGGCTAGTCTATTTCTGGATTATGAGCCGGGTATTCACTACCCCCAGTTTCAAATGCAGGCCGGGGCTACAGGAATCAATACGCTACGCATATATAATCCGGTCAAACAATCCAAGGATCATGACCCAGAGGGCCTCTTTATCAAGAAGTGGGTACCTGAACTGGAGCCGGTCAATACGGAATTTATTCATGAACCCTGGTTGATGAGTGAATTTGACCAGACTTGTTGTGGAATCACTCTCGGTACAGATTATCCCTTGCCTATCATCGATCATATTGAATGTGCTCGTCAGGCGAGATCAAAAATCTGGAGTCACAGAAAAAATGACCTGGTTAAGGCTGAACGTGAGAGAATACTGGCAACCCATACCCGGAACATACCGTCAGATTCAGTTAAGCACTTGCTAAAAAAATGATCTCTGATATTAAGCCATTATCGTCCCCTTGGGTTTTTATTCATCGACTCAGAGGACCCATGTGAAAAAACAGCATTTGCCTGTTAAGGTTTGCCCGGTGTGCCAACGACCTTTCGCCTGGCGAAAAAAATGGCGTAAAGATTGGGATGCCGTAAGATATTGTAGCGAACGCTGTCGCCGTAACCGGTGAATTCGATGAATGCAGTGAACCTTATTTTTCCTCACCAGCTATTCCTCAAGCATCCTATGCTCGACAATGGGCAAGCCATTTACCTGATCGAGGAAACGCTGTTTTTCAAAGAATTCGCTTTCCACAAGATGAAGCTGGCATTTCACCGGGCATCGATGAAGTACTACCAGGACTACCTGGTGAACCAAGGTGCCGAGGTTCATTATATTGAGAGCGCGGATCCCCGGTCGGATATTCGAAAACTTTTTGAAAATGTGTATGAGTCAGGCATAGATGAAATAGCTTATATCAACCCCACGGATAACTGGTTAGAGCAACGGATTCAATCAATGGCCAGGCGCTTATCCATTCAACTTAAGGAATTTGAGAATCCGCTGTTTATCAATAGCCGCAAAGATTTAGAGGATTTTTTCAAGCCGGACAAACAGTCTTTTTTTCAAACGATATTTTATAAACAGCAACGAAAAAAAAATCACATTCTGCTTGATGATGAAAATCAACCATTAGGAGGTCAATGGAGTTTTGATAGTGAGAATCGGAAAAAATATCCGAAGGCAAAGACACCGCCTGTGATTGACCCGCCGCTTAATAGCCACTATTGGCAGGAGGCCCTTGATTATGTTCAGCATCATTTTACACATAATCCTGGAGCCTTATCGGATTCACCAATCTATCCTGTTACGCATAAAGGTAGTGATGACTGGTTGGGAGACTTTCTGCATCATCGCTTTATTCATTTTGGTGATTATGAAGATGCCATAGTCCAGGATGAATCGTTTTTACATCATAGTGTATTAAGTCCAATGCTCAACGTGGGGCTTATTCAACCCCGCGATGTACTGGATCTTGCATTGTCTTATGCTGAAAAAGAGGGTGTGCCGATTAACTCGCTGGAGGGCTTTGTGCGGCAGCTGATCGGTTGGCGTGAGTTTATTCGGGGTATGTATGAAATAAAGGGGACATATTCAAGAAGTCAAAATTTTTGGGGTTTTAAGCGTCCGATTCCTGCTTCATTTTACACGGCAGAAACGGGTATAGAGCCGGTGGATATCACCATTCAAAAGGTGCTAAAAACAGGTTACTGCCATCATATTGAGCGCCTGATGGTGTTGGGTAACTTTATGCTGCTATGTGAGTTTGATCCAAACGAAGTTTATCGGTGGTTCATGGAATTATTTATTGATGCCTATGATTGGGTCATGGTGCCGAATGTTTATGGAATGAGCCAGTTCGCGGATGGCGGTCTGTTTGCAACCAAGCCTTACATCAGCGGATCAAATTATTTAAGAAAAATGAGTGATTATACGAAGGGTGAATGGCAGGAAACCTGGGATGGCTTATTTTGGCGTTTCATGCATACCCATCGCGACTTTTTCTTGCAAAATCCACGACTGGCGATGCTGGTACGTACTTTTGATAATATGGATCCTGTAAAGCAAAACGCTCACATTACACAGGCTGAAATATATTTGAGTCAATTGAATTAACGTTTTGAGGTTTGCTAAAAGTTATTTCAGGGACAAACAGATGTTTTTTATCACAAATAAAAAACCGGGATACTGGGTATCCCGGTTTAATATTTACTCGACAGTAATGGATGCCCGCATATTGGGGTGAAACTTGCAGTAATAGTTATAAGTTCCGGGCTGATCAAAAGTGATGCTGTAACGGTCACCACGATTCAGGGTGCCGGATGCAAGCAGACCTGTATTGGTTCCCGTCACGGTATGAGGTGCATTGTCATTATTAACCCATGTTACTGTTGCTCCAGCTTTAACCGTCAGGTTCAAGGGCTGAAATGCCATGCCCTGGATTTTCGCTGTTATTGAATCACCAGCCTGTTCTGCTGGCGCTGAAGGGGCTGCTGATGAAGCAGGTGGCGTCATGGGTGCTGAGCGATAGCCGTAAGAAGGCATGGGTGTCATCGGTGGGCGTTGATAACCATAAGGTCGCATGGGTGGCATCGGGGGGCGCTGATAACCATAAGGACGCATCGGTGGCATTGGAGATCGCTGATAATCAAAAGGACGCATCGGTGGACGGGGTGGGCGCTGGTAATTATAGCCCGAACCAGTATAAGATCCTGAACCGGATCCCATGCCCATGCCCATTCCGCTACTACTGTCACCACCGCTATCACCGTAAGTGCCGCCGTAACCCTGTTGATATGCGTGTATCGGTGCACTGAATAAAATGGTAGCAAACGTCAGACCAAGAGTTTTACTTTTATTAATGATTGATTTTCGTAACATGATTTTCTCCGAGTTGAAAAAATTGACCCGGAATCAACCGGGTCAGAATTAAAAAAGGGTTTCCTAAAAAGGTAATGGATTAAGACTGTGGAAATATGACGCTATCGATCACATGAATGATGCCATTACTGGCTTGAATATCAGTAGAAATAACTTTGGCACCATTTATTCTGACACTGTCGCTGGTAGTGATAGCCAGGGTTGATCCCTGTACACTCTGGGCGCTTTCTAAACCGGCTACGTCAGCGGCCTTGACTTCCCCTGAAATGATATGAGTGGTCAACAGGTCGGTGAGCGCTTGGGTATCTTCAGTCAGTGCCTTTAGAATACTTTCCGGTAAACGTGAGAAAGCCTCGTCGGTTGGTGCAAACACTGTGAAAGGACCTTCGCCGGTGAGTGTCGACTCAAGCCCCGCTGATTTAACCGCCTCTATGAGAGTATTAAATTGCCCTGCGCTACCTGCCGTCGACAGTAAATCTGTGAGCTGATTGTTGTCAGCTTCAGCAGCGTTCGGTATGGGCGATGTCACAGGTTTCGGGGGTTCAGATTGAGTCGCTGAATGGTTGTCTTTGGGTAAGTGAAGATACATGTTTGCTCCTGCATGATGGGGTGAATGGGGCTTGTAGCCATGGTGACCGTACTGACTTTTCTGCGACATATTTTGGCCATGGGGGTAATGGCCGCGATAGTGCCTTTTCATCATGTATTTACCGTGCTGGTTTGCATAAGGATGATAACTGCCGTGCAAGCCATAATCCTTGTGCTTGTTGTAGCCCTTTGACATGCAATGTCCCGCAGAGGCCGTTCCGGGCAAAATGATAGCGGTTGTAACGAGAGTAGCGATTAAAATTTTCATAATATACCAATAATTGACATAGACAATAGTTAGATATAATTGCATCAATTAAATTCAATAGCAAAGGCGATAAATTATCAAATTAGTTAATAATTCTAATGAGTTAATATATATATGACTTTTTTTTAGCTAGTAATGTATACTTCTTCCCTAAATATTCGTTAATATTGTCCAATAATTGTCCAAATTAGGAGGGAGTCGTGATTCTGCACTCAGCCTTGTTGATTGTTCATTGTGTATTACTCGGTAGTATGCTTTTTTTCGCCGCTGTAGTAGCGCCGAGTGTATTCCGGTTTGTTTCAGAAAGAGAGGCAGGTCTGTTTTTACGGGGTTTGTTCCCGCGTTATTACCTATGGGGCATGATTATTTCGCTGGTGATGGTAGTTATCTCGGTATTTATTTCAATCTGGCTATTGATGTCGTCACTGCTCGTTTTTGTTCTTTTTGTTATTGCGCGCCAGTTGCTTATGCCTGCCATCAATCGCTCACGTGATTTGGCTAAGGAGGGTAATGTTACTGCAAAAAGCCAATTTGAGCGGTTGCACAAAGCGAGTGTCATGATCAACGCCATGCAAATGTTGTTATTAATAACTGTAACGATTTATTTGGCTTAAGAGGTATAGCGGAGGGAATATTATCTTTTGGTATTTTTATACTGGATGTAAAGCTGCCAAAAACAGATTTTATCTCAATAAATATAAATAAAAAACCAGCTTCCGCAGAAGCTGGTTTTGTGAGAAGAACGGTTATGCCGCTATAGCTTTTGCCAGGCGAGCTGCTTTAGCGTCTTCTGGGGAATAAGCTTTACCTGACCAAAGCATATCGTAGGCTATCTCCTCGTTTCCATTTTCACACAACTCAAGAACTTGTCGAAAGAGAGGCTGAAAGGTATCACTTCGATGAGAGGCCTCATGTTCTTCCAAGCTATTCCAGAATGTAATAATGAGAGCTTCTCTTTCTTTCAGAGCACTTGTAACAGGTTGTCCTATGGTCGATCCTTCGTTTGAAATATCGCCGCTGTTAAGAGCGACAAATCCACCTACAAAACCAGTGTCTGAATGGTAAGTTTTGACGTTCTCGCATAACAGGGCCACACGTTCCTGAAGGTCGTCTACAGTATACTCAGGTTTTAGAATGACCCGATTGACCGTAATGACGCCATTGTAAGGAAAGTCATTAATCAGATTATTCATATCTATCTCCAAAAATTAAAATATTCATAATAACTGACTAAAATAGTCAGGATTAGTTCGCGTTTCATGATGATAATCATTAATCTTATTACCGGACTTGATATTGTGATTGATGAACCCTAGGCTTATTTTTTAAATCATAAATTAACTATGGAACATTTTTTTAAAACTTATCAAGGTTTGAAAGGCTATGTCGATGGCTGGTGCAAGCCACTACCAACAAACTAAATGAGCCAAGTATTTAAAACTGAATGTAGATTTCTGATGCTTGAATTGTTGACAGTGATTATGATCGATACAAGAACTTGCGGGCTGCTTTAAATAGGTGTGAAGGGTGTTTAGAAAAAATTCACGTTCATTTGACATATATTTCACATCAGTATCTTTATCTTAATCAAAATTTTTTCTTTCGCTAGTTCAGTAATATGCAGTCGGTGTATTTTGCTGAGACGTTCATATGATTGGCTACTTGTTTTTATTTTGTAAGAGTTAAGATGATACGCACAAGCACTTCAGCGCTGACAATCAAGCCAAAAATGAGGTCTCGTTACAGTGGGTTAACAACGAGTCAAAAGTTTATCTTGATAGTTTTTATGATTTGGCTGGCACAAGCTTTACCTAAATGGACTGCAGCAGTTACAGCTGATGGCGAGATGTCAGCACAGATCATGAAAATTTTTATCACTCCAAAAGGGGATAAAAGTTTATCCGCAATGCATTAATATAATTTCTTGCAAAGTGGTAGCTAGGGCATCTTTTTGGGTGGCTGGCTTTTGAAAATAATCTAATGCCTATTCAGCGTTGATTACTGATATTCCGTTAAGACGACTTGGCGGCCGTATTGAATATTTAGGCTATTCCTTTTTCCTCAAGAAAGGGGCGATATTTCATATCCTCTTCCAGAATATGGTAAGTCCACCATTCTTTCAGAAAACTCAGTACTTCAGTTCTGAAAATATGGGGTTCATGAAAGGACATCTTTAAAAAATTCTCCACTTTTCTAACATAGAATTGATGGATAATAGAATGGGATGAGGCTTCGGGATAATTATGACGCTCGAGTAGTCCTTCTTCATACTCAAGATGTTCCTTGGAATATTCCAACATCCTGCTGATGCATTTTAATGCATCGACCTGGTCATTAATCGGGGATTCTATCAATTCATTGATAAACGATACGATTTTAAGATGTTGATCGTTTAATTGTTTGTGACCTACGCTGAATTCCTCGGTCCAAATTATTTTTTCTAGTTTTTTCAATGACTCCCTCCTTAAGTGTTAGAAACGACTGTTGCAAAGAATCAATAGCTGTCGAAGATTGTTACGAATGAAAACGAACTTTTGAGTATAAATAATTGCGCAAACTGGTATCCCTAAAAAAGTCAGGGTTAATGATTTGATCAGTGATTCGTGGTAACAGTCAGGTGTTTGAGTATTCAACCTGTGCTGGATTGTGTCCAGTCCTGAATAATATTAAATTATTGGTTTAAATAGAATACTTTTTTCTATAAGAATAAACCCATGGCTATTCAGGTTAATATACAGGGAAAAGGCAGCATTATTAACCGATGATTCGTGCCTATTCACAACGTATATTGCCGCTCTATTCCGGTTGTGTGCAAATTGCTGAGTCTGAGCGTGCACGGGCTCAAAGTTTTGATGGCATCAGCTGGGAAATCCAATATCTACCCGGTAATGATCAAGGTAATGATCACCAGCGCAAACAAGGCTATGGTCTTGACCGAAGTTATTTCAAGGTTGCGAAACTGCATAATCATCAACTGACACCTTATGTGTTGCCCGCTATTCTGGACGCTGCTGAAATTGAAGACTGTATCAACGAATTGTCAGAGTTTCTGCAGACTGCACAATTGCCTTTTCCCATGGCGGATAGCTTTGAATACTGGCTGTTAGATGGCAAGGATGAGTCTCCATTGGCATTGATATTCTCCTGTTGCGAAGAATCACAAATGACCTCTTTCCCATCGCAATCCTCTTGGACCGCGATTCCGCATTCGAAATTAAAGATTGAGAATACGGCGGGAGAACAGGCGCGCAATGAAGCTCCTGTGAATCATCGCTTTCAAAGCCTGGTGTCCAGGCGGGCTGGAAACAATCCGCAAGCTGCCTGGTTTGTAAGAAGTGATTCTGAAACGGATGCTTTCCCCTGTTTAATGGTGAATGAAGATTGGCATCACGAAGCAGACCATGATTTGTGCCATCGTTATCTGATGCGTAATGCCCCTCGCTTGCTGATGCTCCAAGGGTTAGCAAAAAATGATCGGGAGCGATTGGAATTAGCGGCTAAAGAATATGCCATCGAGGTCGATCAATATTTCCCCCTGTATCCCGAGGTGAATGATCAACGCCGAATGTCGGCCATTCGCGTGGAAGCCCGATTACGACGCAATGCACCTCAGGAATCCAACGTCAAGGCAAAAGAAAAAGATGCCACCATCACGCCGATGAGTAAAGACATGCGTATTTTCGAAACCTAGTTTCATCGTTTGACAACAATGACGAAGCGATTAACATTTTCAAATTCAATACATGGGATTATCATGTTTTGATTCATTGGGGATCATTTGGATTGAATCCCAGTGTTCTACAATTTTACCCTCATTATCAAACCTGAAAAAATCCATCGTCACATATTCCTCGTTACCGGGCCAGGTCTGATGAGTGTGCACGGCCACTAGATCCCCCTCAGCGACGGCCCGCACAAATTCGATGGATTTCTCAGGATAATCCCGGGCCATGGCTTCAAAATAGTCGATGAAAGGCTGTTTGCCGTCACCGACCAGTGGATTATGTTGTATGTATTCCTGACCCACATAATCTTCTACCGCCTTGGATGGGTTGCCCAGGTATGCGGTACGATAAAAAGCAATGGCATTTAGTTTATTGGCTTCCAGGTCGTGATGCATTTTATGATCCTCTAAAATTATATGTATCGAGTTGTAATAGAAAAATAGATTATCTTTTTACCGTTCCATTGAAGGCTATCCAGGGAGATCCTAGAGATATGTTATCGATTTTAAACATTCTGTAATTTATACAGGGTTTATTTACTGATGGCGTGAGTGAATCCCGATATTAGTGAGTTATTATGTCTCAAGTCTGGCAAAGTAAATGGTTGCTCAATTGGAAGTTCATATTTAAATTGAAAAGCTGCATATCAGCTATAGACTGAAAGTAAATATATTGATTGCGTTGAGACGCAAAACTATGGGCAAAGTGTTAAAGAGACCTTGGCTTTGCTATCAGTATCAAATAAAGCAATTATAGGTTTTTGATCTTCTAAACGAACTTTAACCAAACCTCCACTGATCTCAGAGCCCGCTATACGAGTTTTTCCCAGTTCACTGACGGGTAAGGTGTCGTCTACATCAATAGTGAAGCTGGCACCTTTTCCTGGCTGTAATGTTTCTATATTTATAGTTAAATGGGTGTCTCCATCTTCAACAACTGCTGAGGAAATAAGTTCAATGGCTCCAGCAGTTACTTCAAATGGCTGAAACACTTCTACCCCTGCGCCAGTCGCTGTTGTATCAAAAATCAGGCTTCCTGAGCTTTGAGAGAGATCGATTTTCACAAGAATATTTTGTAAAACGCATTTGCCTGTATTCTTAATTACAAATCGATCTTTTGGCGCGCTTTCAATAAAAACGATCTCAATATTGGCGTAAACAGGCTTTGCCATAAACAATGTAAAAGCGGTTAAAGATACCAGTAAGAGTTGGGTCATAACATATTCCTAAGCCTTTTAGCCTGGATGTTTTTGAAAAAAATAATAAGCATTTCAGGTTGAGTACAAGATTCTTTCAATTCTATGCGCTTAAAACAGGATCATCGATGTTTATATTGTGATGGGCAATAACCTCTGCTGACTCCTTTACTGCGAAGCTTGAAATGTTTGGTGGTCCGCCCTGTTACTCGTTGTCGCCACAACTTGAAACTATTCGATTTCAAAGAGCGGCGCATCAATTGAGTCACTTGTTGCTCACTCAAGCCATACTGAGTTTGGATGGCTTCAAATGGCGTCCTATCTTCCCACGCCATTTCAATGATTCTAGATTGATGGGATTCGGTGAATATCATTTAAAATGATTAATAAGGGAGGTAAAAAAGAGAGCCCGGATTGAGATCGTGAGATCGTCAATCCGGTTTTAACGTGTTGATTACATCTTTGGAATCCAAGAATTGCAATATCCGGCGGCTGTGACAGCCTTGCCAGGAAAAATGGCGCAAGGTCCTGAAGTTTCACCTTCAGTGCCGGTATACAGATTGCAGTTTGCGCAGTTCTTTCCCGCTACCGCACTGGTTTCTACATAACCTAATGCTTTGGCGGTAGGATCATCCACGGATAGCATGATCCCGTGGGCACCAGCTTGAGCAGCTGTTTGGTAACCTGCGAAAGTTACGAGAGGGATCGCAGCCATGCCTTTAAGGAACGAGCGGCGTGTTTGATCGGTTTTTTTGTTTTTCATATAGGTCTCCAATTGTATATGTTTAGACAGGGGAGACGCAGGTGAAGGTCAGTAATGTTTGGTTACCCGCGTTCTGCCTGTTTGGATTAAAAACTAAAACTGTGGAAGGATCTGTTCAACCCATGATGATTTTTGAGTCGCTCACAATAATCTTTCCTGTCAGTATTAAATGTAATAGACAAGACTTAGATATAGTTAAGCGTGGATAATTCAAATAGATTCCCCATTAATTCTTTCAATTGATAAAACCATTATAAATTGTTGTTATCTATTGAATATTTCAATTTCGAATAAATTTCTCAGATTATTATCGAGTGTGACTTTTGTCTATACTTTGTATAAATAAAACGATTGACCATGATCCATGTCTCGCTCGCAGTGTCTCTTGGGTATTTGAGATTTTCTTCATATATAATGATGACATCAGATTTAGATTATCTAAGATCATGATACAGTCGTCCGGTCTTGATCGCTTTACGCTGAATACCAACAACTGGCGCCAGACGATACAGGTCACCGTTTTCACCCCTTAATTGTGTAGGTATACCAACCTCTCTGGCAATCGATGCATTAGCATTGATATGTTCAAGCGTACCGTGCACAGGTATCGCAACTTTTGGTTGCACCCAGCGGTAGAGTTGCCTCAACTCATCCTGGCAGGGATGTCCCGAAGCATGAATCGGTAACTCGGAATCAGCGGCCTCAATGACAATAACGTCGCGCTGACGCAGTTGCGTTATCAACACTGCCACAGCCTCCTCATTGCCAGGAATTACCTTTGAACTAAAAATCACCGTGTCACCGGGATCCAATTCCAGATCTCGAAAGTTACCCATTGCCATGCGTTTGAGCGCCGCTTTCGGCTCACCCTGGCTACCAGTAGCTACCCCTAATACTTCATGGCGCGGTAAATACCCCAAGTGGCGACCATCAGCTACACGTGCATCATCCGGCCAATGATCAGTCCGCCGTGCGGCACTCACCATATTACGTAGTGATCGCCCATATAGAGCCATGTAACGGTTTGTAAAATTTGCGATTCTGGACAGGGTAATGAGCCGTGCTACGTTACTGCCAAAACAAGCCACGATCACACGGCCTTTTGCTTGGCCTATCAAACTCAGCAAACCATCGAAACATTGCCCTTCGGAAACACTGTGCCCTGGTACTATCGCGTTGGTGGAGTCACATACCATGGCGGTGATGTTCTTGGATGCCATGTGCTTGAATGGTTTTGCGTTAAAAGCCTCACCCAGCACTGGGTCGGGATCCATTTTCCAATCAGCAGTGTGAAATATTCTGATATTACCTACACACAACAACAAAGCATGTGGTTCTGGTAGAGAGTGAGTGATGGCTAGCCACTCGATCCCGAAATGACCTATCTGTTGTACCTCACCGGTATCAACTTCGATGATCGGAACACTATCGAGTAATCCAAGATTGGACAATTTGCGACGCAATATTTCAGCGGTGAAAGGGGTTGTGTAGACAGGGCATTTCAGTTCTTTCCAAAGGTAAGGGACAGCACCAATATGATCTTCATGAGCATGGGTGATAACCAGGCCAACAAGGCGTTGTCGTCGAAGGGCGATAAAATGTGGATCTGCCGAGACTACACTGTTACTACCATCAGGTTGTAATCTGTTTTTATCAAACATCACGCCACAATCAACCATCAACCACTGACCCTTGTGGCCATACAGATTCATATTCATACCAATTTCACCGGTACCACCGAGTGGTAGAAACCAAACATCGCTTGAACCGGGAGTATGATCAGAAGGAAAATTCATACAACATAAAATGAAGCTCAGACGTCTACTAACAAGAATAGAAAAAAGTCACTTATAGGATCGACTCAATTTCGGTTTTTGATTCTATCACTCTATAACGCTTCTCCAAGCAAAAGATAACCGAACTAAAGCAGTGATTAAGAGGTGCCAAAACTCAGTTTAAATTACTTGTTGGCACCCAAGGTAATGAGACTGAGAACAGATTGCGAGTGTTTGACCCAAAAGGAAAAAGTTTTTTATGGTTTTAAGGAAGAGTCAAGCCATCAATAAGAATTAGTCAGCTCTTTGGTATTCATTCAGTGTCACGCTTGAGTGCATATACATAGGCTTCCACATTATTATTGCCCTCAACACTGACGGTCACTGTGACGCGTTCGTAACCCTCTCCTTCGAAATCGTCCAGCATGGGCCAGTTTTCTGCTAAGTCTTCTGAAGAAAACAGGTAGCCTTGAATCTCATCACCGCTTGCTGAAGGAATCATCGCGGGATAGCCTAAAGCCGCCCCCCAGCCTTTTTCTAGTAACGTACCCCGGGTTGTCGCGGGTTCCCATGAGCCAAGGATATCCTGCAAGATTTTATGGTTAGCTCTACCCGGTGCCAGAGTTCCGTATACGAACAGTCGTTGCATTTTAGCTCGTTTACCCATAAATCAATCAGTGAAAAAAAGATAGATTCTGATATTAAAGAGATTTGGCGGAAAATGTATCACAGGCTTTGAGCGTGCCTTGTTCGAAACCGATCTTGAACCACTTCACCCGTTGAGCAGAACTACCATGGGTAAAAGAATCAGGCGTCACATAACCCTGGGCCTGCTTTTGTAAACGATCGTCTCCAATAGCGCTGGCAGCAGTCAGACCTTCCTCGATATCTCCGGACTCCAGAATCTGTCTTGAGCGATTAGCATGATGCGCCCAGATACCGGCATAGCAATCGGCTTGCAGCTCCTGCTTGACAGATAACTGGTTGGCTTCAACCTTACCGACACTTTTTTTTGCATGATGCACCTTACTGGAGATGCCACTGATGGTTTGCACATGATGGCCGATCTCATGTGCGATGACATAGGCCTGGGCAAAATCACCGGGTGCGCCATAACGGTTCTTCAGATCGTCATAAAAACTGAGATCGATATACACTTTATTATCAGCGGAGCAGTAAAAAGGTCCCATTTGAGCAGAGCCTAGACCGCAGCCAGATTTTACCGCCTTACGAAACAACACCAGTTTAGGTTCCTGGTATTGTTTACCCTGTGCATTGAACAGGGCATGCCAGGTATCCTCGGTATCTGCTAATACCACTGAAATAAATTGGACCAGCTCTTTCTCGGCTGCACTTTGTTTTACGGGTTGTTGTGTGGTTATTGGACCGGATTGAAGATTAAACCCGCCCAAAATATTATTGAGGTTACCGGTAAAGTAGCCGTAACCGACCAGTCCTATAACGGCCAGAAGCGTACCTTTGAAACCCAGAAATCGAAAAGCCAGCGGTAATAACCTCAGTAGCCCATTACCACCTCCGAGTCCCCCCATTCCCGAGACGCGCATACCTCTACGGTCTTCAATATTGCTGCTTTGCCGACTGCCGCGCCACCTCATTTGTGATACCTAATCAATAAATGGATGAGCAATGTACTGATTTATGTCGTCTCAGGGAAGCGTTAACTCGTGCTTTTACAATTTTTTACGAATGGCATGATTCGAAGATCTATTATTGCCATCCCATGAGCCAGCGCCCCGAATCCTGTAGTTCGTGCCAGTCAATGGTGTAAGTTTGTTGGTTTATGACCGCCTCAATTTCACACGCGACGATCTTGTCGTCTTCTGCATAAAACAATTGGGTTACGATAAAATGTTTCTGTTGGTATTGCGGATGCACAGCAGTCCATTTGGATAAGGCCAGCTTTTTGGGATTAATTCTATTCACGTTTACATGGGTGAGATCTTAAGTGTATGACCACTGGTAAAAGCGGATTCCACTCGACCTGAAATACACCAGTCGCCAATCGCGGCCAATCTGTTTTCATAATCAACCAGGTTCGCTTGCCCCGATTGCCGTCCTATATTGGCATAAAGCCAGCGGTGAAGATCAATATGGTCTGCAGATGACACATTTTGCTGTATCACATTTTCAACTTCGTTTACCAGATGCTCAATCGCTGACTCGCGGTTCAGGTCTGTATGTTGATCCGCCCAATGATTGGTCGAATGCGCCAGTAAGGTAAAGGTCTTGTGCCTGCCCGGTTTGCTGCTATTAACCGAAATCCAGCTGATATCGCGGTTTTTAATGAGGGCCGCATCAAAATCCAGTCTTAGAGGATTTTTATATCCCAGCATGAGGCTATAACAGGCCTGCATTTTCTTAACTTTTATTTGGTCCAGGTGGACAAAATTGACCGGCATTAATGCAGCGGCTTGGGGTGCGGGGATAGCCAAAACAACCCAATCAAACAGGCCCAGAGCAATGTCATCAGAAAACAATGCCCAATGCTGGTCTTGTCTCACAATTTGGGTAATACGGGTTTGATATTGAATGTTGTAATTTCGTGCGACGGTGTGTCCTAAAGCTTCCATGCCAGGCACTGCCACGTAGTGAGGAAATGCTTCATTCCACCGTCGCCGGGCGATTATATGGTCACCATCAAACTCTACAAAGCGAGCATCCCAACGTTGGACGATACCCTGCTTCATGTACGGTGCTAAAAATGCTTCAAAGGCTTTAGTCTTAACATAAAAATGCTGGGCACCGTGATCAAAAATGTAGTCCTTGTGACGTGTCGTGAGTCGACCACCGGCACGCCATGATTTTTCAAAGATGTGAACATCGGCCTGCTGATGTAATTGACCTGCAGCAGATAACCCGGCCATACCCGCACCAATAATGGCAACTTTGAACAATGTCTACGCTCCTCTCGTGATAATAAGACGGGGAGCGTAAATCTTATCTAATAGGCACTCCCGTATAGGTTCTCTGACAAAGAATTATACAACGATATTTTTTGTCGTTTATGGCGGGATAATTTTCGACTCAGTACCGATCGAGCCCGCACACAACAAGCATTGATCGCGCTGTAAAGATTGCTTTGTGTTTCCCCAATGACGATGTCAGCTTGTTGGGGGAGCACCAGGTGTACAACGCAGCGTTTGTCGACGCCACCGTGCGGACCGTTGATGTCAGACAATCTCACGTTGACCCGCATAATATGATCCGCTCTGCGATCGAGATGGGACTGAATTTTCTTTTTTACGTAACGTTGTAATGCTTGGGTAAGGCTGAATGAACGTGATTGTATATCGATTTGCATTGAAGCTACCTCGTTAAAGTTATCAATCTATAACTTATTACATTCAACCCATGTATAAATTCGGTTTTTCTGATATCCGTTTCGATTATTTCGATTTATCTAATGGCACCTCGGCGTTGGGGTCATTCAGTAAGTGATCCAGTTTATCTTGTAACAGTGCGATATCCCGACGGATTAAATCGATATCTTCTTTGCTGGATATCTGGTGATTACGGTCAGAATTATCTTGTTCTTTAACAGTGGCAATGGCATCCACGATGATACCGATAAACAGGTTCAATACCATGAAAGTCGTAACCATGATAAAGGGAATGAAAAAAATCCAGGCATACGGAAATTCCTCCATAACCGGTCGAACAATACCCATCGACCAGGATTCCAGGGTCATGATTTGAAACAGGCTGTACATGGAACGCCCAATATTTCCAAACCAGTCCGGGAATAGTTCACCAAAAAGGGTGGTGCTGATTACTGCCCCTATATAAAAAAAGATCATGAGTAGAGCTCCCACGGAACCCACACCAGGTATAGCAATCAACATACCTGCGACAACACGCCGAATGGAATCTACCGTGGTGATTAATCGTAAAACCCTGAATATACGAAAAGCTCGTAGTATGGAAAGCTGACCGGTAGCCGGTATCAAGGCCACCGCTACGATAACGAAATCAAAAATGTTCCACCCCTGTTTGAAGAAGAACAAACGATAAACCATCAATTTCATGAGCAGTTCGATTACAAAAATACCCAGGCAAATACGATCAATGGCGATCAGTATTTGTAAAAAAGTGGGATCTAAGTCCCGTATGGTTTCTATACCTAAAACAACGCCATTTATAACAATGACGGTAATAATAAAATTATGAAACCAAAGGGATTCCACAATTGATTTTATCTGTTTCATATTCTGGTTATCACGAAAGTTTGGTTAATTTCAGGGCGGTATTTTATCAAGAAAGTATCTTCAAATAGCGAATGATCGATTTCCAAGGGAATGCACTCATTGGATTTACGAATTGAACCAGTATCGAATGATCTTTAGGGGTTGCAACCTTTCAATCCACACTTGAAAGTTTTACAGCCAGCAACAATTATATAATACTTGACCATTTTAGTAAGGAATTATTTTTTGATTCCCTGGTCAGTGTATTGAGTGGTTTTTGCCTGGAATTTAGTGAAGCAATCCATCGATAGTTGATTGAATATCTAAAATTGACTGGGTTTAAGTGAGTGGTAAGGCAATTATTCCAATTTGTTACAAGTGGTTTGCTCTTTTGTTCGCATCTTACTTTTGAAGATTGAGCCGAGAATTAGACCTATGAACTGAGGGGTTGAACCCAGAATCAGATGATATATAAATACCTGACTAATTTACTCAGAAATTATTGGAGGCGTGATTAATGAGTGCAACAACCGAGACTATTGAGCAGCTGATTGATCATGGTTATGTAGCCGGTTTTGTTACGAACATCGATGCAGAAACATTCGAGCCCGGTTTGGATGAGGATGTCATCAGGAGAATTTCTTTAATAAAGAGGGAACCCGAATGGATGACTCAGCTGCGTATACAAGCTTACCAAGACTGGTTGAATATGGTGCCTCCAGATTGGGCGCATTTAAAAATACCTGCCATAGATTTTCAGACTATCTCCTATTATTCAGCACCTAAAAAGAAAGGTGATGGACCTAAGAGTCTGGATGAAATTGATCCGGAAATTCTGGATACTTATAACAAACTGGGGATCCCCCTGGAAGAGCAGAAAGCCCTGGCCGGTATTGCAGTGGATGCAGTTTTTGACAGTGTCTCAGTCGCGACTACATTTCGTGAGAAATTGTCTGAGGCCGGGGTCATTTTTTGCTCAATGTCTGAGGCCCTACAGGAGCATCCTGACCTGGTCAGAAAATATTTTGCCAGTGTCGTCCCGCACAAAGACAATTTTTTTGCCGCGCTGAATGCGGCCGTGTTCAGCGATGGCACTTTTGTTTACATTCCCCCCAATGTCCGTTGCCCGATGGAGTTATCCACCTATTTCCGTATCAACGAGTCAAACACAGGCCAATTCGAGCGTACCCTGATTATTGCAGATGAAGGTAGTTATGTCAGTTACCTTGAAGGCTGTACCGCTCCACAACGAGACGAAAACCAACTACATGCCGCGGTTGTGGAGTTGGTCGCACTGGGCGATGCAACCATCAAATACTCTACGGTGCAGAATTGGTATCCGGGTGATGAGCAAGGTCGTGGTGGGATCTATAACTTTGTCACTAAAAGAGGGGATTGTCGTGGTGATCGTGCTCATATTTCCTGGACCCAGGTTGAAACCGGTTCGGCCATTACCTGGAAATATCCAAGTTGTATTCTGAGAGGAAACGACTCTGTTGGTGAATTTTACTCTGTTGCCGTCACAAAAGGCCTGCAACAAGCGGATACTGGGACCAAGATGATTCACATGGGTCGTAATACTCGCAGCACGGTTGTTTCCAAAGGTATATCTGCCGGCAAGGCTCATAATACCTATCGGGGTTTGGTGCGTATCGCTAGGCGTGCTGAACATGCGCGAAACCATACTCAATGTGACTCGTTACTGATTGGCGATCGCTGCGGTGCGCATACTTATCCGTACATAGAAGTGAAGAATCCCTCGGCAGATGTTGAACATGAAGCAACAACATCGAAGATCAGCGAAGACCAATTGTTTTACTGTCAACAGCGCGGGCTCGATGAAGAAGCCGCGATTTCCATGATCGTGAATGGTTTTTGTAAAGAGGTTTTGAAAGAGCTGCCGATGGAGTTTGCAGTCGAGGCTCGAAAATTATTAAACGTTACCCTAGAGGGTGCCGTTGGCTAAATTGGGAGATATGGCAATGTTAAGCATTAAAGATTTACATGTAAGCGTTGAAGGCAAGGACATTCTCAAGGGTTTAAATCTCGAGGTAAAACCCGGCGAGGTCCATGCCATCATGGGACCGAATGGTTCTGGAAAGAGTACTATGGCACATATACTTGCCGGGCGTGATGGTTACGAACTGATTAAAGGCTCAATTCTGTACCAGGATCAAGACCTGTTTGATCTCAGCGTTGAGGAGCGAGCGCAACGGGGAATTTTTCTCGCAATGCAATACCCGGTGGAGTTACCGGGGGTTAATAATATGACATTTCTCAAAGAGTCGATGAACAGTATCCGCCGTGTTAATGGACAAGATGAACTGGATGCAGTTGCATTCATGAAGCTGGTTAAAGAAAAAGCGGCGCTGGTCGAGTTACCGGAGAAACTCCTCAAAAGAGATGTTAATAGTGGATTCTCAGGTGGAGAAAAGAAACGCAATGAAATCCTGCAAATGGCCCTGCTCGAACCAAAACTCGGTATTCTTGATGAAACCGATTCTGGATTAGATATCGATGCCCTCAGGGTGGTGGCCAATGGCGTAAACGCCTTGCGCAGTCCACAACGGTCTATGATTGTCGTTACCCACTATCAACGTTTACTGGATTACATCAAACCTGATGTGGTGCATGTTTTAGCCAACGGTCGCATTGTGCGTTCGGGTGGGCACAGTCTGGCACTTGAGCTCGAAGAGAAAGGTTATGGCTGGATCCTGGAGGAGGATGCGGCATGAATTCTTCAATTATTGGTCAGGACTGGTTTCAAAATACCCTGCTGAGTAATCAACCGGAAATTGAAAAGTCCAAGGTGCTGGCTGTTAACAATATCCAGGCTAAAGCCCGCAACCAACTCAAGCACCTGGTAATGCCAAATCGTAAACAAGAAACATGGCGTTATACCGATTTGAACAGCTTATACGAGAAGATGTTCAAGCTCAATGACCGGAAGACCATCGACGCTATTGATGTGGATGAATGGATATTCCCTGAGCAGGAGAGTTATCGTCTGGTGATGGTGAATGGTCGATTTAATCCACAACTCTCTTCTCTTGAAGGTCTGTCCGATCGCATTATTATATCGGCCTTTAGTCAATTATCAGCAGAACTGCAATTCGATGCCGCCAGGATCTTGCAAACTATCAACAGTTTTGAGTCCGATGCGTTTGCCCAGATGAACCGTTCCCTGTTTTCCGATGGTTTTTACATTCATGTGCCCAAGAATACCTGGATCGAAAAGCCCATTGAAATCGCCTACGTCAACCACTCAAGTGATGACCAGGTATTGTCGCAGCCAAGTTCACTGATCATTCTCGAGAATGATGCTCAAGCGAAGGTCGTTGAACGATACATGAGTTTAGATGAGGCCGAATATTTCTTTAATGGCACGAGCGATATTGTTTTAAAAAAGAATGCGCACCTAAAACACTATCGGATTCAACAGGAAAGTCATAATGCCTACCATCTCAGTCGCGTCGCGCTCAAACAGAAAAATGGCAGTATCTATAAAAATGTCAATCTAGCCCTGGGAGGGTGTTGGAGTCGCATGGATATTCAGACTGCATTTGAAGGCCAACAGGCAAGTTGCGACTTACAGGGCGTCTATACAGTAAGAGATCAACAATATAACGACATACATATTGATGTTAAACACCAGCAGCCCAACTGTACCAGCCAGGAAAAATTCAGAGGTATCATACATGGTAAAGGTCGAGCTGTTTTTGATGGTCGTATATTGGTGTCCAAGGATGCACAAAAGACCGATGCACAGTTATCGAACAAGAATCTTTTACTGGTGGATGATGCTGAAATCAATACGAAACCCCAACTGGAAATCTATGCTGATGATGTCAAATGTAGTCATGGCACCACGGTAGGAAAAATCAATCCCGAACACATGTTCTATTTGCGTGCACGAGGTATTCCAGAAGATCAGGCATACCGAATGTTATGCCTGGGCTTTGCTGAACAAGTTCTGGAAGCCATTGAAGATAAGCCCATTCAGAACTATATCCATGGATTACTGAGTAACCTGTTATGAACTTAAACTCTACTGGTCTGAAAAGCTGCTTTTATTAAATTGCCAACATGAGAATTGATATGACGATGACAAGTACTCTGACAGAACAGCAAAATCCATTGATTGACGAGATTATCGATGTATTGAGACAAATCTATGATCCCGAAATTCCGGTGAATATTTATGATCTCGGATTAATTTATAGAATCGATGTTTACGGTCTAACAGCCAATATCGAAATGACACTGACGACACCTAATTGCCCTGTTGCAGAATCTATGCCTCAGTCTGTGGAAGAGGCGGTAAAGTCTCTGGATCAAATTGATGAGGCTATTGTGACATTGACCTGGGATCCTCCGTGGCGACCAGAATTGCTCTCAGATGAGATCAAACTGGAATTAGGTTTAATGTAATTGTTATTTAAAAGGTAATCAAAGATGAGTATTCAGTTAACAGAAAAAGCAGCCGAGAGAGTCATTAAAATGTTAGATAAAAGAGGTCATGGACTCGGATTGCGCCTGAGCACCAAACCTTCAGGATGTACTGGTTTTGCCTATGAAGTCGATTATGCCGATGAAGTGGATCAGGATGATCACTTGTTTGAAACCAACGGAGTAAAAGTGATTGTGGATGCTGATAGTCTTAAATTGATTGATGGCACCACGGTCGATTACGTGAAGATGAATGCCCTAAACGAGGGTTTTGATTTCATCAATCCTAATGTTAAGGATGTATGTGGGTGTGGCGAGTCTTTTAAGATTTAAAAAAAATGAACAACTTATCATTCTTAGGAGGTAAGTCCTATGGAACAGCTGGATGAATATATTGATATTTTTGAGCTGTTAGGCGACTGGGATCAGCGATATGAATACTTAATTGAGCTTGGCGAGAAAATGCCCGAGTTGGATGATGGCTACAAGAATGAAAACAACCTGATTAAAGGATGCATGAGCCGGGTATGGATTGTTGCCAACCTTGATCATGACAGGATTAATTACCTTGGTGATAGTGATACTGCTGTAATCAAAGGCATACTGGCTTTACTGATCAACTTAGTTGATGGGTTGACAGTTGAAGAAATTCAAAAATTGGATATGGATGAAATATTCAACCGGTTGAATTTAGATGAACACTTATCCCCCAATCGCCATCTGGGCGTTTATGCCATGTTCTCAAGTATACAAGAACAGGCTTTCAAATTGTCGAGCAGCCCACATGCAGCTTGACTGATTATTGATTGACCTAGTCAATTTAGATAGAAAAAAGGCCATGAAATCATGGCCTTTTTAATGAATATCGACACTTAAATGGACTAAGTTATTTTTTGCTCGCCTTCTTTTTTGGAGCTGCTTTTTTCATCGCTACCTTTTTCTTTACGACGGCCTTTTTAACGGTCTTCTTTTTAGGCGCCGCTTTTTTCTTGACGACGGCTTTTTTAGAAACCTTCTTTTTGGGGGCTACCTTTTTCTTTACGGCGGCCTTTTTAACGGTTTTCTTTTTAGGTGCTGCCTTTTTCTTGACGACGGCTTTTTTAGAAACCTTCTTTTTGGGGGCTACCTTTTTCTTTACGGCGGCCTTTTT
>JAAUXZ010090729.1_pt1 | contig 38083 bp, 30 predicted proteins | sample 7278131 | NCBI WGS metagenome assembly JAAUXZ01 (sample SAMN14350119, study PRJNA611818) | marine sediment metagenome | isolation source: surface marine sediment (3m) | place: French Polynesia: Moorea | collected 2018-08 | reverse complement strand
GGTAAGGCACAGCCGCAGGCCAGCATCCAATGATCCCTGAACTCGGTCACTTCGCACTCATCCTGGCACTTTGCCTGGCCATCACTCAGTCTATCGTGCCATTGGCCGGCTCCTATGCGAACATCCGCTCCTGGATGGCCCTGTCACGTTCCCTGGCCTGGGGCCAACTGGTATTTCTCGGCATCGCCATGGTGGTGCTGACCAACGCCTTCCTGCAAAACGATTTCTCGGTGATCTATGTCGCCCAGCACGGCAATACCAAACTGCCGGACATCTACAAAATCTCCGCGGTCTGGGGCGCCCACGAGGGTTCTCTACTGCTCTGGGCCTTCTTCCTTGCCGCCTGGAGTGCTGCGATTGCCTTCTTCAGCCGAAATCTGCCCCTGCCGGTGGTCGCTCGGGTACTCTCGGTGATGGGCATGATCACTATCGGTTTTCTGCTCTTCATGCTGCTCACCTCGAATCCCTTCGACCGGACCTTTCCAGTGCCCTTCGAGGGTCGTGAGCTGAATCCCATGCTGCAGGACCCGGGGCTGGCGATCCATCCCCCACTCCTCTATATGGGATATGTGGGCTTCTCGGTGGCGTTTGCCTTCTCCATCGCTGCCCTGCTCGGCGGTAAGCTGGATGCCTCCTGGGCGCGCTGGTCCCGCCCCTGGACTACCGTGGCCTGGATCTTCCTCACCATCGGCATCGCCCTGGGCAGCTGGTGGGCCTACTACGAGCTGGGCTGGGGCGGCTGGTGGTTTTGGGACCCGGTGGAAAACGCCTCATTCATGCCCTGGCTGGTGGGGACCGCCCTTATGCATTCTCTGGCTGTCACCGAGAAACGCGGCGCCTTCAAGAGCTGGACCGTATTGCTGGCTCTGACCACCTTCTCCCTGAGCCTGCTGGGGACCTTCCTGGTGCGCTCCGGGGTGTTGACCTCGGTGCACTCCTTCGCCTCTGACCCGGCCCGTGGCCTGTTCATTCTGATCTTCCTGCTGATCGTGATCGGCGGCTCGCTGATACTCTACGCCTGGCGGGCACCGTACATTTCCGGTGGCGGACGCTTCGACCTGGTCTCCCGTGAGACCTTTCTGCTGGGCAACAATCTGCTGTTGACCGTACTGTGCGGCCTGATCCTGCTCGGCACCCTGGCACCGCTGATCTACGATGCCCTGGAGCTGGGCAAGATCTCGGTGGGCTTTCCCTGGTTCAACAAGATGTTCGTCTTGCTGACCCCCTTCCTGGCCCTGATGATGGGGATAGGTTCACTGGCGCGCTGGAAACACACGGATTTGGATTACCTGGTCAAACAACTTCGGGTGGCCTTTCTGGTCAGCCTCGGCTTCGGCCTGCTCACCCTGCTGCCCTTCCTCTCCGACTGGAACTGGATGGTCGGGCTGGGTATGGGACTCACCATGTGGGTGGTCACCTCCCATGTGGTGAACATGAAGGAAAGGTTGAAACATAAGAAGGGCTTTGCCGGCTTCTGGCGCGATCTGGCGGGCGGCGGTCGCAGCTACTATGGCATGATCCTGGCGCATCTGGGTGTGGCGGTCTTTATCGTCGGCATCACCATGGTCTCCAACTACGGGATAGAGGAGGATGTCCGCATGTCTCCGGGCGACACCGCCGAGATCGCCGGTTTCGAATTCAAGTTCGAGGGGGTCGGCCGATATCCCGGCCCCAACTACAACGCCGATCGCGGCCGCTTTCAGGTGTTCAAGGAGGGCGAGCTGATCGCTACCCTCGAGCCGGAGAAGCGCACCTACTTCGTACAGACACGGCCCATGACCGAGGCGGCCATCGACCCGGGCCTGACCCGGGATCTCTACGTCTCCCTGGGCGAACCGCTGGGTGGCGGCGACTGGAGCCTGCGCCTCTACTATAAACCCTATGTCCGCTGGATCTGGCTGGGCAGTATCTTCATGGCCCTGGGCGGCCTGCTGGCGATCACCGACCGGCGCTACCGCACCGCAAAAATCAGGGCCGCCAGCCGCGTCAAGCCGGAGGGTTCTACCATGGCGGCGACCGGGAGTCACTCATGAAATCCACTCTGCGATTCGCCGTTCCCTTGATCATCTTCGGGGTCATCGCAGCCTTCCTGTTCAAAGGCCTCAACATGAACCCGCGGGAGATACCCTCGCCACTCATCGGCAAGTCGGTGCCTGAGTTTTCCCTGCCGCTGCTGGAACAACCGGAGACCCAGATCACCGACCAGGATCTGCTCGGCAAGCCCTATCTGCTCAATGTCTGGGCGACCTGGTGCGTCTCCTGCCGTGCAGAGCACGAGACCCTGGTGCAACTGGCGAATACCGGCAAGGTGGATATCTACGGGCTGAACTGGAAAGATGAGAGCATCAAGGCCAAGGCCTGGCTGCGCCAGCTCGGCAATCCCTACGTGGCCAACATCTTCGATGAGAAAGGCCGCACTGCGATCGATCTGGGGGTCTACGGCGCCCCCGAGACTTTCGTGGTGGACAGCAAGGGTGTGATCCACTACAAACACGCAGGCCCGTTGACCCCGCAATTGGTCGCGGAGAAACTGCTGCCCCTGGTCGAAAAGCTGAAACAGGAGGGATGATGACGCTACGTGGTTTTTGCTGTTCCATTGTCTTGCTGATGGGCGTGATCGTACCTATCTCGGCCGCAACCTTGGCCGAGTACAAATTTGAAGATCCTGAGAAAGATCGGGACTTTCGCGCGATCATCGAGGAAATGCGCTGTCTGGTCTGCCAGAATGAATCCCTCGCCGGTTCCAATGCCGACTTGGCAGTGGATCTGCGCAACGAGATTTACGACATGATGCAGTCGGGCCAGACCAAGGATGATGTGATCGGCTTCATGGTAGACCGTTACGGCGATTTTGTCCTCTACAATCCCCCGATGAGGCCCTCAACCTACCCCCTCTGGTTCGGTCCGCTTATCCTGTTTGTGATCGGTGCAGCCTTGCTGTACCGTGCGATACGCAGAAAAAAACAGAGTCAGGAGACGAACCTGTCTGAGGATGAACAGCATCGGCTCGCTTCCTTGCTCAATGAAAAATCAAATACCACGGACGTATCGAAATGATCACATTTTGGATACTCGCTAGCGGGCTCACGCTCCTGGCGATTGCTTTCATCATTCTTCCCTTGCTGCGCAGGAAGGAGTACGTCACCCTCAGCTCCGATGAACTCAACCTGTCGGTCTTCAAGCAGCAACTGGAAGAGTTGGACAACGATCTGAACAACGGCATCCTCGATCAGCCTCGCTATGATGCGGCGCGCAGGGATCTGGAAAAAGAACTGCTGGAAGACGTCTCGGGTGACAAAGCTCAACCAGCCGCCAGCACATCGGGCTCCGGCCGTTGGATCATGAGTGTGGCCCTGGTCGTCCCGCTGATGTCGATCGGCATGTACCAGGCCCTGGGCAATCCAGAGATCATTCCACGTCTCGCCGCGGCCCCCGACAGTGGTATCGGCGGACCAAGCCAGCAATCGCCTCACACCGGCCAGCCGTCCATGCAGAACCTGCCGCCCATGGAGGAACTGGTCAAGAAACTCGCAGCCAAGCTGGAACAGCAGCCGGAAAACCTGGATGGCTGGTTGATGCTCGGACGCAGCTATATGAGCCTGAGCCAGCCGCAAAAGGCCATCGAGGCCTACCAAAAGGCCATGCAACTGAACTCCGAAAACAGCACCCTCTTGCTGGCCTACGCCGAGGCCATCGCCCAGACCCAGGGCAAGAACTTCACCGGCCAACCGGCGGTGCTGATCGAGAAGGCCTACAAGCTGGCGCCCCGGGATCCCAACGGCCTCTGGATGATGGGGATTGTGTCCTATCAACGGGAGCAATTTCAGGATGCGCTGAACTACTGGGAAAAACTGGAGAGCCAATTGACGCCGCAAAGTCAGGATATCGCCTCGGTGCAGAGCGCCATCAGCGACGCCAAGGCCAAACTGGGCACCGAAGACAAACTGCCTTCGATTGTATCTCCCAAACCCGCCGCTGAACCGGCAGCCCCGGCGGAGGCAGGAAATTCCGCCATCGAAGTCATCGTCAAGCTGTCCCCGGAGATGCAGGCTAAGGCCAATCCGCAGGACCTGGTCTTCATCTATGCCAAGGCACTCTCCGGTCCACCCATGCCGTTGGCCGCTGCGCGCAAGCAGGTCAGAGATCTGCCGCTGACCCTGATCCTCGACGACAGTATGGCGATGATGCCGCAGATGACATTGTCTGGGTTTTCTGAGGTGATCGTCGGTGCGCGGGTCTCCAAGTCAGGCGGCCCCTCTGCCCAGCCCGGTGATCTCGAAGGCGAGATCAAACCGGTCACCCCCGGACAGCCTGGGCCGGTATTGGTCACCATCGATTCCATCCATCAATAAGCTCAATTGACCTGCCGTCGAGAAAAATCGGCGGCAGGGGCAGTGATTTCCTACTTTTTCCTGCACCTGCCTGATACCTCCCAGGCGCTCGGGTTGGTATACTTGTCTTTTTTTCGTAAAAATCCATCAGCGCCAACTATAAAGCATTCAAGCTCAAGGAGAACCAATGGCCAGCAGCTATACGACTCATGACATCCGAAACATCGCACTCGTCGGGCATGCGGGATCGGGCAAGACCAGTCTCGTGGAGACCCTGCTGCACCGCAGCGGCAGCATCCCTTCGGCCGGATCGGTCGAAAGCGAAACCACCGTCTGTGATTTCGATGAACAGGAAAAGGCGCTCAAGCATTCCCTGGATATCGCCATCGCCCACCTGAGTCATAACGGCAAGCAGGTCAATCTCATCGACACTCCCGGATACAACGACTTTCTCGGGCGCGGCATCAGTATCCTGCCGGCGGTGGAGACCGCCGCTGTGGTGGTGAATGCAGAAACTGGCATCGAGTCGGTCACCATGCGCATGATGGATGCGGCCAGACGCCGGGGCCTCTGCCGGATGATCATCGTCAACAAGATCGATAGTGAGAATATCGACTATGCAGAGCTGATGACCAGCCTGCAGGAGACCTTCGGCAGCGAATGCCTGCCCATCAATCTACCGGCGGACGGCGGTAAGCGGGTCATCGACTGCTTCTTCCAGCCTGGCGGCGACGCCACCGAATTCTCTTCTGTGGCGGATGCCCACAGCGCCATGATCGACCAGGTGGTCGAGGTCGACGAGGCGTTGATGGAGATCTATCTGGAACAGGGCTCGGAGCTGGAGCCAGAGCAGCTGCATGACCCTTTCGAAATGGCCCTGCGTGACGGTCACCTGATACCGGTTTGTTTCACCTCTGTGGAGAACGGTGCCGGCATTGACGAGCTGCTGGATCTGTTTGCCAAGCTGATGCCGGATCCCACCGAGGGCAATCCGCCGGCCTTCATGAAGGGCGAAGGCGCGGACATGGAACCCGTGGAGGTCAACCCCGATCCGGATAAACACGTCATTGCCCATGTGTTCAAGGTGCTGAACGATCCCTATAAGGGCAAACTGGGTATCTTCCGCATGCATCAGGGCACCCTCGCAGCCAACGGCCAGCTGTTTATCGGCGATGCCCGTAAACCGTTCAAGGTCAATCATATCTTTCGTTTACAAGGCAACGACCAATCCGAACTCACCCAGGCGGTGCCGGGTGACATCTGCGCCGTGGCACGGGTCGACGAGATCCATTTCGACGCCGTACTGCACGATTCCCATGACGAGGATCACCACCATCTGCGTTCCATCGAATGCCCGGTACCCCTGTTCGGGCTTGCCGTCAACACCACCAAGCGGGGCGACGAGCAGAAACTCAGCGAGGCGCTGCATAAGCTGGAAGACGAAGACCCCTGTTTCCATGTGGAGCACAATGTCACCCTGAACGAGACCATCATGCGCGGTCTCGGTGATCTGCACCTGGACGTGCTGCTCGAGCAGTTGAGAAAGAAATACAACGTGGATGTGGAAACCCATCCGCCGAGCATCGCCTACCGTGAAACCATCACCCGTCCCGCGGAAGGCCATCACCGGCACAAAAAACAGACCGGTGGGGCCGGTCAGTTCGGCGAGGTCTTTCTGCGCATCGAACCATTGCCGCGGGGTAGTGGCTTCGAGTTCGAAAACAAGGTGGTGGGTGGCGCCATTCCCGGTCCACTGATCCCGGCCGTGGAAAAAGGGGTCAGACAGGCCATCAATGAAGGGGCCATCGCCGGCTTTCCCATGCAGGATATCAGGGTCACGGTATACGACGGTAAGTATCACCCGGTCGACTCCAAGGAGATCGCCTTCTCCACCGCCGGTAAGAAGGCCTTCATCACAGCCGTCGAACAGGCGGGTGGCGTGGTGCTGGAACCCATCGTCAACATCACCATTACCACACCGGACAACTTCATGGGTGACCTGACCGGTGATCTGGCGGGTAAACGCGGACAGATCAGCGGAACCGAGTCCGGCCGTAACGGCCAGATCATCATCAAGGGTCAGGCACCCATGGCGGAGCTCGAGGGCTATGGCACGCGGCTCAAAGCGATCACCGGCGGGGAGGGCAGCTATACCATCGAGTTCAGCCACTATGAAGCCGTCCCTGCCAGTGTACAAAAGGATCTGATGACGCATCGGGCGGAATAAGCGCGTTCCAGCCATCCCCTCTCACCTGCTTGGCGGCTTCAGGGCAGAGGGGATCACGCCTGCCCCTCTCGCCATGGCAATCACAGGCCATCATTCTCAGTCTATTCCAACCATGACCTGTTCAGACGCCGCCTTGATACCCAGCCGACAATAATGGTCATATCTTGATCATGATCAAGGTATGGACATCCAGGATTGTGTTCCTATACTTTTCCGTAAGCATGTAAAGACTAAGGTTATTCGTTGCGTACGCAACCATGCTGTCCCCAAAAGATAAGCAATACTGGGGTTGGAGGAGTCACAATGCCCGCCTTGCTTGATGCTTGCTGAATAACTAAAGAACTTTCAAACACCTAATCCAGGTCACAGATTGGATAGGGTTATACGGGGTTCGTATATCTTTAAAATCCTTAAGGAGTACGTCTATGAAATGCTTCAGCCAAGGTCGATTTCCCGCCCTGCTGGGTAGTATTACTGCCGGGCTAACCCTCTTACTACAGGCAGGTGCTGCGGATGCAGCACGCCCCAGTGGTGAGATCGGCAAAGATTGGGGTAACCCCAAGGGTGCGGAGTGTGTGGAATGTCACTGGGCGGAAGACCCGGGTCTGACCAGGGAATGGAACAATTCACAGCACGGCCAGTCCGGCGTCAATTGTCTCGACTGCCACGCCGCTGAGAAGGGCGACAAAGATGGCTTCGAACACGAAGGACAATTGATCTCCATCATCGTCACACCGAAGGACTGCTCCAAATGCCACACCACCGAGTTCGAGGAGATGGATGGTTCCCATCATTCCAAGGGCGGACAGATCCTGGCTTCCCTGGACAACCTCTTGGGTGAGGTTGTCGGTGGCCCGGCAGCCGTGAATGCCGGTTGTCGTCAATGTCATGGCGCCGTGATCGAGATCGGCCCGGACGGCAAACCCCTGCCGACCACCTGGCCGAATACCGGCATTGGCCGTATCAATCCCGACGGCTCAGCGGGCTCCTGCACCGCCTGTCATGGCAGGCATCGCTTCTCCAAGGCCCAGGCCCGCACACCCGACACCTGCGGTAAGTGCCATGTCGGTCCCGACCATCCACAGATCGAGGTCTACAACGAGTCCAAGCACGGTATCATCTATCGTGCCAAGGTGGATGAAATGAACCTGGAATCGGACAAGTGGGTAGCCGGTGTCGACTATTCCGCCGCTCCCACCTGTGCCACCTGCCATATGAGCGCCGGCGGTAAGGAAGGCAAGACCCACAACGTGGGCGATCGCATCTCCTGGACCCTGCGTCCACCCATCTCACAAAAGATCAACCTGGTGCGTCTGGAAAACGGTCAGGAATTCGATGTCAAAGAGGGCTCTGCAATACCCAAGGTGGGCGACAAGGCCAAGGGCTCCACGGTGATCGAGGTGGTGACCTGGGATGAGCGCCGCAAGAAGATGCAAGAGGTCTGCCGGGCCTGCCACAGCGACAGCGTCATCTATGGTCACTACAACCAGTTTGACAATGTGGTCGAGCTCTACAATGAGAAGTTTGCCAAACCCATCGCCGCAGTGATGGGAGAACTGAAGAAGGCCGGCTATATCACCAAGGGACCGTTCGACGACAAGATCGAGTGGACCTGGTGGGAGATCTGGCATCATGAAGGACGCCGGGCTCGTCACGGCGCCTCCATGTCCGGTCCGGACTACACCTGGTGGCACGGTATCTATGATGTGGCCAAGCACACCTACTTCAAGTGGATCCCTGAACTGAAAGAGGTCGTGCACAAGAAAGACGGCAATGAGAAGTTCGCCGATGCCATGCTCGACAAATACTTCAAGCCCATCGACGGCCATACCTGGTACTTCGAAGGCATGAGCAAGGAAGCCATCGAGAAGGTCCGTAAGGGCTTTGAAGATCGCTACGGCAAGGGCGCCCTGAAGTAATCACCTCTTTGCCCCCTCTCCAGGCTCATCCTGGAGGGGGTTTCCTTCGAATTGATTTAAAAAAGGTAGCACAGTCTAATGCGCCGTCTTCTATTTCTACCCCTTACCCTCTCATTGATCCTGGCCGGGACTGCCTTGGCAAACGACGAGACCCAGTTGCTGCTCCAACAGAGCTATGAACAGACCAAAGCTGGCGATTTCGACCAAGCCTTGAGCACACTGCAAAGAGCAGCGGCCAAAGATCCGGACTCTTCTTTGGTCCATACACGCATCGGGGGCGTCAGGCTGCTTCGCAAAGAGTACAGCGCAGGGATCAAAGATTTCCAACGTGCGATCATGCTTGATCAGTTGAATGCCTCGGCCTTCGTCGGTATGGCGGTCGCCTACCTGCACCTGGGGCAACACAGCCTGGCCCGTGCCTCGTTGGATGAGGCGGCAAAGATCGATCCATCGAAACAGCCTGAGATTGACCAAGTCTTGTCTTGGATTGACCAGCGAACCGGGGCCGCGACCCGCAAGGTTCACTGACGAGGGTGAGACTATGTGTATATCGAGCAATCGTTTCGACTTAAGACTGCATTTCTGCCTTAGGAGATACAGATGAAGAAAATAATACAGCAACTCTCGGCGATCTCTGCCGGTCTGCTCATGGTCTGGGTGGTGTCAGGGTGCGCCTCCCAGAGTTCTGCGCAACCTCCCGCCGCCGCGGCAAAGCCGGCTGAGACAAAAGTCGCTGCCAAGCCCAAACAGGGCGTTCGATCCCCCAGTATGCTGGCCAATACCTGCGCCGGGTGTCATGGCACCAATGGCGCCAGTGCCGGGGACATCATGCCGATCATCGGCGGCATGGAACAGGAATACCTGGTTGAAGTATTGCTCGAATACAAGAGCGGTGAACGGGATTCCACCATCATGGGCAGGATTGCCAAGGGTTACTCTGAAAATGAACTGAAGGCCATCGCCTCCTTCATCGCTGATCAGCCCTGGGTATCCAGCCCGATTAAGACCGACAAGAAACTGGTCGCCATGGGTAAGAAGATTCACGATAAACAGTGCAAGACATGCCACGAAGACGGTGGACGCGTGCAGGAAGACGACACACCCCGATTGGCCGGACAATGGCCGGATTTCACCTTGCAGTATCTGCATGACTGTCACGCCAAAGGCAGGCGTTGCTCACCCCGCAAGATGGGTATGCGTGTGATGAAGCTCTCCGATCAGGAGCTGAAGGCCATGGCTCACTACTATGCCAGTGAAAAGTAATCGGGGGATAAGAGAAATGACTCAATTTACACGCAGAAATTTTGTTAAGGCAGCAGGCGCATGTGCAGCACTCGGCACATTGGCCAGCGTCAGTCCCCAGGTCATCGGCAAAGGTCACAAAGGCCGAGTTATCGTCATCGGTGGCGGTTATGGCGGCACCATCGCAGCCAAATACATCAAGATGGCTGACCCTGACATCGATGTGACCCTGATCGAACAAAATCCAAAATATGTGTCTTGCCCGCTCAGTAATGAGGTCCTCAGCGGTGAACGGAATATCGAAAGCATCACCTTCGACTATGCCAAGCTCAGCGGTAATCGGGGCATCAATGTCGTCACCGACAGAGTGATGGAGATCGATGCGGCCAAACACACGGTCAAAGGCGCAGGCGGCACCAGCTACGCGTACGACAAACTGGTCGTTTCACCCGGTGTGGATTTTCGCTATGAGCAGATCGAAGGCTATAGTGAGGCCGTGGCCCAGAAGATTCCGCACGCCTGGAAGGCGGGTCCACAAACCGCTCTGTTACGCAAGCAATTGATGGCCATGAAAGACGGCGGGGTCTGTTATATCGCCGCACCGCCCAATCCCTTCCGCTGCCCGCCCGGCCCCTATGAGCGTGCCGCGCAGATCGCTATGTATCTGAAGCACCATAAGCCTAAATCCAAGGTCATCATCCTGGACGCCAAGGACAAATTCTCCAAGCAAGGCCTGTTCATGCAAGGCTATAAGAAATTCTATGATGGCATGGTCGAATGGGTGCCCGGTGCTGAGGGTGGCATCATCGAAGCCGTCGATCCGGCAACCAACACACTGATCGGCGAAGTCGATGAGTACCAGGGGGGTGTGCTCAACGTCATTCCCGCACAGAAGGCCGGAAAGATCGCCCAACTGGCCGGACTCGCAGACGATTCCGGTTGGTGTCCGGTCAACCAGAAAACCTTCGAATCGAGTATCCACAAGGACATCTTTGTCATCGGAGATGCCTGTATCGCGGGCAAGATGCCCAAATCCGGCTATGCCGCCAACTCCCAGGGTAAGGTCTGTGCCGCGGCCATCGTTGCCTTGCTCAATGGCCAGGAACCCGGTGAACCCTCCTATGTGAATACCTGCTACAGCATCATCGCCGAGAAATGGGGCATTTCCGTGGCCGCGGTCTATCAGCTGGTCGATGGTCAGATCGTCGGTGTCAAGGGTGCCGGCGGCCTTTCTCCCATGGATGCCAAACCCGCGACTCGGGCGATAGAGGCCCAGTATGCCCGCAGCTGGTTTAAAAATATCACCTCGGACATGTTTACCTGACAATAACTCCTTAGAACTTGCTTTGAACAGGCAATTGAGCGCCGCAAACGCGGCGCTTTTTTTTCTTTTATCCAATAAGATTCATACTGGAATACGGATATTGACAACCGTCAACCGTCTGTCACTCATCGCTGGCGAGCGTTCCATCCCGATTTTGATTGCTGCTCACAAACCCCATCAGACCGTCTATAGTTATAGATACTTAACCGAGTATTTTAGTTGGTTATGTGTAAAGTAAACGATTCAATCTGATGAACCACTATGGGAGACAACAGATGACAGAAACCGTCCATTTTTCCCACACCCAAGGTGGGGTACCCGGCTACCCCTTCGCACCCATCGACTGGCATGAGGAAGACGCCGAACGTATGGCTCTGGAAGAAGGCATCGAACTGAGCACCGAGCATCGTGAGGTGTTACGAGCCCTGCAGGAGTATTTCTCTAAACACGACAAACCCGATGTCAATATTCGAGAACTTCACGACGCACTGGACGAAAGATTCCACAGCAGAGGAGGCATGAAACACTTGTATCTCCTCTTCCCGTCCGGCCCAGTCGCTCAGGGTTGTCAATTGGCCGGCCTTCCCGTCCCCCCCGGTGCCATCGACCTCTCATTCGGCAGCGTACAATGAGCAGTGACTAATCCACCTCATCGCACTCACCGTTGTATAGCAGCGCCGTGAGTGCCGCTAACATACCAGGTCTGAGATCCTATTGAGGAGGACCACTTATCCAATCCTGCTGCGGCGCTTCCCGAAGGGTTGATTTCATGAAGGGCCTGCGACAAAGTGGCGGCGTGAAGAACATTCGCGCACTCACCTTCGACCTGGACGACACCCTCTGGGACAACCGACCGGTGCTGCTGGCCGCCGAACAGACCCTGTATGACTGGTTGTCGATTCATTACCCACGAATCACCGATCGCTACACGCTGGTAGCCATGCGTGAAATGCGTATGAGGCTGGTCCTTCAGCAGCCTGATCTCGGTCATAATATGACTGAACTGCGCAAAACCTCCCTCAGATTGGCCGCGGATTCCGTGGGTTACGATCATCAGCTGGTAGAACCCGCGTTCGCCGTGTTTATCGAGGCACGCCATCAGATCAACCTGTTCGATGACGTACTCCCGGTGTTGCAGCGTCTCAAACAAGCGGGTTATCGAATCGGTTCGATGACCAACGGCAATGCGGATGTCAATCGCCTGGGATTAGGACACGTGTTCGATTTTTCACTCACCGCGGAATCGGTCGGCATCGGCAAACCTCATCCACTGATGTTCGAAGTGGCCTGTCGTCATGCCGAGGTTAGCCCGAAACAGCTGGCGCATGTGGGTGACGACCCGGCCACTGACCTGCTGGGCGGGAGAACCGCGGGCGTCAAGACGATCTGGATGAACCGGCATGGAGCCCCGAAAACCGAAGGATTGACCATGGATGCCGAGATAGCCAGCATGTCAGACCTCCTGCCCCTTTTCCGCCTGGTATAGCCCCTAGCATTTTTCAGCGAGCGCCGTAACGGGCTCTCCAACATCGCCGGCCGGTCATCCAGATCGAATGGTCTGCACAATGAACCTTCAGCCGCCCAGGTTACCGCTGGTCAGTGATGCTGACATTCGATTGGTCAAACGCCATTTCATGGCTTGATGTTTGGCAGGCTTGCGCCAACGGCATCTTCGAGCAGATTCCCCGTCAGATCCACACCGGTGAAATTGGCGTTGCGCAGATTGGCCTTTCGGAGGTTACACCGCGACAACACCGCATTGGTAAAATCGACCCCATAGAGATTGGTTGACTGAAGATCGACCATTTCCAACCGAGCCGTTCGAAACGACGCTCCCTTGAGGTTCGCTCCCGCCAGTGAGGTTCGGATCAGGCTCGCGCCGCTAAAATCCGTATCGATCAGGTTACCACTGAGTTCAACCCCAACGAGATTTGCGTTCCTCAGTTCGGCACCAGTCAGTTTGACTCCGATCAACTGGCTATCCCTCAAATCCGCGCCGCTGAGGTCGGCCTTGATGAATATGGCCTTTTTCATATCGGTTTTATTGAGGATTGAATCTTGCAGGTTGGTACCGGTCAGGTTTGCACCCAACAAGCGAGCGCCGCTCATATCGAGTCCCCGCAGATCCACACCGGCGAGATTGGCCTTACGCAAATCGCTATCCCGGAACCCAACACCCGACATGTTTTTTACCTGCGTGAAATTCAGACCATGCAGGTCTGCGCTGTCGAACTGAACGTTTTGGAGATTGGTCTCGTTGAGCGTTGCGCCGCTGAGATAGACTCCAGTCAGGTCCGCACCTGAGAGGTCGGTTCCCGTCAGATTGACGCCTTGCAGATTGGCGCCACGCAAATCGGCACCGCTCAGATCGGCGTTGCTGAGATTCGCCCGACTGAGCCTGGCCTTGGCGAGCAGTTGCCCTGTCAAGTTGGCACCAGTCAGATCGGCACGCCCCAGACTGGCACCCGACATCTTCGTGCCGGTCAAGTCGGCGTTTTGCAGATTGGCCTTGTAGAGAATCGCCTGACTGATATCCGCGCCCTGCAAATCAGCCCCGCTGAGATCGGCCTGCCGCAGGTTGGCCTGTGATAACTGCATCCCTCTCAAGTCCGCATCAGAGAGATCGCAGCCGGGGCAGTGTCGGGTATCCCGCAGCTGTTTCAACTCAAGATCGCCGGCAACCAGCGGATGGCTCACACAGAGCAGCATGACACATATCGAACTCGGTAATTTCATGATTACATGACTTAAAAAGTAAAAAAGATTGTATAAACGGGTATCTGCAGACATCGGTAGCGCAGTATCACCCCTGTAAGCATTCATACTGGCAGCAGATCTAAACCAGTTTTAATGGTATTTTGGGAAATTCATTTCCAACGAATTGACCCATGGTCACATTGAGCATCTCTGCGACAAGCCCCGTTTCCAGGGCAAGTGTAAGGTCCGGCATGTCAGCTGCCTGAGCCTTACAATCAAATCCAACTGCCATTTCCGCCAGCCTATCACAGATGTCTCTGATCCATCGGATTTTCATGGATGGTGAAAACAAGGGAATCATCGACTGGTCAATGCCTGGCTCTTTAGGCAGATTATGCAACCCTTGGCTTACCCTGGAACCTCGCTCACCGCTGAAGTGATCCATCGGTCAATTAACAACTGTCAATCAGTTTCAGGATTGTTGAGAAAGACAGTCTCAGAAAAGCTCGACTGTTCGAGTTCGAAACAGGGCCGCCAAGCCATCGTCTAACTCATCGACCGACGACAGGGTATCTGACATGCATGAATGCAGCACTGATGACCAATCCCCAATCCCTTCTCTCCCCTGTGACAGCCTGATCGCAGCGCCTGACCTGAGTACCGAGTTGTGAGAGAATCGCGTCATTTCACGCACCGTCCCGCTCTATGACCGCTCAGCACCACAAGGTCCAATCCGTCTTTTCGCCTCCCCTGCCCCAGCCGCCTGACGAACGTCTCCAGTGGGGCCGACTCTACGGCTGCAGCTCATCCCTGGCCATCGCCAATACCGCCGAGGCGTTTTCCGGTCTCTTGCTGATCGTCACCGAGGATGTGCAGAGCGCCACCCGCCTGGAGGGTGAACTGCGCTTCTTTCTCGGCGACGAGCAGGCGGTCATCGCCTTTCCGGACTGGGAGACCCTGCCCTACGATGTCTTCTCCCCACTGCCGGAACTGATCTCCCAGCGGCTGTTGACCCTCTATCGGCTGCCCGATCTGCAGCGGGGTATCCTGATCACACCGGTCTCCACCCTGATGCAGCGCCTGCCGCCCCGCACGTTTCTCGACGGCCATGCCCTGCTGGTGGAAAAGGGCCAGCAACTGGATCTGGAATCCACCCGCCGACAGTTGGAAAAAAGCGGCTACCAATGCGTCTCCCAGGTGCTCTCCCATGGCGAGTTCGCGGTGCGGGGTTCGCTGCTGGATATCTTCCCCATGGGTAGCCAGACACCCTATCGCATCGATCTGTTCGACGACGAGGTGGACAGCATCCGCACCTTCGATCCGGAGACCCAGCGCTCCCTGGAGAAGATCGAGTCAATCAACATGTTGCCGGCCCGGGAGTTCCCCCTCAACGACGAGGGCATCACCCGTTTCCGGCGCAACTACCGCAATCAGTTCGCAGGGGATCTGCAACGCAGCCTGATCTATCAGGATGTCTCCGACGGTCGGGTGCCGAACGGCCTCGAGTATTATCTGCCGCTGTTCTTCGAGGAGACCGCCAGCCTCTTCGACTATCTGCCGGACAACCGGCTGATCCTGTACTTCGAGGGCAGCCGGGAGCGGGCCGGGGAATTCTACGCGGAGGTGGAAAACCGCTACGATGAGCGCCGCCACGACCTGGAGCGTCCGATCCTGCCACCTCGGCGACTCTATCTACCCGAGGACGAGCTGTTCGCCCGAATCAAGCAGGGCCTGTCGATCACCATCCAGCACAACGAGATCGCCAGGCGGGCCAAGGGCTTTGCCGGCTTCAGCAATTTCGACTCCCGCCTGCCGCCACCACTGGCCTTGCAGGCCCGCGCCCAGCAGCCCGCCAAGGCGCTGCAGGATTTCATCACCGCTCACGAGTTGCGCATCCTGTTCATCGCCGAGGGCGCCGGCCGCCGGGAACTCCTGCTCGACAGACTGCGCGACCTGGGAATAAAGCCAAAGGTCGTCGAACATTGGCGGGACTTCACCGCAGGCAAGATGCCCATCGGCCTCTGTGTCGCGCCCATGGAGCAGGGACTCTGGCTGCAACTGGCCGGCATCGTCATCATCACCGAGACCCAGCTGTACGGCGAGCGGGTACGCCAGGAGCGACGCCGCCGCAAGGTCAGTCAGGACCCTGAGCAGATCGTCCGCAACCTCACCGAACTCAATATCGGCGCCCCGGTGGTCCACGAGGATCATGGCGTGGGCCGCTACCTGGGCCTGCAGACCCTCGAAGTGGGCGGTATGACCACCGAGTTTCTCGCCCTGGAGTATGCCAAGGGTGACAAGCTCTATGTACCGGTGGCCTCCCTGCACCTGATCAGCCGTTATGCGGGGGCCTCGCCGGAGAATGCGCCACTGCACAAGCTCGGCGGTGAGCAGTGGGAGAGGACCAAACGCAAGGCCGCCAAGCAGGTGCGGGACGTGGCGGCGGAGCTGCTGGAGATCTACGCCCGCCGAGCCGCCCGCCAGGGTTTCGCCTTTCCCTTGCCGGATGAGGAGTATCGGGCCTTCGCCGCCTCCTTCGAGTTCGAGGAGACGCCGGACCAGCAGCAGACCATCGAATCGGTGCTGGCGGACATGACCTCCCGCCAGCCCATGGACCGGGTGGTCTGTGGCGACGTGGGCTTCGGCAAGACCGAGGTGGCGATGCGCGCCGCCTTCATGGCCACCCAGGGCGGCAAACAAGTGGCGGTGCTGGTACCCACCACCCTGCTCGCCCAGCAGCACTACCAGAACTTCGCCGACCGTTTCGCCGACTGGCCGGTCAAGGTGGAGAGCCTGTCGCGCTTTCGCACCGGCAAGCAGCAGCAACAGGTGATCGACGGTCTGAACGACGGCACCATCGACATCGTAGTCGGCACCCACAAGCTGCTCTCGGAGACCATCAAGTTCAAGAATCTGGGACTGGTGATCATCGATGAGGAACACCGCTTCGGGGTGCGCCACAAGGAGCGACTCAAGGCCCTGCGCAGCGAGGTGGACCTGCTCACGCTGACCGCCACCCCCATCCCCCGAACCCTCAACATGGCCATGTCGGGGATGCGCGACCTGTCGGTGATCGCCACCCCGCCGGCCCTGCGCCACCCGGTGAAGACCTTCATCAGCCAATGGAACGACGCTCTGATCGTCGAGGCCTGTCAGCGCGAACTCAAGCGCGGCGGGCAGATCTATTTCCTGCACAACGAGGTGAAAACCATCGAGAACATGGCGGAACGACTCGCAGGCCTGCTACCCGGCGTCCGGCTGCAGGTGGCCCATGGGCAGATGCGCGAACGCCAGCTCGAGGCCATTATGCGGGATTTCTACCATCAGCGCTTCAATCTACTGGTCTGCACCACCATCGTGGAAAGCGGCATCGACGTGCCCAGCGCCAACACCATGATCATCAACCGGGCGGACAAGCTGGGGCTGGCCCAACTGCATCAGATCCGCGGCCGGGTCGGACGCTCGCATCACCGGGCCTATGCCTATCTGCTGACCCCGCCACCCAGGAGTATGACAGTCGACGCGAAAAAACGACTGGAAGCCATTGAATCATTGGAAGATCTTGGTGCCGGTTTCACCCTGTCGACCCACGATCTGGAAATCCGCGGCGCCGGTGAATTACTGGGTGACGAGCAGAGCGGTCAGATCACCGAGATCGGCTTCAGTCTCTATACTGAGCTGCTGGAACGGGCGGTGCAGGCCCTCAAGGCCGGCCGTCAACCGGAGCTGGACCGTCCTCTGGATCACGGCACCGAGATCGAACTGAACCTCCCCGCCCTGTTGCCGGAGGACTATCTGCCGGACGTGCATAGCCGCCTGGTGCTCTACAAGCGCATCGCCAGCGCCAAGGAAAAGGATGATCTGCGGGAACTGCAGGTGGAGATGATCGACCGCTTCGGCCTGCTGCCGGAACCTGCCAAGAACCTGTTCGCCATCACCGAGCTGAAGCTGCGCGCCCATCCCCTGGGCATCCGCAAGATTGAGGCGGGACCCAAGGGTGCCCGTCTGTTGTTCGAAGATCAGCCCAAACTCGACCCGATGAAACTGATCGCCTTGATCCAGAGCCGCCCGCATACCTTCAAGATGGATGGAGGGGACAAGCTACGCTACCTGAAAGATCTGGAAATCCCCGAACAGCGGGTGACAAAGATACACGATCTGTTGGATACCCTGATAAACTGACAATTTCAACCGCAAGGACACAGAGAAACAGAATTGATGAGTCTGCCCCTCACCTCAGTCTCGATCTGTCCTGTGTGCCATGATTCGCTGTTACTCATGCGGGGCAATCTTCATCGGTAACTATCAGAAAAAAGGCCAACAACGTGCTCAAGAGACACACCAACCGGGTAGTTTTCGCGACCTTCATTGTACTGAGTTTTTCATTATTCTCGGCGGCACAAGCAGAAGCACCCTGGTATCAGTTCGAGGTCATCATCTTCGAACGGATCAACAAGGGTGCCGGCAGCACGGAGAGCTGGTCGCTCGATCCAGGTACACCATCCCGCCTCGATGCAAGACCCATGCGGCTCAGACCCGCCAAGGCTGGAGGCCAGGGCGGTGCCTACAAGACATTACCGAAATCGGCCTGGCGGCTCACGGAGGTCGAACAACGCCTCAGGCGATCCCGCAACTACCGGCCCCATGTACATCTGGCCTGGCGCCAACCGGTGGGCCGGCCCGACCAGGCGCAAAAGCTCCACCTGGAGATGTATGACAGGAAGGACGCGAAATACCCGGTAGAGGGTCTGCCCAAGCTGGAAGGCACCCTCAAAGTCGGGGTCAAACGCTACCTGCATTTCGAAGTCGATCTGTTACTGCGCCGCTTGCGTGCGCAGGATGCCGCTGCGGCCGAATCGGCTGACGAACCATGGAGTGGAGGGCTCAGGTCCTTTCGCCTGCAAACCTCGCGGCGCATGCGCAGCGGCAAGCTGCATTACCTGGATCATCCCGTGTTCGGAGTGCTGGTACTCGCCAACCGATATACACCCGCCAAAGCGGAACCGGAGGTTCGGCAGGAAACCCCCATATCAGCTGAAATACCACCGCTGGTCGATCAGACTGATGGCGCAAGCTCAGCCACCCAGGCAGAGCCCGCAGAATAACCGGTATTGGCCTGTGGAACGGGAAGATCTGGCACCCAGCTGGATTGAACTCAGGGATACTCAGCCAGCGTGCTGGCCAGTTGCTCGGCCAAGCGTGCCAAGCTGCGGCTGGCCGCCGCCACCAAGGCCTCAGGCGAGTCGTCAATGATCGGCTCTCGAAGCATGAGTTGACGCACAGCCAGCAACTTGTCGCCCCGCTCGGCCAGCAGGGTCCAGCTTGTCTGCACGACGAAGTTCCCCGCCTCCGCATCGAAACGGCTGAAATCCAGAATCAGTTCATAGCGCGGACGCACCGCACTGTGCCAGGGATAGGCGATCACGGCATGGCTGCCCAGACGGGCCTGCAAAGAACCCACCAAACCGGCCTTGATGTTGTCCTGCAGGGTTCCCGCCCAGTGCTCGAAGTCATTCAGCGTCAGCCGATAGGGACCGACTCGCTTGATCAGCTGGGGCCGGTCCAGATAACCGGCAAGCTCCAGCGGCCCCAGGCCAACCTTGGGCTGTAAGCTGGACCTCTCCTCGGCCTTGAGCACAAGACCCGCAGCGTCGGGCTGTGGATTGAGACGGTAGAAGCGGGTCTGTTGCACACTGGGACTGACACAGCCCGCCAACAACACCAGTTCGACCAACAGGAACCCGAGGGTCAGGCAACGCAGGAGTCTCGGCATCAATTCTTTCCTCGCAACAGAGCTTCCGGATGACGTTCCAGATACTCCGACATGATACGGATGGAGCGGGCGGCTGCGGAGAGCTCGCGCAGGGCTTTCACCAGCTCGGTTTGCAGCGCCGAGTCCTCGCGCAGGAACTCATTGGCCGCTACCGCACCGGTCTGCATTCCTCGAAACGCCGACTCGCCGGAAGCCATGGTACTGTCCCAATTGGCGAAGGCCTCGGGTAGCTCTTTCTGCACCTGACCCACCAGTCTTTGCGAATCGACCGCCAGGCGCGTCCACTCCGCGGTCAAAGGTGTGAGACTCTCTCGCAAATCCATGACCAGCGCATGGGTTTCCTCCACAACCTTCCCGCTTTCTGAGGTCAGTTGGGGGATGCCCTTTTCCATTTCACTGGTGATCCGGTCCAGACGGTGGACCACCTGAGACAACTCCGTGAGCAGAAGGGGGATATCCGAGTTGCTCATCACCCTGTCGAGACCATCCAGAATCTCGGTCACACGCTGGATGATCTGCGCCAGGGGCAGCTCTTCCATGGCGGTGGAGATCTTTTCCAGATTGGAGGGAATGGTCGGCAGCTCCGGATATTCACTGTCGATGTTCATCAGACGCAGGGGGCTTGCCGGTTCATAGGTGAGTTTGATCTCCATCTTGCCGGTCACCAGGCTCTGAGAATAGAGCTTGGCCCGCAGTCCCTGAGCGATCATCTTGTCCAGCAGCTCCCGACCGGGTTTACCTTCATACTTGCGTTTGAAACCCAGCCTCGCCTGGTCGACACTGATGATCACCGGAATGGCAAAGGTACGGTCCTGGTCGTTGTAATTGATGGAGATGGCCTCTACTTGACCGACTTTGACGCCTCGCAGGGTCACGGGTGAGCCGACCTGCAGACCCCGCACATCCCCTTCGAAGAACAGGATCAGTCGCGATGAGCGGTCCGCCAGCAGATCCCCTCCCAGATAGAATACGGCACCGACACCCAAGACCAGGCTGAGAAGCACGAAGAGTCCGATAGCTGCTGGATTGGCTTTGATCTGCATGACCTATGGTGTCCTCTCTCGGCTGGTCTCACGCATGCTCATCGCCCCGGGTAAGAAAACGCCGTACCCGCGGATCCTCACTCTGCTGCAACAGGGTCTTGGGGTCACCCTGAGCGATCATCGTCTTCTCCTGCGGATCGAGAAAAACCGAATTATTGCCGATCGCAAAGATACTCGCCAACTCATGGGTAACCACCACGACCGTGGTTCCCAGACTCTGGCTCAGTTCGAGAATCAGATCATCAAGCCGCCGGGCACTCAACGGGTCGAGGCCAGCTGAGGGCTCATCGAAAAACAGGATCTCCGGATCCAACGCCATGGCCCGGGCCAACCCGGCGCGTTTCTGCATCCCGCCACTGATCTCGGAGGGGTAATAGGCCTCGAACCCGGCCAATCCAACCAGGGCAAGTTTATAAGAGACCAACTCAGCGATCTCCTGAGTGGATAATTCAGTATACAGTTGCAATGGCAGAGCGACATTTTCCGCCAGGGTCATGGCAGTCCACAGCGCTCCGCGTTGATAGAGCACCCCGATACTGCGCATCAAAGCGCCACGAACCTGCTCGTCCATATCCCAGAACGAAACATCTGCGTAGTAGATGTGTCCGGCTGCAGGTTTGATCAAACCGATCAAATGACGCAACAAGGTGCTCTTACCACAACCACTGCCGCCCATGATAATGAAAATGTCGCCGCGTTTGATACTAAAATTCAGATGCTGTTGGATCAGCACATCCCCATATCTCATGGTCAGGTCAGCCACCTGGACATGGATCTCTGTTGGATCGCAATCCGTATGCCCGCCCATCTCAGATTCCCAATCGGTTGAAGATTAAGGTGGTCAGGGCATCCCAGACGACGATGAGCAGGATTGCGGTCACCATGGCCGAGGTGGTGGCGTTCCCCACCGCTGATGAGTTGCGTCCACTCTGCAGACCACGCAGACAACCCGCGAGGGAGATTACCCCGGCGAAGATGAAGCTTTTGATCAGCCCGACAGCCACATCACCCAAGGTGATTGCCTGCTGAGTCTGCACCAGATACTCCAACAAGGAGATATCGAGCAAGGTGATACCCACAATAACCCCCCCCAGAATCCCCAGGACGTCGGCCCAAAGGCAGAGCAACGGCAGCATGATCAGCAAGGCCAGGGAGCGCGGCAATACGAGGAATTCCATAGGAGACACGCCAAGTGTCTTAAGGGCATCGATCTCCTCGTTCACTTGCATGGTGCCAAGTTGCGCCGCATAGGCAGAGCCGGTACGGCCCGCCATGATGATCGCGGTCATCATCGACCCCATCTCCCGCACGACACCCAGACCGACCAGGTTCGCCACGTAGATCTCGGCACCGAACATCTGCAGTTGTACGGCGCCGACAAAGGCCAAAACCGCGCCCACCAGGATGCTGATCAGGCTGACGATGGGCAGCGCATCTGCACCTGTCGATTGCAGGAAGAGGAGAAAATCGGATCGCCTGAAGTTCGCCCTTCCCATGATCAGTCTGAACAGGGCGATGATCCATTCGCCCACGAAGTGAGTGAAGAGCCTGGCCTCATGCAGCCCGTCCAGAAGTCCCTCACCCAATCGATGCAATAGAGAGGGACCTTCGAAACCTGCCTGAACGGCACTGTTTTCCGGTACCGCTCGAGAGAGTTGCAGCAACTGACGTATCCCGGTTGGCAGTGCATCCGTCTCCAAACGGATCCCTTGTGTTCCGGCAAAATCTGCCAGATTGCGTAGAAAAGTGAGTAACCTGCTGTCCCAATCGAACGGTTCAATGCAAGTTACGCGGATGATTGCCAGGGTCTGTCGAGAAGCCTGCAGATCCTGCGTGAACTCAGACCAACTGAGGACATCCCCATGCAAGGTCCAATCGCCTGTGAGGCGGACCTCTGCCATGGCTTCCTCTGGGAAGGCTATTTCGAGCATTTTGATGTTTCTTCAGTTGGTTAGCAGGTTCGTTCCTGTCAAAAACAGATACACCGCAGGTCATTCAATCCGAAATTAACGATTAAGTAAATGGCTAGATTGCCGCTAATGAAGCGTATCTGTCCAGTCGAATACGATCCTCAAGGTACTGCCTGATGAATCCGCTTGTGCCACCACACGATACTTTAAGCCGGCTCGCCCTGATTGCTGACGACGAACTCTCGAACCGGGTGATATTGAAGGCATTGATCAAGAAGATGGGCTATCGCGTCATCGAGGCCCAGAATGGGGCACAGGCAGTTGATCTATTCAAGGAACACCAGCCGGATCTGGTACTGATGGATGTCATGATGCCCGTTCTCGATGGGTACGATGCGACCATTCAGATCAAGCGGCTGGCCGGCGAGCAGTTCATCCCGGTGATGTTTTTGACCGCCATGACCGATGAGGCCTCGCTGGCACGCTGCATCGAGGTGGGTGGAGACGACTTCGTCACAAAACCCTACAATCACACCCTGCTCGCCGCCAAAGTACGCTCCATGGAACGTATCCATGGGCTGCACAGGGATCTACGCGGCCTATACAACCGCATGTATCGAGATGAAGAGATTGCTGAGCAAGTCTTCAGCGGCGCAGTATTGGCCGGTAACACGGTTCCGGAACAGGTCCGCAGTCTGCTCAAACCCGCCAGTGTCTTCAGCGGCGATCTCATGCTGGCCGCCTTCTCACCCTCCCGTGACCTGCATCTCATGCTGGGGGACTTTACCGGTCACGGCCTGGCCTCCGCACTTGGCGCCTTACCGACTTCCGAGGTCTTCCGTGCCATGACGACAAAGGGATTTTCTCCTCAACAGGTATTGAGTGCCATCAACCATAAACTCTGCCAGCTTTTGCCGACCGGGATGTTCCTCGCAGTCCAGTTTATCCGTGTCTCACACAAGCTGGATCATATCTCTGCCTTCAACTGCGGCATGCCCGATTACTTCATGCTGGACGACCGTTCCCGCAGTATCAAACATGTCATCAGCTCCAACACCCTACCACTGGGGATCACCAGAGAACTCGATTTGAGCGACACGGGTCAGCATATCCAGATTGAGCAAAATGACCGGGTGATTATGGCAACCGATGGGGCATCGGAGGCGCGGAATGAATTGGGTGAGTATTTCGGCATCGACCGCTTCAAACAATCCATCTCGGCCAGTGCCGGCCTGGGTTATGTGCTCGATTCCGTCGAGGCGGCGCTCGATGCATTTTGCGGAGACGCCGAACAGGACGATGATATCAGTCTGGTGGAGGTACCCCTGGTCTTCGAACTCATACCCGCCTGGCAGGCCGAGAAGATCGATAACGGGATCAAGCCTGAATCTCTGGGACCCGACTTCGACATGGAATCCGACAGCGTCGAGTTTCAGATCACACTGCGCGGCAGCCAGTTACGCCAAGCCAACCCTATCCCCATGCTCATCAACAACTTACAGGAAAATGTCGATCTCAATGAACACCAGCGGCCACTCTTTACCATCCTCACGGAGCTGTATGCCAATGCTCTGGACCATGGGGTACTCAATCTGGATTCCAAGCTCAAAGAGGGAATCGATGGTTTTACCCGCTATTTCGAACAGCGCGAACGCTTGTTGAGTCAACAGCTCGATGGCCACGTGAGCATCGGCATGCGGGTTCATCCGTTGGAGCATGGTGGGCTGATACTCATCAGGGTCGAGGATAGCGGTGATGGCTTCGATTTCAATAACAGAAGCTCAGAACCGGCCGACGCACAAACATTCAGTGGCCGTGGCATCATGCTGGTAGAGAATCTATGTGAATCTTTGAGATTCATCGAACCGGGCAACAAGACTGAAGCCGTCTACAGCTGGATCAATCACTGAAACTCATCGCTTTGTCAAAGTCATTTACAACCTTGAACAGACAACTCAGACAAAAGACATACGATTCCGTTGCAGACTCTATGGAGGGACAAGCCGATATCATTTTACAACGAAACAAGAATGACTTGCTCTATCGGAACCTACCAAGCTCTCTGATCGGCGCGCTCTTCGTTTCAACCTTCGCCATCGTCATGTTCTGGCCGCACGCCGAATCCAACCAACTCCTGACCTGGTTCGTAATGCTCAACATGGTCAATCTGATACGTTGGTTCCACTACCTTAAATACCGTCGATCAGAAGACAGCCTGCATCCCAAGATCTGGCTCAAAGCCTTCATTCTGCGAAGCTGGCTGGCTGCGGGTGTTTGGGGTAGCAGTGCTTTTCTACTGTTCACCAGCAATGAGATCGTTTATCAATCCCTACTGGGATTCATGCTCACCGGTATCGCAGTCGTGGGGCTCTCAGCTCAGATAGCCTCGATGGCGTCGGCAAACGGATTTATGCTCATCACCCTGTTACCAATTACATTCTGGTATCCGATCAACTGGGGAGAGAGCCTGATACCATCCCTGCTACTCTCATTGATGATGCTCATCCTTTTTCAAATGACCCGACGCATGAGTCGCGTGATAGATGAAAACCTCTCCCTGCAGATTCAAAATGTTTCACGAAATGAGGAGCTACAGGAATCAGAAAAGCTGTTGGCCAATCGGATCCAACAATCACCGCTCCCTTATATTGAATGGAATCCCAGAGGCATCATCTCACAGTGGAATACAGCCGCTGTGACACTATTTGGAATACCCAGTGATCACGCCATCGGGCGAAATATAACCGAGCTTATTCCGTCAGCCCAGCTCACCGATAAATCCAGCAGCGTGACTGCTTGGGACGACATTTTGACCCTGAACCGTCCAACCACGGTCACACAGCAATATCAGGATGAGAATGGGGAAACATTGATCTGCGACTGGCACATTACCCCACTCATCAACAAACAACAGGAAATCATCGCGTTTTCTGCCCCGATAATGAATCTAACCGAGCGTATAAAGTTCGAGGAAGAGCAGCAGCGCCTGGTGGACATCATTCAAAACACCACCGATTTCATCGCCATATTCAACCTGCAGGGGGATATCCTGTTTATCAACAATGCTGGCCGACAAATCATGGGGATGAAGATGGATGAAGCCCTTGCTGATAAAAGCCTGGCCGGCCTGTTTCCCATTGAAGAATTAGAACAACGGCTCGAGGATTTCAACCCCTCTGCATACATGAACAAAATATGGAGCGGTGAAACACAATTGATCACGGTTGAAGGCGAAGTTTTGACCGTAGATCAACTCATTCTGCTTCACCAGACAACCAAAGAGGGGGAGCGCTATTTCTCTATCGTTATGCGGGATATCTCCAAGCGGGTGGAAATGGAGAAAGATCTGCTGAGCGCAAAAGAACAAGCCGAGTCTGCCGCCAAGGCAAAAGCCGAGTTTCTGGCAGTGATGAGTCATGAAATACGCACACCCATGAATGGCGTACTCGGCATGGCCGAATTACTTTCCGACACGACCCTCGACGCTGAACAAAGGGAATTCGTCGAGGTAATCTCCATGTCGGGTAAATCACTTCTCCGTATCATCGATGACATACTCGATTTTTCCAAAGGCGAAGCGGGTAAGATCCAACTCGAACCCATATCCTTCGATCTTGAAAAATTACTCTACGATGTGGTCAAGCTGTTATCCAGTACGGCGATTCAGAAAGGACTGGAACTGATCATCGACTACCCAGCGGAACGCCCCCGGCATGTCGTGGGAGACGCGGGTAGGTTACGCCAAGTGATGGCCAACCTGGTTAGCAATGCAATTAAATTTACCGAGCGTGGCCATGTCCTGATCAAGGCAAAAATCACCACGGTCGACGAGCAACAGGCCATGATTCGCCTCCAGGTTGCCGATACCGGGATTGGCATCAGTGAGGCTCAACAGCAAAAACTCTTTCAATCATTCAGTCAAGCCGACAGTTCAACCACCCGTAGGTTCGGTGGTACGGGTCTCGGGCTGGCCATCTGCAAGCAGCTGATCGAGCTGATGGGCGGCGCGATCAGTGTCGAGAGCGAACCCGATGTCGGCTCGACCTTTTGGTTTGAAGTCAGCATGCCTCTCAGCCACCGACCCGCAAGCATTCCCGAGATCGACCTGCAGGACGAGCGGATCCTCATCATAGACACCAATCCGATCAACATCAGGATTTATGAAAAGCAACTCAATCTCTACGGCCTGCAGGTGGATTCGACAGACTCCGTACAGCATGCATTGGAGAAACTCGAGCTATCGGTCACGGAGGATCTCAGATACAGGGGCATACTGCTGGATCAAAAGGCAATCGAAACAGCAGTAGAGCCAGGTCTTGAAGCCATCAGATCCATCCCTGTGTACCATGCAACGCCGCTGGTGCTTCTGACATCCTCCGGTCAGAAAGGCGATGCAAAACGCTTTGCAGCATTGGGCTTTACTGCCTATCTGGTCAAACCAGTCCCTGCACAGATTTTATATCAAACCTTGAAAGCGAGTCTGTCGCCACGAGGCCCAAGCCGTCCGAACGATCCGATTATCACCCGCCATCATGTCGAAGAACGACGTTTGGCCGAACGCGCCGGCCAACCTCACTCGTATCAAGCCAAGGTATTGCTTGCCGATGACATCGTCGCTAATCAACAAGTGGCCAGCGCCATTTTGACGCGGCTCGGCCTGCAGGTCGATATCGCCGAAAATGGCCACATGGCACTCGAGAAGCAACATGCCGAGCAATATGACCTGATCTTCATGGACTGCCTGATGCCAGAAATGAATGGTTATGAAGCCACTCAGGCAATTCGCGAACGAGAACAAGACAGTGGCCGACATATACCTATTATTGCCTTGACGGCCAACAATTCTACGGCCGATCGAAACAGATGCCTGTCCTGTGGTATGGACGCTTTTCTCTCCAAGCCATTGAACAGAAATGAGATAATCTCTGTCTTGGACAACTGGTTGGATAACCACACCAACTCACCCGTCGCTACGAGTGTTGACCCGGAGATTCCAACTGAAACCAACGGAAACCCGGATTCAAACGAAATCATTATCGATCCTTCGACCATCAATTCCTTGAAAGAAATGATGGGTGAGGCTTTCGAGGAATTGATCCCGGCATACAACCAGAGTATCGAGGACTTGTTGGAGGAGATGAAAACCGCTTTCCTGCAAGGAGATTCCGAACATCTCGTGAGGATCTTTCACAGTATTAAATCCGCGGCAAACAATGTCGGTGCGATCCAGTTGGCAAAACTTGGGTCTATACTTGAAAAACGCGCAATAACGACGGATTCTACCGATCTCGAATCATTGGCATCCCAGCTGAGGATTGAGTTTGCTAAGACCCAAGTGGAATTGGCGAATTTGACTTCATTGTGAGTATTGGACCTGTGCGTCAATGCGCGGGGCGAGATCGCTTAACACGAGACGCATCTCTCGTGACACAGAGCAATCCGTGAAGAGACTTCTCAGTTAATACAGGCTCTAGGTTTGGTATTGCAACCGGCATTGATTCTCAGCATCCTGTTCAACTAAACCATAACTCGGGACAACCCTATTCACTCTCGAACTTAGCGGGTGATCAGCTGCCAGCCAATATAGCAGACCAGGAATTACAAGAATCATGGGTAAAATTGTCATTGTCGACACGTCTGAAGGAACTCGCACCCCGTTTCTACGCGGACTCTTGACCAGTTCGCTGATCGATGCGGGATTACCTTTCGACGAGTCCTACGAGCTGGCATCCTGTATTCGCCAGACATTGTCGACCATGCCTGAGATTACCACCGGAGAATTGCGTCAACTCGTCGTACAAGAGCTGGGTAAACTGGATAGTCAGGAGTATCTGGAGAATTACAACAGCTCGGAATCTCCGGTCCAGCGTATCAAGGTGATCAATCGTCAGCACGAGATCAGCAGCTTTTCGCTGGCAAGACACTGCCAATCGTTACAATCCACAGGCCTGTCGATGGAACAGGCAAAATCGGTATCCCAATTATTCGTCAAAGAGCTGGAAGAGAGTGGCAAAGCGGAAATCCATGCGGATGAAATTGGGCATAGAACCTATCTCATCATCAAGAAGCAGCTGGGCCGGGAGGCCGCGCAACGCTATTTCATCTGGATCGACTACACGCGCAGTGGCCGGCCGCTGATCCTGCTGATCGGCGGTGCTACGGGTTGCGGGAAGAGCACCGTCGCGACCGAAGTCGCCCACCGCCTGGGTATCATCCGCACCCAGTCTACCGACATGCTGCGGGAGGTCATGCGGATGCTGATCCCCGAGCGCCTTCTGCCCACATTGCATACCTCATCATTCAACGCCTGGCAGCGCCTGCCGGGACATGCAGATGACACCGCGACCCATGAACTCATCATCATGGGATACAAACACCAGACCGAATTGGTGTCGGTACCCTGTGAAGCGGTCATCCAACGAGCGCTTAAGGAACGGGTCTCGCTGATCCTGGAGGGCATCCATGTCTCACCGGCACTGCTGCAGCGCCTGAACAGCGGTGAAGATGCGGTGATCGTTCCCGTCATGCTCGCCGCTCTCAAACAAGATCAACTCAAACAACGCCTGCAGGGACGTGGTATCATCGCTCCGGAAAGGGAAAGCAGCCAATATCTCTCGCATTTCGAACAAATCTGGGAACTCCAGTCGTACCTATTGTCCGAAGCGGATAAGAGTGACATGGAGATCATCAACAACGATGACAAAGAACTGACCACTGAATGGGTCATGCACGCCATCAATAAGGTCTTAGCCAAAGGCTGCAAGAGTCAAATAGAAGATGTATTCGGTCGACACTAATCGATGGTAAAGCATCACAAAGGCATTATGGTGATACTCGACGGTCTGGGTGACCGGGGTATAGTCGCATTCGGCGGCAAGACACCCCTGGAGGCCGCCAAGACGCCGAATCTGGACCGCCTGGCAGCGCGCGGCCAAACCGGACTCGTCGATCCGCTGGTTCCCGGACTGCCACTCAGTACCCATACCGCGACGGGCCTGCTCTTCGGACTGCCCCACAAAGTGGCCAGGGAGCTTGCCCGTGGTCCAGTCGAGGCGGCGGGTATCAGGATAGCCGACGATCCCCATGGTCTGTATATCCGTGGCAACTTCGCGACCCTGGAAAAAACGGATCGACATTTCAGTATCCTCGACCGGCGGGCCGGCCGCATCGACGCGGGCACCGATCTCCTGGCAAGAGAACTTGGTGAGATCAGGTTGGGTGAACAGATCACCGCTACTCTGCATCCTGCCACCCATCACCGGGTCGTCATAAAGCTCTCCGGTCCGGGACTTTCAGCGAACATCACCAACACCGATCCCGGTAATCGGTATCACGAGCTTGGCGTTCTCGAATGCCGTGCGATAAATGCGGAGGATGCAGCTGCGCTCCACACCGCACAAGCCATCAACCGACTCACCAACGTCGTCCATGAGAAGCTCTCCGAGCATCCGGTCAACCTGGCGAGACTGGCAGCGGGTGACCCGCCCGCCAACGGCATCATTTGTCGGAGTCCGGGTAAGCTACCGAAGATCCGCACAACCATTGAGCACCTGAAACTCAAGACCGCCGTCATTGCTGGCGAGAAAACCGTCCTGGGCCTGGCCGCCATGCTCGGTTATACGCAGATCAAAGACCCGGGGTTCACCTCTCTGCCCGATACCGATCTGCAGAAAAAGGTTGCCCTGGCCAGGCACGCCCTAGCGGATCATGACTTGGTCTATCTGCATATCAAGGGGCCGGATATCTGTGCTCACGATCTCGATCCCGTTGCCAAGCGGAAGCTGCTGGAAGCCATCGACGATGCCATCGCCCCGTTGCTGCAGGATGATCTGGTCATCGGTATCACCGGCGACCACTCCACGGACAGCAACACCGGCCGCCATTCTGGCGACCCGGTCCCCAGTTTGCTCTGCGCACCCCATGGCAGACTCGATCAGGTCACTGAATTTGGAGAAGCGAGCTGCGCGGGGGGCGGTCTAGGCAGAATCAACAGTTTCGGGTTTCTCCTCAGCCTGTTGGATCTGATGAATCTGCTGGAAAATTACCATCGGGAAGACGCCGACCTGTACTTTTGAATCCCCTTCTCCGCTCCCCTCATGGTGCACAGCTCATGCTTTGGACAGGCGTTGATTCCGGTCGTCCGTCTCTTTCTGCTCGTTACGATCTGCAGTGGCTCTTTCCTGCGTTTGAAATCGAGACACGGCCTTGTTGAGCGCCTGTGTCCTGGTGTGCTGTTTCCGCCAGTCGTGCTGATGGGTCGAGTGATTGAGCTTGCTCGTACGGACCACATCCTCCTGTTGTTGGATCGCCCGATCCAGTTTACCCAGGAAGGCCCGGTATTCCTGTAGCTGGCTTGCACTGATGCCCTTCCTGGCAGCCGTCTCGAAACGTTCGAGATACTCCTGGTGATACTGCTTGAGTTGATTGAGTTTGACCTCTTCCGCTTGCAGATTCTTACGGGACTGACCCATGTGCCGAGCAGCCTTCTGTTCTTTGGATTCAGCCACGCGCTGTACAGGTTTGAGTCTTTTGGATGGTGACATTCGATGGCTTCCCTTAATCCGTTTTATTCGGCCGGTCAGTTATGAGTCTAGGTCAATAATGGGGGCGTGGGTAAATCGGATTCCGCCGCCGTTTCTTCTGGAAAGAGTTGTTCCAGCTCCTCGAGACTCTGTTCAAGGTTGACCGGTGTCCGCATGTCTTGTCTGAGAAACTCGGTCAGCGCCGGCATGGCAGCAATCGCAATATCGATCTGTTCGTCACTGCCCCGTTCATAGGCCCCGACACTGATCAGATCCCGATTCTGCTGGTAAAGCGAATAGATGTGTTTGAAGGAGCGCGCGGCATCCTGATGACCGGTAGTGGTGATGTCGTTCATCGCCCGGCTGATCGAGGTTTCAATATCGATCGCCGGGTAGTGACCGGCGTCTGCCAGCCTGCGGGACAAGACGATGTGCCCGTCCAGAATGGCCCTGGCGGCGTCTGCAATGGGATCGTTCTGATCGTCACCCTCCGCCAGCACGGTATAAAAGGCCGTGATTGAGCCGCCACCTTTATCGCCATTGCCCGCGCGCTCCACCAGTTGCGGCAGCTTGGCGAACACCGAAGGGGGATAGCCCTTGGTCGCCGGCGGCTCGTGGATCGCCAGGGCGATCTCCCGCTGCGCTTGGGCATAACGGGTCAACGAATCCATCAATAACAGGACTTGTTTACCCTGGTCACGGAAATGTTCCGCGATGCTGGTGGCCAGCATCGCCCCATGCAGACGGCGCAGGGGTGGATTGTCGGCCGGCACTGCGACCACCACCGCCCTTTGCATGCCGTCATCGGCCAAGATATTCTCAACGAACTCTTTGACCTCACGCCCACGTTCGCCGATCAAGCCAACCACGGTCACATCGGCGTTGGTATACTTGGTCATCATCCCGAGCAGCACACTCTTGCCGACCCCGGAGCCGGCGAACAGCCCCAGGCGCTGGCCCCGACCGACACTCAAAAGGGCATTGATCGCCCGAACCCCGACATCCAGGGGTTCCCGGATCGGTGTACGGCTCAATGGATTGAAGGTCTGACCGGTCAGCGGACGGCACTCTTCTGTGTGAATCGGTCCCAAATCATCCAATGGCAATCCGGCACCATCGATGACCCGCCCCAGCAGATGATCGCCTACGACGGCTTCACAGACCCGACCGGTGGGAATCACCCGGGCACCCTGTTCCAAACCGTGGATATCACCGGTCGGCATCAGATAGAGGCTCTCCTCACCAAATCCCACGACCTCCGCCTCGATCTGGGTGCCGTTGCTGTTGAGCACATCACACCGCGCGCCGATCGCCGCCCGACAACCGACCGCCTCCAGGGTCAGTCCGACCATGCGGGTCAGACGTCCCTCCACGACCAGTCCGCGACTGTCACCCAGACGCTTACCGTAGTCTCGGAGACGTTCTGCCCAGACGGACTGACGCTCAGCCAAGGTGGGCACGCTTGGCATGCTCAGTCGCGCTCCTGCCTGGCTTCACTGTCCAATGCCCGGGCACCCGCCAGTAGCGGTGCGATGAGACTGGCGAGACGTGAGTCCAACGTAGCGTCGATCTGCGAGGTCTCCGTGATCACTTTGCAACCGCCCCGACTGATCACCGGGTCTTCCGCCAGTTTCCAGCCGATCTCCGTATCTCCAAGAGCGTAAACCTCTCTGATCAATTCCGCATCGCCCGGATGCACCACCAAACGAACATTCTGCGAGGCGACGGGCAGAATGGACAAGGCCTCACGCACCACGCCGATAATCAGATTGGGATCACTCTTGACCTCCCGCCGCACCAGTTGCTTGACGATGGCAATCACCAGACTCAACAACTCCCTCTCGACCTGGTTGTCCAACTCGCGGAGCGGCTCCGAGAAGATCGCCAAGAGCTGCTCCATTTGCTCCGCATAGTGCCGCATCTCTTGTTGGGACTTGCTCAGCCCCTCTTTATGGCCGAAGCTAAACCCCTCCTCGCGACCCTTTGCATACCCCTCATCGTAGGCCTCCGATTGGATCGCTTCCAACTCCGCAGCCGTCGGCAGGGACTGAGGCGTCGACACCTCCTCGATTCGAGGTGCAGGACGATCAGGGTCGTCCATTACCGGCGGACGCCACTGCTGTACATCCGCACCCTGTCCCGGGAAGATCTTAGACGAACTCATCGCCGCCGCCTCCCAGCATGATCTCACCGGCATCCGCCAAACGCCGCGCAACCTGCAGGATCTCTTTCTGAGCGCCCTCCACATCACTGAGTTTGGCCGGTGCCGCCGCCTCCAGATCATCCTTGAGCATCTCTGCAGCCCGCTTCGACATGTTCTTGAAGATCTTCTCCTTCAGCGCCTCGTCCGCACCCCGCAGGGCCAGCAGGAGCTGTTCAGAGGCCACTTCTCTGAGCAGGGTCTGAATGCCCCGGTCGTCCACGTCGATCAGGTTATCAAAGACGAACATGTTGTCCTGCAACTCCTGGCCCAGGTCCGCATCGGCCTCCAGGATCTCTTCCATGACCTTGCTCTCCACCGCCCCATCCAACAGATTGAGGATCTCCGCTGCGGTCTTCACCCCGCCGAGATTGGAGGACTTGACATTGCTTGCTCCGGAAAACTGCTTCTCCAGGATCTCGTCCAGCTCTTTCAGGGCATTCGGCTGGATGCCGTCCAGGGTCGCGATGCGCATCACCACGTCGGTACGCACCCGTTCCGGGAACTGGGTCAGAACCTGAGCGGCCTGGTCCGACTCCAGAAAGGAGAGTACGATGGCGATGATCTGCGGATGCTCCAGGCGGATCAGCTCGGCAATCGCCCGGGGATCCATCCATTTGAGCTGTTCCAACCCCTTGCTGTTGCGTCCCAGCAGGATGCGATCGATCACGCTCCCCGCCTTGTCCTCACCCAGGGCGCTGGTCAACATGTTGCGGATGTACTCATCGGAACCCAGACCCAGAGCGGTCTGTTTCTCCAGGGTCGCCACGAAGTGGCGCATAACCGCCTCCATTTGGTCGGTGGTGACGTTGGTCAGGCTGGCCATCGACATGCCCACATCCTGCACCTCCTTCGGCCCCATGTGCTTCAACAGTTCGGCCGCATCCTTTTCACCCAACGCCAACATCAGAATGGCGGCGCGCTCCACGCCGCCGATCTGGGCGACGACCGCACCGTCTTGCTCGGCGACCTCAGTGGTGCTGGCGAGTTCGTTATCTGGCATCTTCGGCGATCCATTTCTTGACGACCTGGGCGACCCGCTTGGGGTCTTCCGCGATCATGTTGCGGGCTGCATCCAGGGTCTTTTCGTAACTGCCAGGTCCCGGTAAATGCACGGCCTCTTCACCCTCGAGCCCCAGACCGGGACCGCCGGCCGTGGCTCCCGCCAATTCACCTTCGATCCCTTCCTCGCCGTCAGCCAACACTCCACCGCCGGCAACTCCATCCGCCTCATCACCTTCCGCTACGGTTTGGCTGGTGAGTCTCTGCATGGTCGGTTTGAGCACCCCGAAGATCAATAAGAGGACCAGCAGCACCCCGCCGGCCTGCCTGAGCAGATCCCAGAACCAAGGCTCTTCCCAAAACGCCAATTCAGGTAAGGGCTCGGGAGGTGCCGGAATGAAAAACGACTCGTTGATCACCCGCACACTGTCACCTCGCGACTGACTGAAACCGATGGCCTCTTTCACCAGGTTGGAAATGCGGTCGATCTCTTCGGGCGTGCGCTGGACCGCCTGCGGTCTGCCCTCGGCATCCGGCAGCAGCCGGTCGTTGACTACCACCGCCACGGAGAGACGACGCAGATTGTTGCTGGGCAGGCGGGTGTGACTGATGGTCTTGTCCAGTTCATAGTTGCGAGTGGCTCGCGTACTGGTGTTGAGTGGTGTTCCCTGCCCCGCCTCAGCATTTCCTCCTGTCAGTTCCGGTGCGTTACCAGCGGCAGGCGGTTGGTTGGTCAGCGCCCCGGGTACCCCCTGTATTTCGCTCAGACGGCTCTGTTGTTCATTGATCTGTTCGGAACGCAGGGCGCTGATATCCGGATTGAAGTTCTCACGGGTCTGTTCGGTGACGCTGAAGTCGACCTCTGCGGTGACTTCAGCACGCAGGTTCTCCCGGCCCAGCAAGGGGGCCAGGATGTCCTCGACCCGTTGTTTGAAGTGGTTCTCCAGCTCCTTGGTATATTCGAACTGGCTGCTGCTGAGAACCATCTGCCGCGAATCATCCTTACGGCTCAACAGCCGTCCTTTATGGTCCACCACGGTGACGTTGCTCACATCCAGTTCCGGGACACTGGACGCGACGAGATGGGTGATCGCCTCGACTTGGCCCTTTTCCAACGTACGGCCGGAATAGAGCTTGACCACCACCGAAGCACTGGGCACCTTGCGTTTGCGAATAAAGACCGACTGCTTCGGGGTGGCCAGATGCACCCTGGCTGACTCCACGTTGGCCAGGGTCATGACCGATCGGGCCAATTCACCTTCCAGGGCCCGTTGATAGCGTGCGGTCTCCACCAGGCGGCTGGTGCCGAAACCGCTGTCCTGCTGCAACAGCTCGAAGCCGATAGAGTCGCTGTGCGGTAAACCCTGGCCGGCAAGTTGCATCCGTGCATCCTGCAGATCAGCGCTTGCTACCATGATCGCGCCGGTCGACTGATCGATCCGATAGTCGATGCCGGACTGTTGCAGGGCCTGGGCAATCTCCAATGCGTCCTGCTGACCCAGATTGCCGAACAACAGACTGTAGCTCGGGGTTTGGGACCAGAGCACCACGGCCACGCCAATCGCGACACTCGCGGCGATGCCCACCATGACCGCGATCTGCTTGAACACCGGGTTGTCCTGCAGACGCCGATTCACCTCCAAGGCGTTACTGTTCTCATTGGTCGTTGCAAGCGCCATGATCAAAACCTTATTTGCATGCTGTTATGACTCGTCGGGCATTTCGGATAAGGGGCTACTCGGCCTATATCGGCATATTCATGACATCCTTGTAGGCCTCAACCAGCTTGTTGCGCACCTGCACCATGGCATCGAAGGAGAGGCTGGATTTCTGCACCGCGATCATGACCTGGGACAAATCCACGTCACCCTGCCCGGTTTCCAGTGCCGTAGTCAGTCGTTTTGCTTCCATCTGGGTCTCATTCACCTTGTCGACCGATTGTTTGAGCAGATCGGCGAAGTTCACCTCACCGACCTCCTGGGCCGGTTCGCTGCGGTTTTGCGCCTGGGCCGCCATGACCCGCATCTGGGCAAGCACCTGATTGATATCCATGTTGCTCATGGTCTTCTCCAAAGAACTCGGTTTGTCATCGGTTAATTGAACGCAGATTCCATGCCAGTGGTATTAACCCGGTATGGAAATCCCCTCTTCGCGCATCCTCGCGATCTTGTAACGCAAGGTTCGCTCACTGATGCCGAGCCGTTCAGCGACATCCCTGCGCCCACCCTTGGTCTCATGCAGGGCGTCAATTATCATCTGCTCCTCGACGGATTTGAGATCCTCCGGCAAGCGCCCGGCCTTGGCGGCCGGTTGGGCGGTGGTTGAAACATGCGACGCCAGGGGTTCGGTTTCGAAGTTGAGCAGCTCCACATCGATGGCATCCCCGCTCAACAGGATCAACGCCCGTTGCATCAGATTGTCGAGTTCCCGCACGTTACCGGGCCAGGCGTGAGCCAGCAGCTGTTGCTGGGCCGCCGGCGTGAACCTCGGCACTCGCCGCCCCTGAGTCAGCGACTGCTGCAACAGATAATTGGCCAGCGGCAGGATGTCCCTCGGCCTTTCACGCAGAGGTGGCAGATTCAGGGGAAATACATTCAATCGATAAAACAGGTCTTCCCGGAAGCGGCCTGCAGCGACCTCTTCCCGGAGCTTGCGGTTGGTGGTGGCCAGGACCCGCACATCAAGTTCGATCAGCTTCCGCCCGCCAAGACGCTCCAGTTCACGCTCTTGGAGTACGCGCAGCAGCTTGGCCTGCAGGGGCAGGCTCATCTCAGAGATTTCGTCCAACAACAGGGTGCCGCCCTGTGCCTGCTCGAATTTACCCGGTGTGCTCTGATAGGCCCCGGTGAATGCGCCCTTCTCATAGCCGAACAGCACTGCCTCCAACATGTTTTCCGGGATCGCTGCACAATTGATGGCAACGAAAGGGGCATCGCGTCTGGAGGAGGTTTGATGAATGTAACGGGCAAACACCTCCTTGCCGGTGCCGCTCTCTCCGTTGAGCATGACCGTAGCGTCACTCTGCGCCACACGCCGGGCAAGTTCCAGGATCTCCCGGCTGCGCAGATCCTCGGCCACCGGCCCGTCTAGCGGATCCTGATTGGCCGGCAGTATATTGCCGGCCACCTTACTGACCAGGACCTCCGCCTCGAAGGGCTTGACCAGATAATCGGCTGCACCTTCATGCATCGCCGTTACGGCTTTTTCGATACTGCCGTAGGCCGTCATCAGCAAAACGGGTAAGGCAGGATGCTCCTGCTTGATGCGTTTCAACAGACTGTGCCCGTCCATGGGATGCATCTGTACATCACTCACCACTACGCCGACCGACTCCTGGTTGAGAATCCGCAAGGCCGCATGGCCTTCCGCGGCCGCCCTCACCGGATACCCCGCCAGCTCCAGTGTGTCGCTGAGCGCTTCACGCAGGGCGGGATCATCTTCAACGATTAGTACCGTCGACTGACTCATGACAGACTCCTTGGTTGATCGGTTGTCACAGGATAGGTAAGGTTCGGGAAATCCGGATAAGCATTGGCGTGCGGATGCTTCGAGGCATGTGGAAACACGAGATCGAAAGCAGCTCCCTGTCGGCTATCCCCATTGAGCCTGATCTCGGCCTGATGACTCAGCAGGATGTTCTGCACCACGGCGAGCCCCAAACCGGTCCCATCACTGCGGGTCGTGAAAAATGGGTCGAAGATCCGTTCGCGAAACTCCACGGGGATGCCCGCGCCATCGTCTGCAAAGGTGAGCTTGATGCGTTCGCCGCCGCAGAGCAGGATGCGAACCCTTCGGGCACCGTGCTGCAATGCATTGTCGGTCAGATTATCCAATACCCCTTGCAAGGCATCAGGACGTCCCATGATGGAGGTTTGTCCCTCATCCCGGATATC
>JAAUXZ010017232.1_pt1 | contig 38231 bp, 34 predicted proteins | sample 7278131 | NCBI WGS metagenome assembly JAAUXZ01 (sample SAMN14350119, study PRJNA611818) | marine sediment metagenome | isolation source: surface marine sediment (3m) | place: French Polynesia: Moorea | collected 2018-08 | reverse complement strand
GAACAACTTAGGGATAATCTCTTCGAGATATTCACCATCTGCGCTGGTATGTGATTCATATTTATTTATCACAGAACAAGCATCACTCTCTGTTTCCAATAAAATATTTATTTCATATCCATTCATAGTCTCAACCTATTAAATTATCTCGCGCATGTGAGGCAAGGCTAGTATGTCAAGGGAACACGGCCAGTCGGCAGTGCTCTCGAATTGTTTAAAACTCAGCCAGTTTTCCTCATTGAATGGCTAACGCCTTAATATGTGGCTTGCGTGGAGCGCAGCGGAACGCAAGTCCGAGCCTGCGCTTTTCGCAGGCGACATGAATTTTTTGTTATGCATTTAGATAACCTCCTATTTCCTCGTCGATGTCAAAGAGTTGTAGGTAAGTATTTATAATCCAATCTTTGGCACCATCAACTGCCATTACTTGTTCTCTTGAAACTGGATAAGAATCAAACACCTCTTTGTTCTCGAAAGGAGATATTGAACTATCCTCAACTCTCATGATTCGGTTATCTGGGGTAAGCCAAACATGTGCAGTTACATAACAATCTGACTGGTCTGTCCCGGGCCACTCACCGGTCATAAATGAAACCCAAACGTGCTTCTCTTCGTAATGCTCAATTAAGCCAACACAGAAAGCTGTAGATGACTCTCCAGCATAGTGAAAAATGCCACGAATAATTTTCATATCATGTTCTCGACCGCAATTGCATGGCCTAAATGTTTCCTTTCTACTTTCGATATATGGTTTGAAGGTCATTTCTTATTTGATGCATAACATTTGTATTAAAAGGGCAGTGCCCTTTTAATACATATTATAGGGGCGTCCCTTTTATTTTTTGGATAGAAAGTTTCTGTTTTGTAATGCATTCAAAATAAAAAAGAAATAAAGCCAAGATTATCAATCGCTAAATTAAAAAGGACTCTTTGATGTTTCGCTGGTTTTAATATGTAAGACCAATAGGTACTACATGCACACCTTATTCTGCACATTGAACCAGCGCTCATCATCGACGAAGGTTCCCCATTCACCCCAGTCCTCGACGTAACGGCGGGACAGGGTGAACTGCGAGCGCGAGCCGTCATTCCATTGCAGAATGATCTGGTTGCCCTGAACCTGCCAGCGGCCGTAGTTGTCACTGTTGGAGGTGGCGCTGAAGCTGGTCATTGCATCGTTGCTGATGTAACTGTCATCGTCGCTGTAGGCAAAGGTACCGTCGCTGCAGAAGCTCATGTTCTTGTCTATCGATAAGCCGCTTTCGGTTTTCAGGTATCTCAGGGTGCGACCCTTGAGCTCCTGGTTCCAGTCGATGTTTTTACTGGCCTCGGCCTGGACCTGGAATTCGGTTTTGACTTCACCGAACTTGACCGACTGGATGAACCGGCGACCGATGTTGTCGATACCGGCTTGCCCTTGACCCTGCAGGAGGATGACAAACACCGCGGTCTGGTTATCACCGAGGCGGGCATAGGCCGAGGCCTGCAGGTTTTGCTGGTTACTGCCGACGATGTCGTAGTCACGTAAGAACAGTTGCTGCTCGCGCCGCAGCTGTCCGCTGGGTTGTAGCTGGCTCATCGCATCGAGCATCTGGCTCTGGTTCATTAATTGCTCGATGGTCTGGGCGTTGCTGCCGGGCATGGCCGAGACGATGATCCTGGCGACCGCGTTGGTCGGTTCCATGATCAGGACTTCACTGCCCTGGGGTAGTACGGCCTGCCAGTTCTGTGGGACCTGGAACGAGATGCCGAGGGTGGAGACCTGTAGCTGGGTGCCTGGTTGATATAAAACGCCGGGGCTGATCTCGGTGGCGGCAGTGAGGGGCTGCAGGATCTGCAGCAGGTATAGGGCGACAGCGAAGACTATTTTTTTCATTGTTGGGTGACCTCTTGTCTTAATTCCTTTTAGAGATTGCACTAGATTGCCACGTCGCTGTGCTCCTCGCAATGACAATTCAAGCAAACTATTTCTCCAACAGCTAACCCGTCAGGTTATTTATCTGCTTCCTCATTTTCCTTGATAAAGCGCATGATCTGGTCTTCGCCCAGCGGTTCCTTACCCTTGATCGCGAGGCTGTCGATCCATTCCTGGGCGAAATCACGTTGCAGGCGGATATTGATCGCCGCGGTGATCGACATCGCGAGCAGGGCGCCGAGGCTGGCCAGGCCCATGTCCTTGTGCGCATCCCAGACATCGCCCTGGGTGCCGAGATAAGCCATGCCCAGGTCACCGCCGAAAAACTCCGCCGCGCCCCATTCGAACAACTCAAAGATCATCGAGGTCGACATGGTCAGGTCCAGCGGCAGGAAGTAGCCCCAGAAGCCCCGCGCATTGGCAATCCGGATGAACACTTCACGGATCGGGTAGGCCAGCAACAGGCCGTACAGGAAATGCACCATGCGGTCGAAATGGTTGCGCTCGAAACCGAGACTCTCGTTGAGGCTGTAACCAAACCAGTTCTGCCAGAAGTCGTCGTAGGGCACCTTGGCATAAGTGTAATGGGCACCGATTTCATGCAACAGCAAAAATATGAAGATCAGGGTCATCGAGATGCGCGACAACGGGAACTTGCGGTAGGTGAATGCCACGAGGATAACGAATGCCACAACGATGACATTCTCCAGCGCCCAGTCCGCGCGGTCATGCGGCGCAATGGCGAGAAGTAAAAAGTGGATCGCGAACAGGATGGTCAGGATCAGTAAAAAGCGGTTATGCGAGATGGTCATAGCTGTGTATCCTTTTGTTTGGCTGATTCTAGCAGGCATATCCATTGATAACCTGATCGAAATCAATAACTTACGATTTTTTCAATTTCGCTTAACCCCATTCGCCGGGGGCAAACGTTATCTCAGTACCAACAACAATGGAGATAACTCATGCATAAAATGACAACCATAACCAGCCTGGCGCTGACCCTGATGATCTCGGCCTGCGTCCAGGAGCAGGCCTCCCTCGAAAGCAGAGAGCAGGAACAGGTGGTGTTACCGGCACCCACTTTGACCCCGCAGCCGCCGGCCGAGGAAGTAAAGAAACACAAGCCCATGATCGCGCAGCGCTTCAATCCGGCGCCGCCGATGCTGATGGAAAAATCCGTCAGCATCGGCTCCGGTGCGGTTGCGCAGGATGCTGCGATCGACCAGTATGCCCCGACCTATAGCGTCAACCGCGACAATTTCGGCCAGATCGATGAAAACCCGGTGCATCGGGTTAGTGAGCAGCCGGTGTCGACCTTCAGTATCGATGTCGATACAGGTTCCTACGCGGTAGTACGCTCGCATCTCAACCAGGGCCAGTTACCGCCGACTAACGCGGTACGCATCGAGGAGATGATCAATTACTTCGACTATGCGTTCAACCAGCCGCGAACCGCTGATTTGCCGTTTAGCATCAGCAGCGAGGTTGGGCCCACTCCATGGGATGCCCACACCCAACTGGTGCAGATTGGCCTGCAGGCGCTTACGCCCGAGCAGCAACGTAAACCGGCCAACCTGGTGTTCCTGATCGATGTGTCAGGCTCGATGAATTCGCCGCAAAAGCTGCCCCTGCTGAAAAACGCGTTCCGCCTGCTGGTCAAGCAGTTGGATGAAAACGACAAGATCACGATGGTCGTGTATGCCGGCAGCTCCGGGGTGGTGCTGGAAACCACCGATGGAGACCAGAGAGGGACTATTCTCGCCGCGTTGGACAAGCTGTCAGCCGGCGGTTCCACCCATGGTTCGGCCGGGATCCAGCTGGCATACCAGATGGCTAAGCAGTCGTTCATCGAGGATGGCATCAACCGGGTGATTCTGGCCACCGATGGCGATTTCAACGTCGGTACCGTCGATCACGCTGCGCTGCTCGACCTGGTCGAACGCCAGAAAAAACAGGGCGTTGCCTTGACCACCCTGGGCTTCGGCCGCGGCAATTACAACGATCACCTGATGGAGCAGCTGGCCGACCATGCTGATGGCAATTATGCCTATATCGATAACCTTAACGAGGCGCGCAAGACCCTGGTCGAGCAGGTATCCGCAACCCTGCAGACGGTGGCCAAGGACGTCAAGATCCAGATCGAGTGGAACCCGGCCGAGGTTGCGGAATATCGTCTGATTGGTTACCAGAACCGGGTGTTGCAGCGCGAGGATTTCAATAACGACAAGGTCGATGCCGGCGAGATCGGTGCCGGGCATACGGTCACCGCGTTGTATGAAATCACCCTGACCGACAGTGCGCGAAGCCGCATCGATGAGCTGCGTTATCAATCCGGCGTACCCCAGACTTCGACCAACACCGGCGAACTGGCCTGGCTTAAACTACGTTACAAGAAACCGCAGGAAGACCGGTCGCAGCTGATCGAGCAGGCCCTGCACAAGCGCGCGATCAAATCCGATCTGAACGCGGTCAGTGATAACCTGCGCTTTGCCGCCAGTGTCGCGGCCTTTGGTGACCTGCTGCGCGGCGGCCAGAATCTGCAGCAATTCGATTATGCCGACGTGGCGAAACTGGCCAGCCACGCGCGCGGCCAGGATAAGCATGGGTACCGCGCCGAGTTCATCAGCCTGGTCGAATTGGCCGAGGCATTGGATTCCGCCGGCTGAATCATTCAAACTATAAGGTTATGCAACAAGATAACCTAACCGACGAAGCATTGTTTGCAGCCTATCGCGATGGCGATATGGCTGCATTCGATGCGTTATACGCCCGTTACCGCCAGCCGGTGTTCCTGTTCCTGCTGCGGCGCGGACATATCCATGCCGTTGCCGAAGACCTGTTCCACGATTGCTGGATGCGGGTGGTGGACGACCGTGGCCAGTTTGACGGCAAGCATTTTCGCGGCTGGATCTACCGCATCGCACGTAACCTGAGTATCGACCAGATCCGCAAGGCGCAGATCCGTGCCACCGATGATGTCGATCCGGCAGAGGCCAGCGTGAACCCGATTTCGACCCAACGCCAGCAAGAGGCCGAGGATTGTATCGAGCTGATCAAGCACAGCATCGGGGTGCTGCCAATGGAGCAACGCGATGTATTCCTGTTACACCAGGAGGCGGAATTGACCCTGCAGCAAATCGCCGAGCTGATGGCGGTGGGTCGGGAAACGATTAAGAGCCGATTGCGTTATGCGATGCAACAACTGAAACAACTGATGGCGGACTGTTTATGAGCGAACAAGACGATTTGAAATTAACCGCGTTGTATCAAAAGTCCCGCCAGGAACAGCCGTCGGCCGAACTCGACCGGCAGATCCACAATGCCGCGAGCCGGGCCATTTACCAGAAAAGCCGCCACTGGTTGTGGCGTTTTTCGACCGCGGCGGTGGTGTTGCTGAGTTTTTCCGTGGTGTTGAATCTACTGGTCGACGAGATGGAAGGTCCGGAGACGCTCGTCGAGGAACAGATGCTGCCGGAATCGATGGATATGGCCCAAGCACCGCCACCGGTTGCCGAGGAAGAAAGCGCTGCCGGTGCGCCTGCCGAGTTCAGCGCCGCGCGCAGAGCACCGCTGATCACAGAAGCGCCAGCACCATCTGCCCCGGCGTTAGCCAAGGAGAAGAAGCTCAGTGCCGAGCCGATGTTGAGTTCACGAATGCTGGGCGAAGATTCGGCGGTCGCATCAAGGATGCAGGACGCCACCCAACCCGTGCAGGAGATTCCGCGGCTGCCGTTTACCCTGGCCGAGCTGCTCGAGCTGGCCGAGGACTTGCGTGGGGTAGAGCGGGCGGACGCCACGATCAATCTATACCACAAAGACAAGTTGATCCTGCGGGTGCAGCCGCAAGCGGACAGTGTTCGCTACATGGCCTGGCCCGGTGCCCATGTACTGGGTGTCAAGGTCGACTGGTTCTACAAACCACAGAGCTTCAATCGATGTTCACAACCGGTGCCCTACCGGCGCTGTGAGCTGAGCGAACAAGTCGAAGGATTCTTCGAGGGGCAACGGCTCGATCACATCCGCTGGAGCCAGCAGCCTGGTGAGTGATCATCAGGCACTGCAAAGACTGATCAGGGACAGAATTCCCCTGGCTGATTTCATGCAGTTCGAGATCACCGAGCTGTCGGCCATTGCTATCCGGACCCGAGCACCCTTGCCGAACAATATCAACATTCACGGCACTGCCTTCGCCGGCAGTCTGTACAGCCTGTCGATGCTAACTGCCTGGGCGATGCTAACCCATTGCCTGCAGCAGCACGCGATCGAGGCGGAGCTGGTCGCGGCCAAAGCCGAGATCCTGTATCGCAAGCCGGTAACCGGAGCTATCGAGTGCCAGGTCAGTCTCGATCCGTCTGCTGTCGATTCGTTCATCGGCCAACTCGAGCGCAAGGGCAGGGCGAGAATGCCGGTCGAGGTAAGCATCGGTGACCAGGCGGCAAAGATGCAGGCGCAGATGGTGGCCACGGTAGCAGCGGTATGAAGCAGCCATTCGAACGCCTGTTCTTCGCGTTATGGCCAGATGCCAGTCTGCGTGAGCAGATTACCGGCCTGCGCAAGGCCTTACCCGGCCTGGACCAGGGGCGTTTGCTGGTAGCAGGCAACCTGCACCTGACCCTGCATTTTCTCGGTAACATCGAACTGGAGCGGATCGACTGTTTCCTGCAGCAGGCGGGCAAGGTCAAAGCCCGGTCATTCAGCCTGGAGCTGGATACCCCGGGTTATTTCAAGCGGCCGCAGGTGGCCTGGCTGGGATGTCAGCGGATACCAACCGGACTGGTGGAACTGCATCGGCAGTTAGGTGAGCACATCGAAAACTGTGGATTCAAGGTCGAACACAGGGCTTACAGCCCGCACATGACTCTGGCACGTAAAATCAGGAAGCGACCGGAGCTGCCAACAACGGTTCAGGCACTAGCGTGGCAGGTAAATGAATTCGTGTTGATAAAATCGGTCAGTGTCGAGGGCGGCGTGGAATACCGGGTCAGGGAGTCCTTTCCGTTGCAACCAGCCTAGATTCGAATCAGACGATACCGGCTTGCTCCCGCAGTCGCTGCATGTCCAGCACCTCGATGTGGCAATCCCTGGCGGTGATGATGTGCTTGCTGGTCAATTCCTTGAGCAGGCGCGAAAAGGTTTCCGGTTGTAGCGACAGTATTGAGGCGATCGCGCTTTTCGGGATATCCAGATCGAATTCCTGACCCTCGTGCATCGCCTTATCCAGAAAATAAGTCGCCAGCCGGTTGCGCCCGGTCAACAGGCTCAGGCTTTCAATATCTCCGATCAGCTCATGCAGGCGTTTGCTCAGGTCACCCATGATCAGTAAACAGGTATCCGGTGATCGAACCAGAATTTTCTGAAATTTACGACTGTTGATCGCAAGCACGGTACTCTTGCGCATCGCGGTCGCACTGACCGGATAATGATTAAGCTCATGAAACATCAGCGCCTCGGCGAAGGTGCGCCCCGCACCCTCAAGTTCAAAGATTTTTTCATGGCCGTCGGCAGACTGGCGGAACAACTTGATCAGGCCCTCGATCACAAAATAAAAATTGACCACCATGTCACCATGATGAAACAGGCTCTCTCCCTCTTGCAGCTCGATCGTTCTGGAATACTGGCACATCTCTTCCAGCTGGGGCCGGGTCAAACGGCTGAATAACGGATTTTGCCTTAACAGGGGCTCGATTTTGTTGCCTTTTCCGGTGGCCGTAATGGTTATATCGTCCATAGCTGAAACTGGGTTCTAGTCGATGAGCGAAAATGATATGGCTTTCGTGATTTAGCAACGATGATGCAGATCAATAACTGGCAAAAGTGCATGAAAAATTGCTTTTGCACTGCAGAAAGTCTTTTTCCCGGCCTATTTTCAAAGATTGTTATCTAAAATAGATTTTACTTTAAGTTCCCGATTTAAATTATTAATCAATATTCATTGGATCATTGCCCCGCCATCTACTATAAAACATCTAAAATGTGACTAAATTCTCTTATGTTTAGAGCTAACAAGTATTTTTTGATTGTTTTCTGCCTGCTCAGCAACCCGCTGCACGCGCTGGATTTACAACTGTCGATCCAGCCGGTGTTACCCAAGGAGCAAATCCTCCAGGCCTATCAGCCGCTGGCTGAATACCTGTCAGAGCTCAGTGGGCATAATATCTCGGTCAAGGCGCATCATAATTTCCTCGCCTATTGGGCAGATATGCGGCGCAACCGGGGCTTCGACCTGGTGCTGGATGCCGCCCATTTCACCGATTACCGGATCCAGAAGAAAAATTACGAGGTTTTGGCAAAGTTGCCCGACACGGTCAGCTTCTCCATCGTGACTCACGAAGATGACACGATCTTTGAAATGGAAGAACTGGTGCTAAAACGGGTGGCGACGATGGTCAGCCCCAGCGTAGGCGGCATTCGCCTGATGAACTGGTTTACCGACCCGTTACGTCAACCCAGGATTGTCTATGCCAAAAATTCAAACGATGCCGCACAAATGGTGCTGGATAAAAAGGCGTTTGCGGCGATCATTCCAACCGCCCTGGTCGGCGGATTCGAGGGTTTATACACGGTGGATACGGCCGAACCTTTACCGCATATGGGATTTTCCGCCGGCCCCCAGGTACCGGCCAATGTGAAGGCGGCAATCAAGCAGGCCCTGGTCACTGCCAAGGACACGCCCCGGGGGCAGGAAATGCTGACCAAGATCAATTTTGCCGAATTTGTCACTACCTCGGCTGATGAATACCGCGGGCACGAACGCCTGTTGCGCAACGTACTGGGTTACTAAGCTAAGCTGAAGTTAATGGGCCTCCGCAGTATCGCTGCCGAGGCTTTTTTTTTGCGGTATGTGAAAAATAACAGCCAGTACAGGACTATTCGTCCAGACCTTCAAATCCCAATACCTTGCCCTCATCAAACCAGACATGGGAATGATCCATGGATGTTTTATGGTAAAACCAGGTGGTGAATATCGCGGTTTCTATCCTGGTCGGTTTACCCAGTAACTTGCGGACATCGTTCTCGCTCATGCCCGGCCGGATCCGGCTCCACAGAATTGGGTCCCGCCAACGATCATCGGCAAATTTTTCATCGAGCAGGCGCTCCAGCTGCTGAACCCGGGCCTCCAGGTGCGCGATACGCCGTTCAAGTGCAGCACTATCCGCCAGCGCTGGGCCGAATGGATTAAACAATACGAATACAAGAATAAAAAAGGCGGATACCTTCATCATCAATCAGCCATTTGTCGAATATCATGACCATACCGGAAGCATCATGCTTCCGGCAATGTTTCTCGAAAATAAAGCCTTATTCGGCAAGACGCTTTTCCATCGCGTGCGGTTTATCCGTCCCCTGTGGAGCGGTCTCGGTTTCCATCGCGATATTCTGCATTTCCATCTTTTGCTTTATCGATGCCTGGTAATCCCGGGCCAATTGCAGGTCAGGGTCCAGCGCCAGCGCTTCATTGAGGATGGCGTTGGCATACTCGAGGGCACCCGAGTGCTCATACAGGATGGCGAGCGCGATGAACAGCTTCGGGTCCTCCGGTGACAGGGTTATGGCTTCTTGAATGGTCTGTATCGCCCTCGGGTAATCCCGCATTTGCAGGTACACGCCCATCAGCTTGCGATGGGCATCGAGAGATGCCGGGTTTTGCTTGATGACGCCCCGTAAAATCGACTCAGACTGGGCCAGCAGCTCGGTTTTCTCGGCTGACCGATCCATCGATGCGGCCTGAGAATAAAGCTTCATTGCCGCTGTGATTTTGCTGGCCTCGCCAGACTGATTGGTGGATGCGGTAACGGTCGATGCGACGGCCAACAACATGACTAGCACAATGGGTTGAATCGACTTGAACATTGGATGCATGATTTGTTTCCTCAGTGTTGCTCGGGTAAAAAAAGCCCCCGGAATCAGCCGGATGCCGGGGGCTTGTTAGCGCACTGTGTGCGTGGTTAGTGGCTTAAGTCTACTTGCTGGTACCTACCTTACCTTCCATCTGATCCTTGAAGCGCTCAACCGCTGCTTTACGCATCTTCTTCTGTGCATCACTCAGCTTGTTGAGGTACCACTTGTGGTCGTCGGAGTTGAGCATGGCGTTCAGCTCTTTCTGCAGGTTTTGCGCGGCTTTCTTCTTCTTACCGCCTTCCTTCATTCCTTTTGCAATCAACTCTTCCAGCTCGGGTACGAACTTGGCGTACCAGTGCTTGGCCAGATCGTAAGTACCATGCCAGTGGGTATAATCCGGACCCATCATCGCTGCCGCATGGCGTGCACGACGACCTTCATGGTGCCATAGTTCAAACCAGGTCCAGTCGATCTTGTTGGAGAACTTGGATGGCTTCAGCAGAGGTTTGGCCGCCTTCATCAGTTTCAGGCCGGGCTTGGCATACTTCTCGTTGTAGAGGTTGACCAGGGCATCATACTGGATGTAGAAGTTCTCGACCCAGTCCTCGCCGTGACAGGCCTGGCACACGTCTTTCATGTTGTCGCGCCGCTCGTCCCACTTGATCGAGGCACTCTTGAGACCGTATTTCTGGTCGGAGACTTCCGGACGGATGGACACCGGTGGACGGTTGTTCCAGGAAATACGGTTACCGATATCATGGGTGACATCCTGTTTCCTGGTTGCGCTCATGTGGCAGGTGGCACAGGTGGGTGCCGCGGTGTAGTCCTCACCGACCACCCATTTCGAGCTATCCAGGTTCATTTCATCCTTGTTGGCGTGATAAGCGATACCATGTTTCGATTCTTCATAGATCTCGATCTGCGGATGATCCGGACCCATGTGACACTTACCGCAGTTCTCGGGCTGACGTGCCTGGGCAATCGAAAACTTGTGGCGGGAGTGACAGGCTGAGCAGGAACCCTCGGAACCGTCCGGGTTGATCCGGCCGATACCGGTATTGGGCCAGGTTGCTGGATCGAGTTTGCCATCATCCAACACCTTGACCTGGGAACCGTGACATTGCCAGCAACCGCTGACCGCGGCCGGGGAGATACCATCAGGAAACGCCGGGGTCTTCAGAGAGTTATTACCCTCGACCACCTCGGCCAGCAGGTTATCCAGGGAACCGATGATGCGGCCGCCCTTGGCGTGATGGGATTCGGTCATCTCCTGCGCAACCTTTTCATGGCAGTTACCGCAATCCGCAGGGGAGACAATGATGGAGATGTGTTTCTTGACCTTCTTGTCATCGTGAATAAATGCATCTGCATCACCTGGATCAGCCTGGTGACATTCGTAACAACCTACATTGGCACCGTAGTGTTTACTCGACCCCCACTGCTGGACGATACCAGGGTTATTTTTCTTGTGACAGGCAACGCATTTTCGGGTTTCTTCAGACATTTCCTTTGGCGCCATCTGCACTGATGCCGATGAAATGGACCACACCCCCATCAGTAAACATGCCGCGATTATTTTTTTAAACATGACCGATTTCCTCTGATTAATGTTGTTAGCGGTCTGATCTTATTCCTCAGTATTAATAAGGGGATTTGACATTTATCAAGTCGCTCATTTTTTTTAACGGTCGACTTGACCTAGATTAATTAGTAAATTCTTAAATAAGTGGTGAGTGATATTTAACTGAAAGTTTTTCCGAAGTGAAATACGGAGCAGGGTGCTCAATATCGATGCTGGACTGAATATCGTTCAATAAATTGACCTATCTTAAAGAAACCCCGCCGGTTTATGATTAAGGTGAAACGTTTCCACCGGTATTTATGGCTATCGAGCAAGCTAGTGATTACAAAAACTAAACGGCTATTCGATCTTTCCCAGACCTGGACCCTGTTTGCAGGCATCTTCATCAGCCTGATGCTGGTGCTGGCCGCGGTGTTCGTGATGCATTTCTCCATGGTCAACGAGACCGAACGCACCCAGCGCAATAGTGATGAAGCCCTCAACGTCGGCCTCGCCCGCCAGTCTTTGGTGGAAGACATTACCTCGATTACGTCTGACCTGATGCTGCTGAATGGCTTGCTGGCCAGAATCAGCTTCGAACGGGAGAACCGGCAACAAACCCAGAGTTATATTTCCCAGGTCTTCCTGACCTTTGCCCGGCAGAAAGGCCTGTACGACCAGATCCGCTTTCTCGATATGCAGGGGCGCGAAGTAGTCAGGGTCAACTGGGAACGGGGCAGCCCGGTGCTGGTTGCCGAGGCACAGTTACAGGATAAATCGCAACGTTATTACGTCAGCCGCGCGCTGCAATTGAGCCAGGGCCAGGTCTACCTGTCGCCGCTGGATTTGAATATCGAAAATGGCCAGGTGGAACAGCCCTATAAGCCGGTGCTGCGCCTGGCCACCCCGGTATTTGACAATGCCGGTCAGCAACAGGGCATTCTGGTCTTCAACTATCTCGGTGAATTGCTGCTGGAACTCTTCCGCCAGGTGTCGATCAAGGTGGCCGATCATATCCAGTTGCTCAATGCCGATGGCTACTGGCTGAGCAGTCCGCGCCCGGATGAAGCCTGGGGCTTTATGTTCGGGCGTAAGCAGACTTTTCGCAGCCGCTACCCGGCAGCATGGACGTCGATCATGAAGCAGTCGAGTGGCCAGTTTACCAACCAGGATGGCTTGTTCACCTTTTCCACGGTAGCGCCGGTGGTCGAGGCGTCGCATGCGCTGGCGGTTGCCGAAATCCCGGAAACAGACCCGCTGACCTGGAAGGTGGTATCGCATTTGCCGCCGGAATTCATCGCAGGCGGCTTGCTGGCATTTCTGTACCAGCATGCATTGCTGTACCTGGGCATCCTGACCCTGTTGGCACTGCTGGCCTATTTGATTGCCAGTGGTCATGTCCACCGTCGCCGGGCCGAGGCCCAGCATGCCTATGAGCTCAAGTTCCGCCAGACCCTGGAAGATATCGGCCTGGTTGCCTTGATGGTTGATCTGCAGGGCAGGATCACCTTTTGCAATCATTACCTGCTGGATTTGGCCGGCTGGCGTTACGATGAACTGGTCGGCAAGGACTGGATCAGCAGCCTGTTACCCGAGTCGCAACAGGCGCACACGCGCAAGCTTCAGCTAACCCTGGCTCATATCCATGACTATCCGCATCAGCTCGAGGGCGAGATCGAGACCCGGCAGGGCGAGCTGCGCCTGATTTCCTGGACCAACACCCTGTCGCGCAATGCCGAGGGCGAGGTTATCGGTCTGACCGCGATCGGTGACGATATCACCGACAGACGCAAGGCCGAGCAACAGCTGCGCAAACTGTCGCGCGCGATCGATCAAAGTCCGGCCATCGTTATGATCACCAATCGGCGCGGTCTGATCGAATACGTCAATCCGAAATTCACCGAGGTCACCGGCTACGGTTTATATGAAGTCGTCGGCAAGAATCCAAAGCTATTGAAATCCGGTGAGACATCCTCCGAGGAATATACCGAGCTGTGGCAGGCACTTAAAGCCGGCGGAGAATGGCGTGGTGAATTTCATAACCGGCGCAAGGATGGCAGCCTGTACTGGGAGTCCGCGGTGATCTCGGCGCTGCGTGATCATGCCGGTGAGATTACCAATTTTCTCGCGGTGAAGGAGGATATCACCGAGCGTAAACGCCTGGAGCAGGAGGTCGATGCACGTAACCTGGAGCTGGCGCGGGCGCATGCACTGACCTCGATGGGACGGATGGCGAGCATGCTGGCGCATGATCTGTCCAACCCGCTGTCGTCGGTGAAGATGGCGGTACAGATCCTGGGTAAGCAGGCGGAGACCAATGAGGCGCGCGAACTGGCGACCATCAGTTCGGAGCAAATCCACTACATGGAAGGTATCATCAACGAAATGCTGACCTATGCGCGACCGGGTGAACTCGAGACCTCCTGGCTGGATGCCAGGAAGCTGGTGAATTCAGTTATCGGTACGGTGCAGCGGCGGATCCTCGATTTCGGGGTTGAGCTGAGCATCGATTGTGCATCGGGCCTGCCGACCTTTCCCGGCGATGCATCGAAACTGCGCCAACTGTTATCCAACCTGATCGTCAATGCGTTACAGGCCACCTCAGCGCAGGCGGAAGGGCAGCGCCGGGTGCAGATCAAGGTTGACCAGCTGATGGGGGCAGAGGGTCGGCAACTGCAATTCCGCGTCTGTGACAATGGCGATGGCATCGATGTGGAGATCAGGCAGCAGATCTTCGAGCCGTTTTACACCACCCGTGCCAAGGGCACCGGCCTCGGCCTGTCTATCGTTAAGCAGATTACCGATCTGCACGGAGGAGACATCGAGTTGATCGCCAATCAACCACAGGGAACCTGCGCCGTGCTCAAGCTGCCGCTGATCCCGGCGGTATCCACCCGCAAGCAGGGCCAGGTCCAGGTTGACCAGGACAACAGGCAACTCGCATGACCGGCATATTGGTAGTGGATGACGACGTCGCCTGTGCCCGTACCCTGCAGTTGCATCTGCAATCCAAGGGGCATGAGGTCGATATCCGCCATGATGCAATAGCCGGTATCGCAGCCGCCGAATTACTGCAGCCGGAGATCGTGATCCTGGATATCCGCATGGAGGGTCGCTCGGGGCTGGAGGCGCTGCCCGACATCAAGGCGATCAAGCCGTCGCCGCATGTGATCATGATTACCGCGTTCAATGATATGCATACCACGATCCAGGCGATGCAACGCGGCGCCGAGGATTATATCCATAAACCGATCGATGCCGACGAGCTGGACGCGGCGGTGGAACGTCTGCTCGGCGGTGAGCGCTCGGACAACCTGGTGCCGGTCGGTGAAATCAGTGTCGATCGCCTGCAAATGGTCGGGCGCAGCCGGGCGATGAAAGAGGTCTTCAAGACTATCGGTCTGGTGGCGAGGAACAACGCCACGGTATTGATTACCGGGGAGAGCGGCACCGGCAAGGAACTGGTCGCCCACGCGATCCACAATGCCAGTGACAATGCAGGCGGACCGTTCGTAGTGGTTAATTGTGCCGCAGTGGTCGAAACCCTGTTGGAATCCGATATGTTTGGCCATGAGAAGGGGGCATTCACCGGTGCGGTCGGGCGCCAGGTCGGTAAGTTCGAGTTGGCCGAGAATGGCACCATCTTTCTCGATGAGATTGGCGAGATGTCGCCCTCGATGCAGGCCAAGTTATTGCGCGCGGTGCAGTACAAGGAATTCACCCCGCTGGGCTCACGCGATATCCATAAAACCAATGCCCGAATCATCGCCGCCACCAATCTTGATCTGGAACAGAGCGTCAAACAGAAGGATTTCAGGGAAGACCTGTTTTTCCGCCTGCAGGTGGTCAGCCTGCACCTGCCACCACTGCGGGAACGGATGGATGATCTCGAGGACCTGGTGCAGGCATTGTTGAGCCGGATCAATACCGAGATGAACGGCGGGGTGACTCACCTGGAGCAATCGGTGCTGGATTGTTTTAATGATTACCACTGGCCGGGCAATATTCGCGAGCTCGAGAACGTATTGATGAAATCGGTGGCCCTGTCGACCAGCAATGTGTTAACGATGGAGCAGCTGTCGCCCGAGTTGAAAAATCAGTGTGTCGGGCAGGTATCTGCGAAACAGGAACAACTGGAGTTGGGCAGCCTGGCCGAGATCGAACGCAGTCACCTGGTCAAGGTATTGCAGGCGACCGGCTGGCATCGTGGTGAGGCCTGTGAAATCCTCGGTGTATCCAGACCACGCCTGCGGCGGATGATCCGGGATTATAAGTTGCTGCCGCCACAAGGCACAGAGCCGGACAGCGAGACGCTCGAGCAGGATTGAATAAATCGTTCAATTAAACCGGGTTTTTGCGGGTGATTGAACAAATCGTTCTACCGCATTGGCACCTTATTTACCCCTGTATGCGCTTCAGCCAACAAAATAACCCCTCTTAACATATTGATTTACCAAGGTTAAAAATCCGAACTTGATCCAGGTCAATGGTTCATCCCCGGACCCGGTTTTCAGGCATGTTTTATGCTGATTTATCTTTGATCTATTAAATGAATCACCGCAGGGTGGTCTGTGCACATTCTTTTCACCGGGGAATCAACATGAAAAAAATCATAATGTTACTGGCTGTGACGCTGATGGCTGGCTTTGCCAATAGCGCTGTAGCCGAAAAGTCAGGCTGCCTGGCCTGTCATAACGGCATCGAGGATATCCGCGATCAGCTCAGCCCGATGATGGCGATGATCAACGCGATCAGTGCATCGCATGGCGATGATTCCGGCTGTATTGCCTGTCACGGTGGTGATCCGAAGGCAACCACCGCGGAAGCCGCGCACAAGGGATCACCGCAAAGCCTGGTTGATATCAAGGGCCCGCAAACCTTTTATCCCGACCCCGGCGCGATGGATATCAACAAGTTCAGCTGTGGCCAGGCCGCCTGTCACAAGGGCTACCCGGACCGGGTGGAAAAATCCCTGATGAATACCGAGGCCGGCAAGATCCAGGGCAACCTGCATACCTGGGCAATCCCGGAAGTACAGAATTACCAGGTACCCTGGGGCAATTACGACGTCAAAGACGGTGACGGACCGGTGCCCTCGGTTGGTACCCCGGAATACAAAGCCTACATGAAGGACATGATACTGGCCCACAAGGAACAGTTCCCGAGCGAACTCAAGCAAATACCCAATCCGACGGTGGAAGAGATCGAAAAGGATCCCAAGCTGGCCGGTTTCACCTACCAGCGCCAGCAGTGCCAACGCTGCCACGTCACCGTCAAGGGTCGTGAGAAGCGCGGTGACTATCGTGGCCAGGGCTGTTCATCCTGTCATATCCCCTACGGCAACGAGGGCATATACATGGGTAATGATCCCACCATCAACAAGCAGGAAAATGGCCACATGCTGGTGCATCAAATTCAGGCTACCCGCAAGTCTGAAGTCACCGCCGGTGATGTGACCTTTTCCGGTATCCCGGTCGAAACCTGTAACTCCTGTCACAACCGCGGCAAGCGGATCGGTGTGACCTACCAGGGATTGATGGAATTCCCTTATGGCTCACCGTTCAATGAGGACGGCAATAAGCAGCCCAGGCTGCATACCAAGAACTACCTGTTCATTTCCGATGACCTGCATCACCAGATCAAGAGTCGTCCGGAAAATCCCAAGGGTGGCCTGCTGTGCCAGGATTGTCATACCTCGATCGATATGCACGGAGACGGCAATATCTTCGGCACTACCCTGGCCCAGGTCGAAATAGAATGTGAAGACTGCCACGGTACCCCGGACAAGTATCCCTGGGAATTGCCGATGGGTTATGGTGAGGAATTTGACCAGGGTATCAGCAACAAGCCACGTGGCCTGTCCGACAAGCCGTCAATCGAGACCATGCAGTTCGCGACCACTTACTCGAAGAAGGACGGTTACCTGAAGACTACCCGTGGTAATCCTTTCGGTAACGTGATCAAAGATGGAGACAAGGTCATCATGCACTCCGCCACCGGGGTGGATTTCCAGGTCCCGGTACTCAAGCAAATCGCGTTGACCGATAGCTGGAAAAGTCCGAATGCCAGCGTCGCAATGGCCAAGGTCGAACAGCATGCCAAGAGCCTGGAGTGTTATGCCTGCCATGCTTCCTGGGCTCCGCAATGTTACGGCTGTCACGTCAAAGCCGATTACAGCATCGGCAAGGATGGCAAGCAGAAGCATGACACCGACTGGATTGCTTCCGGCACCGCGCGTAACCCGGATGGCTCCACGGCCGAGTCACCGCTGGGGGTCAAGGGTATCCAGAGCCCGGGTAAGATTTCCGAGACCCGTTCCTACCTGCGTTGGGAAGAGCCGGTCCTGGGTATCAATGGTGAGGGTCGGGTGACCCCGCTGATGCCGGGTTGCCAGGTCGTCTACACCGTGATCGATTCGAGGGGTGAAACCATTGCGCTCAACGTTATCGGAACTTCCGAGGACGAGCGTCGCATGTTGGGTCAGGAAAGGGCACCGCTGTCGATCGATATGGCACCGGTGCAACCACATTCGGCCCAGCGCAAGGCCAGAACCTGCGAATCCTGCCACAACAATCCGAAAGCCCAGGGTTACGGCATCTCTGGTGGTGTGTTCCAGACCCGTTATCCGGAAGATGTCGTCGAAGACCTGATCGATCAGCGGACCGGGCAGGTCCTGCCGGGTACGTTCCAGGTCCAGATCCCCAAGATCGAGGTCCTGGATTTCGACTGGTCAACTATCATCAAGGATGGCCAGCAGGTCCAGACCGTAGGTACTCACTGGCCGCTATCCCGTGCATTACCCAAGGAGATGCGCGATGCCATGGATCGCACCGGACTGTGCATGGGTTGTCATCGTGAAATGACCAACGCAGAGCTTTGGAGCAAGGTCAATACTCCGGGGCGCCTCAATGATGAGCAGCACATCGAGCTGATGAACAGGATGTTCAAGGAGTATGTAAAATCCAGGTAAGTAGCCTTGCTATTCCGGCTCACCACCAGTACCGGTGGTGGTGAGCCGGCGCTTTTTACACGTTATAATCTGTATTTTCCCCGAGGGCAGAAGCCAATGAAGCCGATTCGATCTAGCTTATTCCTGATGGTTGCGGCTTTGACGGTCTCAACATTCTCCGTGCAGGCTGAAACCCTGCAAAAACCGCACAGTGTAGGCAAGCATCTGGAAAGCGAGGCCTTGCCCAGCATCCGTTCCGGTGGCGCGCATGGCCGCAAGGACCCGCATAGCAAGTTAACCCCGGAAATGCATATCCAGGTGGCGCTGAGACACAAGGCCGAGGGTCGTCCGGGGGAAGCTATGCGCTCACTGGACATGGCGATTCGCAATAATCCATTTAGCCCCGAGTTATTCGCAGTGCGCGGCAGCTTTTACCTGGAGCGCAAAAATGTCAGTGCCGCCTTGAATGATTTTGAGTCGGCGTTGAAACTGGCACCCGACAGCGCCGCGATTCTGACCAATCGGGCCCAGGCCTATCGGCATTTCGGGCGGATCGGAGAAGCGCTGCATGATCTGGACCGGGCGATAGAATTGAGCCCGGATTTGTTGGCCGCTTATTTTAATCGGGGTGCCATCCACTACAGCAGCAATTCATTTGAACTGGCATTACAAGATTTTGACAGTTGTATTGCGATCGATCCTCACCAGGCGGGGCCCTATTTTAATCGGGCCGCTACCCGAGATGCGCTGGGCGACCGTACCGGTGCAATCGAGGATATGAAGCGCTTCATGGAGATCGCCAGCGACAGCAGCTGGCAGGATGCCGGGCAGCAACTGTTGGATAAATGGCAGTCCGACAGTGCCGAAGAACAAGCCGACAGCAGCAATTCCTGACTTTATATATGCAAGTTTTCAGCCTTCGCGTCGTAGCGCTCTGTTTGTCCCTGGGTCTTGCGCTGGGTGTTCAAGCCAGCCAGCGCAATAGCAGTTTCAGCATGCTGCTGGATGAAGCGGGTATGACTTTCCATCAGCCACAGGGCTATGCGCCAATCGAGATCAGACCCTCCGAGCTGTTTCCCCATGAATTTGCAATCAAGCGCGATAACAACAACATGGAGATTCGTTACTCGATCAGGCCATTGGCGCGGATCGAGATCGATTACGAGGATCCACACAACGCCGCACCCGAACCGAATCATATCTTCAACATGATGTTCACCGCGCTGATTGGCCAGTTATCCAATGGCGGCAGCAGCCCGCACCGGGAATTTCAGCCGGAGCAGGCGAAACAGAAATTCAATGCGGACTGGGCCGCGATGTCGTTATTCGACATAGACCCTGGTTACTCCGGGCAATTCCAGCAGGCATTCCTGCTCGCCATGCACAAGAATAACCTGTCCGATGCCTACATGGTGATCCTGTTCAACGACTACCAGGAAATCAAGCCGCAACTCGACCTGGTCATGCGCAGTCTGCGCTTCAAGTAACCACGCATCCACTGCTTCGCTGCGGTTTTCTTTTCGTTCCCAGCTGTTAAAATCGCTCCTTTTTGATCCTAGGAGAAAATCATGGCTGCTGATTTACTGGAGCAGGCGATCGCGTTGATCGATGAGGCAAACAGTGAAGACCCGAACAAGGATACGGATGCAGACGGCAAGGAATGGCCCAAGGAGCTGCTGTACTCGCAGCGGATGACCGATATGTTGAATCGGTTCAAGCCGGATGCGGATGAGGTTCATCAGATTTCGATGCGCGCCCAACATATTACGCGTTGGAAGTCGGCCCGCAGTGATTACCCGATGGATCGCAAAGGCTACCACCGGTGGCGCAGCGACCTGTATACCTTCCAGGCCGATGCCGCGGCTGCAATCATGCAGCAGGTAGGTTATGACGAGGAGTCTATCGAGCGAGTTAAAAAAGCGATAGGCAAACGGGGCATCAAAACCAACCCCGATACCCAGTTACTGGAAGATATCGCCGATCTGGTGTTCATCGAGCACTACATGCTCGAATTTGCCGGCAAGCACGGCGAATACAGTGAAGAGAAATGGATCGATATCATCCAGAAGACCTGGCGCAAGATGTCCGATGAGGCGCATGAATTCGCCCTGAGCGGCAATATCAAGTTGCCCGAACCGCTGGTGCCGCTGATCCAGAAAGCGGTGGCCTGATCGACGCTTGACCCGTCAGGATCAATTCAGCGCGCTTAGGTAGGCTGCCAACGCTTCGATCTCATTCTTATCCAGGGTAGAGGCGACCCCGCTCATCGCGGTCTGCGCCCGCTTGACCAGGCTCGAACGATAACTGGTCAGGGTGCGCACGATGTACTCCGGCGGCTGCCCGGCCAGGCGCGGAAAGTCACCGCTGCCATGCGCATCCTGGCCATGACACATGAAGCACTTGGTGGAGTAGATCTGCTGCCCGCTGCCGGTCAGCTCGGTTTTATAGCCCGGTTTGGGCGATGCTTTCTGACTGGCGTAGAAAATTGCGATATTGACCCGATCCTCGTCCTGCAGGATCTTTGACAGCTCGCTCATCGTCTTGTTGATGCGTTTGCCATTGGCGAACAGTTCGAACTGGTTGAGCAGGTCCAGTGGATTCTGTTCCGCCAGGTTGGGGATGGTGTTTTTGACACTGTTGCCATCCTTGCCGTGACAATACTTGCATAACAGCGCGCGATCGTTACCGGCGGTAATCGCGGCCTGCCTGGTTTTACTGTCGGCCAGCTTTTTGTTCATCAGGTCGACCAGCGATTGCTGGGTGGCCTGGGCGCCAAAGGTCAATATCAGGAGTACCGGGAAAAGGAGCGTTTTCATAAAAAAATCCGTTTAGAATCTTTATTTATTTGAAATATATAAACAATTTCTCAAAAAATGCCCGAAATTTTTGCCCGGAGTTGACCTGACACGCTTGTTTTGCGGTGATCACCGCGTTTTCAACCAGAGACGACTGGTTCGGTCGTTATCTTCTGAGCAGGGCCAGCCAGCGCCAGAAATTCAGCAGCGATGCCAGTGACGCGGCGACATAGGTCCAGGCGGCGGCACGTAGGATTTGCCGGGCGGCAGGGACTTGCTCGGGTTTGAGGTAGCCCGATTCGAGGATCGGCAGGGCCTTGTTGAAGCTGGCGTCCAGTTCCACCGGCAAGGTGATGAACTGCACCAGCAAGCCAAAACCGAGGATCAGGAAAGCTGCCAGCAGATTAATCATGGCGGCGGACGGGGCGCGGGTTGCCAGCGCGAGAAACGGCGCCGCAAACAACAGGAAGGAACCGATGCGCGTGGCCCACACCGCGGTCACCGCGAGGCGGCTGCGTAACTCGAACAGGGGCTCACCGGCGGCATGTTGCAGGGCGTGACCACATTCATGGGTCGCCACCGTGATCGAGGTCAGGGTCTTGCCATCGAACTTGTCCTGGGTCAGGCGCACCGCACGCGATTGCGGATCGTAATGATCGCCAAGCTCGGTACTCTCGACCTTGATATCCTGCAGGTCGAATCGATCCAACAGGTGCCGCGCCAGTTCAGCGCCGGTGCCGGGGAAATCCGGTTCCGCCTGTTGGTTGTAACGATTCAGCACCTGCCTGACCCAGAATTGCGGCAGGTAGACGATGACCAGGATAATGATGAACAAAAAAACTAAGTGCACGCTATTAAGACCGGATTGATTCCAGCTAGTTCGTCAGATTATAGCGAAATGGCATGGGCCGGGGCCAGCGAGGGAAATGCTCGAGTTGAGCTGAATACTGTAGCGGTCTTTGCTTTTTAAAGGTCGTTGTCGGTGCGGAACAGGTCGAATTGTTCTTCCTCATCATCATCCATAAGATCGCTCATCTCAGCGTCGATGCGTTCTTCTTCATCACCCAACAGACGATTGACCGCGTCTACCTTGATAATGGCCTCGGTTTCGACATCGGCCTGGTTAAAATCGATGATGGTTGGGGTCAGCAGGACAACGATCTCGGTGGTGGATACATTCTTCGAATCATTCGAGAACAGGGGGCCGATCAGGGGTACATCGCCAAGTCCGGGCACGCCTTCGCGGCTGTTGTTGGCACTGCGCCGGATCAAGCCACCCATGAATACGGTCTTTCCGTTAGGCACCAACATCTGGGTCGAGAGCTCGGTGGTGGTCTTGGAGGGCACCCCATCATCGGAGACAGTGCCGGCACTGACCTCGGGATGGATATCGAGCAGGATGCGGCCATTGCGGTCCACCGAGGCGGTGACCTTGAGGATGATACCGGTCTCGAGAAATTCGATCGATTCCTGGGTCACCTGGTTGGATGTGGTGGTGACCTTAAAACCGATCTGGGTGCCGATCTGGGTCTCCGCCTGGCGGTCCTCCATCGCCAACAGCTTGGGCGTGGACAGGGTACGCAAGCGGCCACGTTCTTTCAGGGCGCCTAACACCAGGTCGACGTTATCGTTGGTAAACTGGGCAAACAGGCCGGGAGAGTTGGGTGTGGCCAGGCCCTGGATACCGAAACTGCCAGTGCCATCCGCGCTATCGAACAGTTTTGTCCAATCGAGGCCGAATGACTGGTTATCGGTCAGGGTAATTTCGAGAATCTTGGCTTCGATCATGATTTGCTTTGGTTCGCGATCGAGCTGAAGCACCAGTTTATCGATCTTCTGGATAACACCCGGTAGATCCTCGACCACGACGAGCTTGTTGTCGCGCAGGGTCTTGATCGTGCCATAGCTGGACAGGTGTTCCTTCAGGACCGCCTCGATATCACTGGGATTGGTGTACTGGATCTTGAAGGCCCTGACCTCGGTGAAAATACTACTGCTGAATTTTCCGGCATCTTCCCGATTTACGATGAAAAAGCTGTTATTCCGCTCCTCAACGGCAAACCCGGCGGCTTCGGCAATCGCATAGATCGCATCGATGGTTTCCATGTTGTACAGGTTGACGGTGACGTCACCGTCAACGCCGTCGCCGAGAAAAATATTCACCCGTTGCTGCTTGGACAGCATCATCATCACATCGTGAATCTTCGTCTCTTTCAACGACAGGCTCAGGGTCTCGGCAGCGGCTGGCTGAACCAGTAACAGGCCTATGGTGATACCAAGCTGCAGAATTTTTGTTAAGTTCATGTGCTTATTTTAGTCGTTATTTCAGCAATTTGGAATTTACTCTTCAGATTCTTCTTGAACTTCATCATCAGACTCATCCAGGGTAATTTCATGGGTTTCCCCCTGATAACGAAATATTGCCCGCCCCTCGTCGATCAGGATCAGCCGCATGCCCTCGATTTCATCACCTACATGCAGTAACTCATCGTTGACGATAACCATGGGTTCGGACACCGAGATCAGGGTAGCCGTCAACCTGAGTTGCGGTATCTCATCGGGATCCTCATCCAGGCGTTGCCGGGTAACCGCGACCGGAGGTTGGTACTTGAGGATATCCGGTTGACTGAACGGATCTTTCTTCAATTCGATAAAATCGCTTTGCGCCAACAAGGTTGTTGAAACCAGGCAGCTGATACAGGCTGACATGCCGATGGCTAAGGTCTTATCCATCGTTCACCATGCGATAAGACACCAGGATCAGGGAGATATTCAATTTGGGTTTGGAATCGTCGACCTGTCTACCTATAGGGCTGATCTCGAATCGCTTGACCACGATATAGCCGAGTTCCTGGTTGACCCGCTGCAGCCACTGGAAAAAGTCGAAATAACTGGCATGTATCTTGACGTTGAACAGGGTTTCCTGAAACGACTGGACCTGCCTTCCCTTGCCGGGAATGATGCTGGCCAGCTCCACATCGGTATTCCAGGAAATCTTCTGCAGCCGGCCAATGATGTAAGACTCCATCTGGTTGTCAGGCAGACCCGCCATATCACCGTGCAACTGGTAGGACAGCTCCTCGACTTCGGTCCGGGTGGTGCTTAACTGTTCCTCCAGCCCATCCTGGCCCACCGCCGCCTGCTGCAGAATAAAAAAACGATTGTCCAGTTCGCGATAGGCTTTTATCTGCGGCCATAGCAGGTAGAGCACCTGGATCGTGACCACCAGGAACACGATGATGATCAGCATCATGCCAACCGTGCGCGGATTCGAGGTCTGCAGGAATTCGCTATTCATCAGGCATTCCTCTGCAGCGAGGACACGACGATTTCCAGGGTAAAGCTTACCAACTTGGTGCGATTGATTTCAGTCAGTTGGGTTCGCACCACCCGGACATCCTCGATCTGCCGTTGTCGGGTCAGGTTCAATACAAATTCGGATAAGGCTGCATGGTCCATCGACTGGCCCTGGATCGTCATCTGGGTTTCGATTTTCCAGGTCTCTTCCTTCTGTTGTCTATTATTTTGGCCGCCCTGGGGAATCACAATGAAATAACCGGTATTGACACTGTTATCGACCTTATCCACCGGGGTGCCGGCGCGGCGGAAGCGCCAGGAAGTGATCCAGACATTGGATTCCGGTAACGCATTATCGATGGTGACGAACATGTCTTCGGCGGCAGCGCCACTGCGCAAACCGGTCAATAACTGTAATTGTTGATCGAGTTCCTGTTTTGATTCATTGAGTCTTTCCAGCTGGTTGCGCTGAGCGGTGGTGATGGCCTTCTGATTCTGCAACGACTTGATTTGTTTATCCAACTCGCCCGACTCGGTCTTGAGCCAGGCAAAACTGCCGATTACCAGCAGGCTCAATAGCACCAGGGCGAGCACGGCTTTTTTCAACCAACCGAGGTAAAGGAATTTGCGGTGAAACTCGAGCGGGATTAAATCGATTTCAGCCATTGCCCTGGATACCTCTCAGGGCGAGACCGGTGGCGATCGCCATTTCCGGCAGCATGTTGGCCCAGGGCTCGGTTTTCTCATTATCATCGAGAAAGATCTGGTAAAACTCAATCTGGCTGGGTATCGGAGAAATGTCGAGGAAAGACATCATCAGGTCCTGGGCGCCAGGCCAACGGGCAATACAACCGAGCAGGTAGACCCGGCTTAAGGGTTCACCGTGGGTTTCCGAGGCGGTGTACACCAGCATCCGGTTGATTTCTTCCACCAGCTTGCGGAAGGCCGGCTTGATGATCTCGAGCAGGGTCGCGGACACTGCCTTGTCGCCACCCAGGCCGTCCGGGATCCAGTGGCCCTCACCGGAGTCAATGCCATGCAGGAAGACCAGTTCACGCGCCTTTTCCAGCGGAATATCCAGGGTGTTGGAGATTTCCTTGAGCAACTGGTTGCAACCGAAAGACACCTGCTGATCGAACAACAGGCGGCGTCCGGAGACGATGGTCAGGTAGCTGGTGTCCTCACCGATATTGATCGTCAGTACGTTGCTGGTCCGGTCCCGGGTATACAGCGCACCGATCAGGCGTTTCAACGCACTGGGGCCGATATCCAGTGAATGCACTTCCAGGCCGGCATAAGTCATCGCATTGAGGAAACGCTCGACCTTGTCCTGGCGGGCGAGGGATGCCATGACGATATGTTCATCGTCGGATTGATTGTTGCGCACCGGCAGGTAATCGATGACATAGTCATCCAGGTTGCCCTCGATCCGCTGGCGCAGCATGCGCACGATTTCAGCCTCGACATCGCGGATCTTGGCGTTGTAGGTCAGCAGCATGATCTTGACATCGTCCGGCGGCATGATGGCGGTGACCTTGCGCCCTTTGAATTTCTTGCCTTTCACTGCCTGTTGCAACAAGCGCTTGAATTGTTTCGGATTTTCCAGCAATTCGTCGCGGCTGCCGTCATAGTCAATCGAGGATTTGGCAACGATGGTGTAAAGGTTATCGGCCTCCGGCTTGAGCTGGCACAGGTGCAGACTGTGGACGCCGAGGTCCAGGCCAATCAGGCCCGGTTTGGAAGGTCTGGTTTTAGAGTCGGGCTTGGCTGATGATTGATTGTTTTGGCGTAGTCTGCTGAGAAAAGACACCGGTTACTCCATCGGGGTGATCACGATGTTGGATTTCGATGGGTCCTGCTTCTTCTTCTGTTTCGCCTGGTACATCACCGAGTCGGCAAAGCGGTAAATCTGGTCCAGGTTGACCTCTTTCTGGAGGGGTATCTCGATAACCCCGATACTCAGGTTGACCTGCCGTTCCCGGCTCGCCGAGAACAGTTCATCGTCCACCCGCAATTCGTCGGCTGCCTGTTGCAGGATACGCTTGGGGTCATCGGATGACATCAACACGGCAAATTCATCACCGCCCATACGGATCAGGTGTTCATTGCCGACGAAGGACTTGACGAAATGTTTGACCAGTTTCTTCAACACCAGGTCTCCATAGTCATGACCGAAGTTGTCGTTGATGGGTTTGAAGTCATTGATATCGATGATAGCGAAGTAGATCGGACGCTTCTTATTCTGATAGCCGGCAATGATATCGCTAAAATTCTGTTCCAGAAAGCGGCGATTCCAGGCCCCGGTCAACGGGTCCTTCAGCGATAGTAATTCCATCCGGTCATGCGCCAGCTCCAGTTCATACTGGGTCTTGATGTCATTCCTGCGTACGATGATGTTACGCGAGATCACCACCAGCGTGGTCAGGCTGGCACCCATCATGACGAACTGTAGGATCCACAAGTTTTGCGGATCGAAGCGGCCCTCGACACTGAGGGTGGAGGTGGTGAACACCAGGTAAACCAGGGAAACGATCAACAGCGCCTCGCGAAAGCCCCAGGGCACCAGCGGCATGACCAGGAATAACAGCACCACGCTGGCGAACAGCGCAGAATTGAAGCCACCGCTCTGATGCGCCAGCAACACCATGCCCACGCCATTGATGACCAGCATCGTGGTGCCGAGCAGGTACAGCACCCGGGTTTCCCGGATCACGCGCGCGGATATCGACATGTGCAGCGACAGCAGGGACAGGATCGTGAACGAATAAACATAGATCTTGGCGTAGCCCAGAAAATGATACAGGATCGCGAACGATCCCAGCATCAGGAACATGACCCAGCACAGGATGATGATGCCGCGCCGGGTATCGAGAAAAATCAGGTTCTTCGCGTAATCGGTAAGCTCATTACGGTTGAAGTTGGTCAGTGACCAAACCTCTTCAAGTGTATCAACTAATTGTCTGATTATATTGGACATTTTTATTTCTAATTGCAAGCTCTCTTGAGACGCATCCATGCTGTTTTTTTAAGACAAATAACACCTGAAATATAGTTCATGGGGCGTCGAAATTCAGCGGAATATAGCCAGAGAAACGTCAAAAGCTTAAATAATTCACTGAATTTCTGTGGAATTGGTCGCGAATCAGCCAAGGGTATGGCTATCTATCAGTTCAGGCTGCCGCAGACCCCGATCCGCAGATTGTCGAAAGCGATGTATTCGTTGCCCTGACTATAGCCGTTGGTGATGCGGAATCGAAGCTGGGTAGTCGGGCTCATATAAGCGGAGATATCCAGGGTGATACTGCCGCTGTAACTACCACTCCACTGACCGAAATCCACCAGTTCGGTCCAGTTGGAGCCATCGGTACTGATGTGCAGCCTTGCCCGGTCCTGGCCCAGGTCAACCTGGTTCATTTCGAAATCGAAACTGAGGATTGCAGCGTCGGCGCCATTCAGGTTGAATTCACGGATCATCCGCGGTCCGGCTCGATTCGGTTTGTCATCCATGTAAAGCTTGCCTCCCCATATCTCCACGTTGCCACCACCGGGGCCTGCGCCAAAGCCATCCTGCTCCTGCCAGTTGTTGGAAAAGTTAACGCTGCCGTCGTTGTTGCCGAAGGAAACCACAGAAAAATTATCGCGGTAATCATCGTCACTACAGCGCAGGGCTTTGGACCATTCGAGCGCACGTTGCACCATCAGCAGGCTGTTGCTGTTCAAGTAATTCCAGTTGAAATTGGTTTCGGTATTACGGCCCAGAGGCAGGATTACGCGGCGTCCGGCGGCATTGTCGCCATCCAGTTGTTGAGCGCCCTCATCCAGCACGACCAGCCCGCCGGTACCGTTGATCCTGGCCAGGGTCTCCAGGCCAGCCGCCTCGGTCCCTCCAACCGACAGAATCTCCATCGGCAAGTCATAAATGGACAGAGATCCAGGCGCAAAGGGAGCGGTGATGAAATGATTGTTATCGATGATGTCGACACTAACGCCGGATTCGGTCCAGGCGGCTGTTGCCATGGATAAATCCGCATCCAGCAGAATTTCATCAGTGACTATACCAATGCTGTCATCGGTGAACTGGTTGCCGACATTACCCGCAACTACCGTGTTGGAAATGAACAAGGTATTGTAAGCGTCGATGTTCAGCGATCCCAGGCTGTTATCTTCATAGGTATTGACGGTATAGCCCCAGGACTCCATGTAAGCTTTCTTGAGCTCATCTTCCGGCTGCAGCTGACCCGCTGACGCTCCATAGATTAGTGCAATCTGGCCTTTACCCTGAGGCAGCAGGCAGTTCTGCCCGCATTCACAGCTGTAGGTCAGGAGCAGGCGCGGGTGGGTCCAGCTATCAGGGTGATCACTGCTGTTCATCAGGATATCGATACTATCGCTGCCCCTGAGCAGCAGGCCGTGATTTTCTCTTTCGCCGTTCAACCATTGTCTGGCAATTTCGGTGATGTCCAGGCTGTACCATTTATTCGGCCCGCTGGTAGTGATCTGGTCGATGACCTGACTGTCGAAGTCTCCACCCTCGATGTCCCAGTTATTGGTGCCATCGTAGGTTGTCCAGTCGGCGCCACAGCCCGCAGTAGCACAATCACCCTCGACCCAGTCACGTTCAAGGTTATGCAGGAGCATGTCACCATCCCTGTTGACAACTGGTGCATAGAGTTCCAGCCTGGCTGAATTCAAGATTGCGCCTTTGGGTAAAGCCCTGGATATGTCGAAGCGCAACAGTCCGCGGATGTCATCGTCCTGGACCCTGATGACGTTATCGATGCCGAAGGCTTGCAGGGTTTCCCCTTGTTCGATTCTACTGTCGTCCATGTCGTTGGCATTGGGTTGATAGGCATGTTGAAAGGCCGGGACCTGTTGCAGTTGGATATTCTGCCGGGTCAGGTCATGCCTACTGCCATTGGCCAGGGTACCGGTGACATCAATACTGTTACTGGCTGCCGGCAGATCACCGGTGATGACTTCCAGGATGGGCGCATTGACGGAGTCGCGGCTGCTGTACTCAGCATCCATACCATCGCTGTCGGTATCGAACATAATGCCGTAGTTAGCCTGGCCGTTAACCCAAGCCTGCACCTGTGCCGTCAGGTTGACCGAAACCCACTGATCCCTGTTCGGCTGTGGGGGTATGGTCGCCAAAATCGCCTGTTCCAGGTTGGAACTCATGCTGTTCCAGGTTGCCGTATCTTCAGCCCAGTCTTCGGTGATGCGGTGGATTGTGACCGGGTATAGAGGGTGTTCCTTCAATACATGAAACTTGGCCGTTGCCGATAGAATCGTGGAACCGGGCAGAATACCTGTCAGGTTGAAGCGATACATGGGACGGTATTTGGTTCCAGCATTGAAATAGAGCTTGAGGCTATTGTCGTTGCCGTTATTGACGGCCGGAGAGTCGCTCCTGATCCAGTTATCCTGGTCGACGTTCAGAGTCAGGCTGTCAGTGGCTGCCTGGCTGGTGTTCAAGGTGGCAGAGTAATTATGCTCACCCAGCGCGAAGTTGGTGATGTCAGAAAACGGGCCGCAGCCCTGGCGTCCTAGTTGCTGGGTTGCATGCTGCATGCCGGCCTGGGCGACATACTCGGCCTCGATATTATCGAATTCATTGCCGGCAAGTTGCAGGTTCATCGCGCTTTGCTGGCTGTTGAGCACGGCGATGGCGGCGATGGCAGCGATCAGGATCACCACCGGCAGCAGGATATAACCCCGGTCACGGCGAGCGCTTAAAAGCTGAAATCTCATAATTCAGCTCCCACCCGCACCCGGCTATGCAGTTGCAATACCTCGCCGGTATCGCGATTGATTAAATCCAGCTGGATGTCGACCAGTTGCCTGCGCAGGCTGGGGTTATCGATCCGCTCGATGCGAAAACGGATGACATCATCAGCGAGATCAGATTCGATGAAATCCTTACCATCGATCACGCTATCATTGTTTACATCCCTTGCGACCGGCATGCGTTCAACGAGATCGTCGCCTTGCATGAAATACACCACCGAGTCATACCAGTCTTCACCGACCTTTTCATCCTCGTCATCGTCGATCGCCGAACCCGCTGGTTCGTCGATCGAGAAGTCGCCGTCGTCGTCGACCCCGATGATGCCATCCTCGCCATCGCCATTCATGTCGCCACCGACATCTTCATCGATACTGCCATCCCCGTCATCATCCAAACCGTTGATCAAGTCGTCGAGCTCGCCACCCTGCTCATCATTGTCATTGACGGTACTTTCATCGACAGAGCCATCGCCATCATCGTCGATGCCAAGGATCCCGTCTTCACCATCATTGTTATTATCCGTTGGCAGGTCTTCATCAATTTTGCCGTCCTTGTCGTTGTCGGCATCCGGGAAGCCATCATTGTTGGCATCGATATCTTTAGGTAGAGCAAATGCCAGCACCGCGGTAGCCAGGGTACTGGAACCGATGGGCGGACTCGGTGGCCGGGTCTGTTCACGGATATGCTCAGGCCAATTGGTATCTGGATTATCTCTGAGTGGCAGCATTAAATGGTCCGAGCGCCCAAGCATGTCTAGCATACGGTTCATCGCAAAACGGGCATCACTGGTCAGCTTATTGCGTTGTTCCACGTCATCCTGGGACTCGCTCGCGGTATACACCACCCCGATCAATGCGCCCATCAGGATCGTACCTATCGCGACAGCCAGCAACAGTTCGATATAACTGAAACCACTATGCTTGATCGATCTTGATGATTGTTGATTAGTGCGCAGCATGATGCCCCCTAGTAGGGAGAGATCAGGGTTTCCAGCGAGTGACTGTCATTACTATTGGCAACCCTGATCCATAACAGGTCGTCTTCGCCGCCGGTGAATACGTTATTGTCGCCATCGGCATTATCGATGTCGTATGGCCAGATAAAGACCCCATGTGGCACACTGGCAGCGGCATCGGAATAACTGGTCTCGGCAGTTGCCGACCCGGCCAGCTTGGCCGCCTCGCGCAGTTGGCTGAAAGGTTCGGCCAACACCAGTTCAAGCTTTCCCTGCAGGACGAAAGTGATCTGGGCTTGGTCCTGGTGCAAGGCAGCACCATCGATACCCGGTTTCAACGCATCCAGCGCGGGTACCAGGCTGACCGCGATAATCACGGTGGCAATCAGCACCTCGAGATAACTGATACCCTGCTGTCGATGATTAGCTGCGACTGGTTTCAACATCATGAGATACCCGCGCAATTATTTGACCGTAACCTTACCGGTGGTGGGTTCGATCCTGATCCTACGATCGACGTCGCCCTGTTTCACCCGGACATTACCTTTGAGGTAGGCATACAACACGCCAGCCTGGACATACACCGGCTGGCCCTGGGGATTAAAGAACAGATATCTTTGCTTATCCGTGATGCCTTCGAATCTAAAAGGTTTACTAGTGCTGCTAAATTCGACATTACGGGTAGACGGGTTGTCACTGAGCCACAGGTCATAGGACTGCTTGGTGACCGGATGGTACAGGGTGCCGAGGTTACCAAAAGGTTTCTGGCCGAGGTCAGCCCTGAACACGGTGATGTCCTTACCCAGCGCCTCACTGTCGTTGGTATCGATCAATACCCCGTGGATGTCTCCGGTACGAATCGACTCACTGCGTGCGTAGCGCAGGGCCTGGGCGATGATGTCCGCGGCGAGGTCAACTTTTTGCGGATCCTTGGAAGAAAAAGTGGGGATCATGATTAGGATCATGATCCCCAGGATGAATAATGAAGCGGTAATTTCCAGCAGGCTGAAACCTGCCGGGCTGTCTAGCGGTCGAGCAAATCTGTTGGATTGATAGTACACACCGTGGCGATCTAGCGCTGATCGTAGGAAACTTCAGGACCGCCGCCATCCGGATCGGTGGTATCGTTGGCGATGAACTTGCCAACATTGATATCGAATTTCCAACCCAGGCTGACGCCACTACCGGTCATCAACAGGTCACCGGTATCGATAACTTCCAATGCGTTGGATCCGGTAATCGGGTTGTCAGGCAGCAGCGGTTTTTTCAGATACGGGCCATATTCAAAATTAGCATCTTTTTGGCTGCAGGCACCGCCATCCCCATCGGTATACAGGCTGAGCTGGTCAATAAATGCCTGGGCACCCTGGGCACCCGCACCACCGGTACCGGTACCACTGGTAGCAGCAGCAGGACAGGCAGCATCCACCGCGGTGTTAGCGCCCGGGTATTCCCCGTGTTGCTGGTAATACAGGTCGATCGCAGCCCGGACATTTGCCAGATTGGTATCCAGTGATGCCTCTTTGGCATCATCGGTGGTGGCAGAAAACTGTGGAACCACGATGGCGGCCAGCAGTGCCAGGATGATCACGACGATCAGCAGTTCTACCAGTGTGAAACCCCGTTGTAGATAGGAAACTGTTTTTCTCATTACGTTTACCTTGTTATTTGGTTTGGTTTTAAAGGAGTATAGAGAGCTTTATTAATTTGTTCTAACAAATAAAGCTACATTTTTAAGTTTATATGAACTTTTTAATACTATTTTAGTGAATTCTGTCAAATCAACAACTTATCCTGCTTTTTTTACAGACTGATTCAACTGTATGTTTAGGCCACGGCACGCGACAGTTTGAATATCGGCAGGATCAGAGAGCTGACGATAATGCCGACCACGGCCCCCATGACCAGCAGCATGACCGGCTCGGCCAGCTTGGATAAGGTGCGGAGTTTTCTTTCCAGTTCATTCTCATAGTATTCGGACACGCGTTGCAACACGCGGGGCAAATTCGCCGAATCTTCTCCGGTCTTGATCATTTGCGCGACCAGGGGCGGAATGAAATCGCTCTCGGTGAATGCGCCGGCCATACCTTCACCGCGTTCCACGTGTTCTTCCACGTCGTCGATGAACTGTTGATAGAGCCGGTTATTGACCACATCGCGACAGGCATGCAAAGAATCGATGATATTGACCCCATTCCCCAGGGACAGGCTCAGCACGCGCAGTGAATTGACCAGATAAATGCGTGGGAACACGTCATTGAGCAGGGGCCAGTGCAATTTGGCCCAGTCACGTTGGCGGATGCCGGCAGCGGTACGTGCCCAGTAATGATAGGCAACGAAAAACAGGGCCAGGCCGATACCCAGCGTCATCCAGTGTTGGGAAATGACATCACTGGCGCCCATCAGAAATTTGGTGGAGGCGGGCAGCTCATCGGCGATATCGCTGAACAGGTCAGCGAACTTGGGAAATACCACGACCAGGATGAAGACGATAACGCCCAGCGCAAACAGCAACAGGAACACCGGGTAGGATAAGGCGGAAAAAATGATCTGCTGCAACTCTTCACGTTTTTGTTCCATGTCCAGCAGCTGTTCCAGCACCTCGTGCATGTAACCGCCTTCCTCACTGGCCGCGATAAGATTGATATAGGTCTGGGAAAACACCTCGGGGCGGCGCGACAGGGCGGTGGAGAACTGCAGCCCCTGTTCGATATCATCCATCAGCTGGTCCAGCAATTCGATCATCGCCGGCTTGGTCATCTGTGATTTCAATGCCTGCAGGCTGGGTTGCAGGCTGTTACCGGTCTCCAGCAGCAGCGCCAGTTGCTCGGTAAAAAACTTGCGATCCTGGCTGGAGATTTTCCCGCGCCGGCTTAACTTCGGCAGCAATTCGCGCTGACCGATGTCCAGCGCCGGTTTTGCCGATGTCTTGTTGTTGAGCTGAATGGCCATGAACTGCGGTGATACTAGCTGTTGATGACGCGTGAAATTTCTTCGATCGTGGTGTGGCCCTGGAGAACCCGATCCAGGCCATCATCGAACAACAGCTTGACCTCGTGGTGCTTCATATAATCGTTTAACTGATCGCGCGAGGGGTTGCCGATGATAAGCCGGCGCAGATCGGTATCGGATTCGATGATTTCATGGATGCCGAGCCGGCCCTTGTAGCCGGAGTCATAGCATTCATTGCAGCCACGTCCCTTGATCAGTTTGACCTGGCCCTGGTCCTGCCAGTGATAGCGCTCTATCAGTTCCGGCGTCGCCAGGTACTCGGTTTTACAGTTGGGACAAATCGAACGCACCAGGCGCTGGGCGACCACCCCGACCAGGGCCGAGGACAGTAAATAGGGCTCGATGCCCATATCCAGCATCCGGGTGATGGTGCCGATCGAATCGTTGGTGTGCAGGGTAGACAACACCAGGTGACCGGTGAGCGCGGCCTGCACCGCAATTTCCGCGGTTTCACGTTCGCGGATCTCACCGACCATGACCACGTCGGGGTCCTGTCTGAGCACGTGCTTGAGCATCTTGGCAAAGGACAGGCCGATATTGTCGCGGACCGGGTTCTGGTTGACGATATCGAGTTGGTACTCGACCGGGTCCTCGATGGTGACGATATTTTTTTCGATGCTGTTGAGATGACTGATCGCCGAATACAGGGTGGTGGTTTTACCGCTGCCGGTAGGACCGGTGACCAGGATCAGGCCGTAACTGCGGCCAAGCAGGCGCTTGAACGCATCCAGGTTATGCCCCTGCATTCCAAGGCTGTCGATATCCATGATCGAGGCCTGTTTATCCAGTACCCGCAACACGATTTTTTCACCGAACATGCCGGGCAGGGAGCTGAAGCGCAGGTCGACCGAGCGGCCCTGGGTATGGACCTGGATCCGGCCATCCTGCGGCAGCCGGCGTTCGGCGATATCCAGGTTGGCCATGACCTTGAGCCGCGACACCAGGGCCGGGTGCAATTCGATGCGTGGGCTCATGACTTCATACAGCAGGCCGTCAATCCGGAACCTGACCCGGCATTTGGTACGAAACGGCTCGATATGGATATCACTGGCCTTGTCATGCACCGCGCGCTGGATGATCGAGTTGACCATGTTGATGATCGGACTCTCCGCGGCCATGCTGTCGATACCGGTGTAGTCATCCGGTAGGTTGTCCTCGACCAACTCGAAATCATCGGTCAGTACATCCATCAGGTCGGTTTCCATCAGCTCGTTGCTGCGCGATTCGTTGAGGGTCTTGATGATATCTTCCCGCCGCGCCAGGATCGGGCGCACGCGGCATTTCAGGCGTTCCTCGACCTCGGTAAAGCCAGCGATGGCCTGGGCATCGGAGGTGGCCAGTGACAGCATGTTGTTGACCATGAACAGCGGGATCATTTTCAGGCGGGTGGAGGTTTCGATATCCATCAGCTTGACCACGTCAGGATCGTACAAACCGGCCTGCAGTTTGATATAGGGGATGTTGAGCTGCAGGCTCAGCGCCTGCAGGAAATCATGCTCGCTGACCCAGCCCTTGTCGATAATGATATCGCCAAGTCGACTGCCGGTTTTTTTCTGTAGCTGGATAGCCTCCTGGATTTTGTCCTCTTCCAGCAGGTTCTTCTCCATCAACAGGTCACCGATGCGCACCGGCTGCTCGCGCCGGGAAATGGTATCCGGGCTGACCGGTTTTTCCTCATGCGGATCCTGCGGTTCATCCAGGATCTGGATTTGTTCGTCGGCCGCGGTGATACGCAGGATTTCCCGGATCAGGGGTTTGACATGGGTCAGTTTCAACCAGCCGCCGGCCCGGGTAAGCTTGCCCTGGTAGAACAACAGGTTCTCGATATTGATACTGTTGAGCAGGGTGATGTTATCGAGATCGAGAACGACCTGGGTTTCCCATTTTTGCAGACAGTCATCGAGCGCCTCGATCAGGGGCTTTTGTTGCTCCTCGGTCAACAGGCTGCTCTTCGGCAGCAGGTGGGTGATGGTACCCATCCGGTTGCGGCCGATGGCCTTGGGCGAAGGTTGATCCTCGATATTGACGACTGGTGTATTCACGTTGGACGTTCCTGGCTATACACCAAGTTTAGCCGACATCGCTGGTTACCGCTGCGGAAGATGATAATTGCCTGAGTTTCTTGGTCAGTGGTTGGGCGGTATCGATGCCGTTGCCCTGGACGAAATCCACCCCGATATCCTTCAGACAATTGAAGATCGCATCATCCTCGACGTATTCGGCGATGGTGTGTAATTTCATCGCATGGCCGACCTGGTTGATGGCCGACACCATGCTCCGGGAAACCGGGTCATCGACAATATTGTTGACGAACGAGCCATCGATTTTCAGGTAATCCACCGGCAGGTTTTTCAGGTAGGCAAAAGAGCTTTGGCCGGTGCCAAAGTCATCGAGTGAGAACTTGCAGCCGAGAGACTTGACCTGGTTGATGAATTCACGGGCATCGGACAGGTTGGCTACCGCCGCGGACTCGGTAACCTCGAAGCAGAGACAGGAGGGGTCGAGTTTATAGGAATTGATGGTTTCGGCGATATAGTCGGCAAAGTCGGTATCGCTGATGGTCTGGCCGGACAGATTGATCGATACCTCGCAACCGGAGGTGCCAAATTCCTCGGCATATTGCTCCAACAGCTTGAAGGTGTTGTTCAACACCCAGCGATCGATCTTCGGCATCAGGTAGAAATTCTCGGCTGCCGGCAGGAAATGTTCGGGTTCGATAACCTGGTTATTTTCATCCAGCATGCGGATCAGGATCTCGAAATGGGGCAGGGCCTGCTCCGGATTGACCGGTTGGATTTTTTGCGCATAGATAATCAGGCGGTCTTCGCGGATCGCCGACTGGGTGCGGCTGACCCACTTGATTTGTTGGCGGCGTTTGAGCAGGTTGCTGTCATCCAGTTCGAATACCTGGATCTGGCTGCGGCCACGGGCCTTGGCCGCGTGCAGCGCGGATTCGGCATTGCTCAACACGCTGGACACATTCTGTACATCGGAAGTGATCGGGGCGATACCCATACTGATACTGACTTCATGCGCCTCGCTGTCGACCTCGATATCGATTTGTTTCACCGAGGCATCGATTTTCTGCATGATCTCGAGCGCGCTGTCCAGATCGCTGTTCTTCAGCAGGATCGCAAACTTATCCCCGCCGAGGCGGGCGACCGTATCATAGGAGCGCACCGATCGGGTCAGCACCGCGGCGATACGCTTGATCAGTTTGTCACCGGTTTCGAGGCCACCGAGGTCATTGATAACCGCCATGCGGTCGATATCGATGATGATGACCGCGTGATGACTTTCGTTTTGCCAGGTCTGGCGCAGGGTTTCGAGCACGATCATTTCGAAGCTGTGACTGTTTTCGAGACCGGTTAAGGGGTCGAAGTTGTGCAGCACGATATTGGTGGCACGGTTGCACAGCACTTCCAGCAGGTTGCGATCGCTGTTGGTAAAGTCGATGCGATTATTGTTATTGAAGATGGCCATCATGCCGATGGCATCATTGTCTGCATTCAGCATCGGCGAAACGATCGCCTTGTAGGGTAAATCGAACAGGATATTGATCTTCTGCGCATCCTCGGCGCGGTTGATCACGATCGGGGTCTTGTAGATTTTCAAATGCATGTAGATATGGTTGCGCATCAGGCCCAGCAGCATTTGCTGGTCGCCGACATCGGCTGCACGCTTATGGAACAGTTCCACGCTTTTTTCCGGCAACAGGATCGCGACCAGGTCGACATCCATGTAATTCGCCGCATTGACCAGGATGTTCTGTAACAGTTCGCGACCATGACTGATGTTCTGCACCTGGTCGCCGGCCGAGTAAATCAGGTTGAGTTCCTCGTAGCGGTGGGTCAGTTCCTCGGTGATTGAATTCAACTCCTGCTCCTTTTCGATCACCTTGTGGATCAGGGAAAATTCGGTCAGCAGTGACTGGTTCAGGAGTTCGATAGCTTTTTTCTTGTCAGGGGTCAGCGCTACCTTGTTATCCGGTGAATTGATCAACAGCGCGGTGCCGATCGACTGGTTGATTTCAGGGTCATAGGTCACCATCATTTCAAGCGCGGTATCCTCATCGAGTTTCTGGCGCTTGTAAAATATCTGGGCGGGTATGGCCTGG
>JAAUXZ010153304.1_pt1 | contig 38291 bp, 35 predicted proteins | sample 7278131 | NCBI WGS metagenome assembly JAAUXZ01 (sample SAMN14350119, study PRJNA611818) | marine sediment metagenome | isolation source: surface marine sediment (3m) | place: French Polynesia: Moorea | collected 2018-08 | reverse complement strand
GTCGACGCGGCAGCGCGTGAATGGCAGGTGCCTGCAGCCGAGATTGTCGTGAAAAAGGGCAAGCTCCTGCACGAGGCCTCCGGCAGGAAGGCCAGTTTTGGCGAGCTTGCCGCCGCGGCTGCCGACATGACGCCGCCCGAGGAGCCAACACTCAAGGACCCGAAAGATTTCACGCTGATCGGCACGCGCATCCCGCGTCTCGATTCGAATGCCAAGACTGACGGCAGCGCGATGTTTACGCTGGACATCACGCGCCCCGGCATGCTGACGGCACTCGTCAAGCATCCGCCGAAGTTCGGTGCGACGGTTGAGTCGTTCGATCCGGCCGCCGCAATGGATGTGCCGGGCGTAACCGATGTTGTCGAAATCCCGCGCGGGGTCGCTGTCCTCGCCGACAGCTACTGGTCTGCGAAGAAGGGCCGGGACGCCCTGGAGGTCGTCTGGTCCGAGGCCGGGGCGGAGCAGCGCGATAGTGCTGAGCTCACGGAGGAATACAAGAAGCTCGCGGAACAGGCCAGCCTGGCGGCCCGCAGTGATGGCGACGTTAGCGCCGTTTTCGCGGGTGCCGACGAGGTGATCCGGCGCGAGTTCGCCGTGCCATTTCTCGCGCACGCGACGATGGAGCCTATGGATTGCATCGTCGAGCTGCGCGACGATGCCTGCGAGATCTGGAACGGCGCACAGCTGCAGACCGGCGACCAGTACGTTGCTGCCCAGATTACGGGCCTGCAGCCGGAGCAGGTCATCATCCATACCCAATTCGCGGGCGGCAGCTTCGGCCGTCGCGCGGTTCCGGCCGATGACTATGTTTCGGAAGCCGTCACGATAGCCAAGGCCATCAACGGTCGCGCTCCGGTCAAGATGATCTGGACGCGCGAGGATGACATGGCAGCAGGACGCTACCGTCCCATGAGCTACCATATCCTGGAGGGCGCGCTCGACAGCGACGGCAACATCAGCGCATGGCGACACCGGGTTGCCGTGCAGTCGATTCTTACAGGCACGGCGTTCGAGGGCTTCATTCAGGACGGTATCGATAGCGCTTCCGTCGAAGGTTCGCGCGAGTTGCCCTATGCGATACCGAACCTCCAGGTCGATCTGGCGAACGTCGATGCGGTCGGCGTGCCCGTCTTGTGGTGGCGATCCGTCGGCCACACGCATAACGGCTATGTCACAGAGGCGTTCCTCGACGAGATGGCCGCGGCGGCTGGCAAGGATCCGTACGAGTTGCGTCGCGAGATGCTAAAGGACCACCTCCGCCACCTGGGCGTGCTCGAACTCGCCGCCGAGAAGGCCGGCTGGGGCGAGGATCTCGGGCCCGGGCGAGGCCGCGGTATCGCGGTGCACGAGGCGTTCGGCTCATTCGTTGCCGAGGTCGTGGATGTGACCGTCAGCGACGATGGCGAGTTCTCTGTCGACCGGGTGGTCTGTGCCGTCGATTGCGGTATCGCGATCAACCCGGACGTGATCCGGGCACAGATGGAAGGCGGCATTGGCTATGCCCTGTCCGCGGCGCTTCGCGAGGAGGTGACGCTCGCGGCGGGCGAGGTCGAGCAGCGCAACTTCGACCGGTATCGCCCGCTGCGCATCGACGAGATGCCCGATATCGAGGTGCACATCGTGGCGTCGGCCGAGCCGCCGAGCGGTGTGGGCGAGCCGGGCACGCCGCCACTGGCGCCGGCGCTCGTCAATGCGCTCGCCGATGCAACCGGCAGGCGCATTTATCGTATGCCGATCGGTGATCAGCTCAAGCTGTGATCAGTGCAACAGGTTCGCCATGCGGCGGCGGTATCCGCTCACGCGTGTATCGTCCCCAAGCAGTTCGAATACCTTTAGCAGCGTGCGGCGGCCGGCGTCGTCTCCGAAGCCGCGATCGATCTTCATGAGCTCGAGCAGCAATTCCATGGCCGCATCGTAATCCTGGTCGACCACCTTGCGCAGCGCCAGCTGGAATCGCGCCTCGTGGTCGTCGGGATCGGTCGCAAGACGGCCTTCCAGTTCGGTCGCGGCAGGTGCCTCGGCCACCGCACCTTCGAAGAACAGCTGGCTACGCAGGCTCGCAACTTCCGGCGTGTCCGCCTCATTCGCCGGAAGGCTGTCCAGCGTCGACTCGGCGGTAGCCACGTCACCTGTCGCCGCTTGCGCCTGCGCCAGGGCGAGGGTGAGCCGCGAGTTGTCCGGATCCGCCTCGCGTGCGTCATTCAGCAGGGCGATCGCACCGTCGGCGTCCCCGGAGCGCAGGCGTTCGTATGCTTCGAGCACTGTCGCATCCGACTCGCGCGCCACGTGCCGGTCCAGGAACTGCCGGATGGCGCCTTCGGGCAGCGCGCCCAGGAATTCGTCCACCGGCTGGCCGTCGCGGAACAGCTTGACGGTCGGGATGCTGCGGATGCCGAACTGGGCGGCGATCTCCTGTTCTTCCTCGGTATTCAACTTGCCCAGCAGGAACTTGCCCTGGTACTCCTCTGCCAGCTTTGCGAGGACCGGCATCAGGACCAGGCACGGCTGGCACCATCCGGCCCAGAAATCCAGCAGCACCGGGACCTTGAACGAGGCCTCCATGACCTGCTGGTAGTTGTCCCGGGTAACGTCGATGATGAAAGGCGAATCGGCCATGTTCACTCCGTGCCTGGTAACGCGCTGTTACCACTGTTTCCCGAGATTGGGGCTTTCAGCCGTATTGCAATCCCGGCGGCAGGGACCCTCCTTGCCTAGGCGAATGCTCTTAGAGACTGGAAGCCTCATGTGCGACACATTGGGGAGGACGATGAGTCGTGGTAGCTGGGAACACTTCGAGCACGAAGCTGACATCGGCCTGCGCGCGGTAGCGTCCACGCGTGACGCGTTGTTCGAATTGATGGGCGAGGCGCTCACTGCGGTCATAACCGAGCCGGCGAACGTCCGACCCACAGACGCAATAACGATTTCCTGCGAAGCGCCCGACGACGCCCTGTTGCTCGTCGACTGGCTCAATTCGTTGGTCTACGAGATGGCGACACGCAGGATGCTCTTCGGCGAGTGGCGGGTCGAGGTGACCGGCCAGAGGCTCATTGCCCGGGTTAGCGGCGAGCCGGTCGACCGATCGCGGCATCAGCCCGCCGTTGAGCCCAAGGGCGTGACCTACACGGAACTCGAGGTCGGGCAGGACGACGAGGGCAGCTGGTGCGGTCAATGCGTCGTGGATGTATGAACGATGGATCTTAACCGCCTGCAACAGGATAGCGAGTATTGCTGGCGCATACCGGTCGAGGGACCTATGCACGGGCCGGGCATCCTCTATGGCGATCGCGAGCAGATCCTGCAGATGGACGACAAGGTCTGGTCGCAGCTCCGCAATGTCACGCTGCTACCCGGCCTGGTCGGCGCGGCCTACGCAATGCCCGATGCGCACTGGGGCTACGGGTTCCCGATTGGTGGCGTGGCGGCATTCGACGCCGATGCCGGCGGCGTGGTTTCCGCCGGCGGCGTCGGTTTCGACATCTCCTGCGGCGTGCGAACGCTGCATACCGGCCTGAAAGCCGAAGACATCGAGCCCGCCAAGATCGAGCTCGCGGACGCCTTGTTCGACGGCGTCCCCGCGGGCGTCGGCAGCCGCGGGTCCATACGACTCGACGACCGGCAGATGGATGCCATGCTCGAAGGCGGCGCTCGCTGGGCCGTCGACCACGGATACGGCAACGCGGACGATCTGGACAGAACGGAAGAGCGCGGCTGTATCGCGGGCGCCAACCCGGCAGACGTCTCCGACCACGCGAAGCACCGGCAGCGGCGCGAGATGGGTACGCTCGGTTCCGGCAATCACTACCTCGAGGTCCAGCGCGTCGCGGTCATCTATGAAGCTTCGGTCGCCAGGCAATTCGGGTTGTCCGAGGGCGACATCGTGATCAGCATCCACTGCGGATCGCGCGGCCTCGGGCACCAGATCGGCACCGACTACCTGCGCGAGATGCTGCTGGCGGCGCCCGGCTTCGGCATCGATCTCCCTGACAGAGAGCTTGCCTGCGCCCCGATAAACTCCTCGCTTGGGCAAAGGTACCTCGGCGCGATGCGTGCCGGCATGAACTGCGCGTTGGCGAATCGCCAGATACTGACGCACCTGGCCCGCGAGATCGTAGGTCCGATCCTGCCGCAGGCGCAGCTCGAGCTGCTCTATGACGTGTCACACAACATCTGCAAGGTCGAGACGCACGAGATCGACGGCAAGACCCGCGAACTGTACGTGCATCGCAAGGGTGCGACGCGCGCCTTTGGTCCGGGGAATCCGGACCTCGACGACCGCCTCAAGGAAGCGGGCCAGCCGGTCCTGATCGGCGGCTCGATGGGCACCGCTTCCTACGTGCTTGCCGGCACGAAAGCGGGCGAAACGATGTCACTAAGCTCTGCCTGTCACGGGGCAGGCCGTGCCATGAGTCGTCGCCAGGCGCGCAAGCGGTATCACGGCCGGCAGGTCGTGGATCAGCTCGCCGATCGCGGCATCGTCATTCGCAGCCCGTCGCTGCGCGGTGTCGCCGAGGAGGCGCCGCTCGCGTACAAGGACGTCGACCGGGTCGTCGACATCTCCGACCACGTCGGTCTGTCCCGCAAACTGGCCCGTCTCGAACCGGTCGTTTGCGTCAAGGGCTGAATCGCGCCGGTCTGCACGCAGAATCATTTCGTGCTAAGAATAAAAAGAAAAGGACGTCGAAGTGAAAATCTCAGCAATCCGGGTATACCAGGTGGATCTGCCTCTCGTCGAGGGCCGGTACTCGTGGTCCGAAGGCAAGTACGTCGAGGTGTTCGACAGCACGGTCGTCGAACTCGTCACCGACGATGGCCTTTCGGGTTACGGCGAAGTCTGTCCTCTCGGTCCTTTTTACCTGCCGGCATTCGGAGCGGGCGCGCGCGCCGGGATCGGGGAGCTGTCCGGTAGCCTGGTCGGTCAAAACCCTACTGCCATCGGCCCGATCAACCAGCTCATGGATCGGGCGCTGCTCGGGCATCCCTACGTCAAGTCCGCCATCGACATGGCGTGCTGGGACCTCCTTGGCAAGTCCTGCGGCAAGTCAGTTTGCGATCTGTTCGGCGGCAAGTTCGGCGAGAGCGTCGCGCTCTATCGTGCCATCAGCCAGCGACCGGCCGACGAGATGGCGGACAACGTCGCCGGGCACCGCGCCGACGGCTACACGAAGTTCCAGCTCAAGGTCGGCGGTCGCCCCGCAGAAGACATCGAGCGCATTCACGCCGTTGCCGATGTATTGGCCGCTGACGAAGTGCTCGTCGCGGATGCCAACACCGGTTGGCGCGTCGACGACGCGCTCCGCGTCGTTAACGCCGTTCGCGATCGCGATGTGTACATCGAGCAGCCGTGCCGTTCGTACGAGCATTGCCTGACGGTTCGGCATAAGACACCGCTGCCGTTCATCCTCGACGAGAACATCACGGGCCTCGAGGCGCTGATGCGTGGCCACAGCGACGGTGCCATGGACGTCATCAATCTGAAAATTTCGAAAGTCGGCGGCCTGACCAGGGCGCGCCAGATCCGCGATCTCTGCGTGACCCTGAACCTGCCGATGACCGTCGAGGACAGCTGGGGCGGCGACATCATCACGGCCGCCATCGCGCACCTCGCGCATTCGACACCGGAGCACCTGCGCTTCTCGGCAACCGACTTCAACAGCTACGTCACGGTGCGCAACGCAACCGGTGCCCCGCAGCGCGTGGACGGCCAGATGCGAGCTTCCAGCGCGCCGGGTCTCGGCATCGAGCCGGATATGGACGTGCTGGGTGAGCCGGTCGCGGTATACACCGGCTGATGGGACTGACCTATCTCGACGAAGAGCAGGTAGCGGCGAATACGCCGTGGCCGGACCTGGTTGACGCAATCCGCGATGCGTTCCGGGACGGCGGCGTGTCCCCGGTCCGGCACCACCACTTCATCCCCGGCAACGATCGCGAAGACATCACCCTGTTACTCATGCCGGCCTGGAACGGGGAGGGCAACTTCGGCGTCAAGCTGGCGAGCGTCGCTCGGTCGAATGCGGCGCTCGGGCTACCGACCCTGCACGGCGTATACGTCCTGTTCGCGGGCGCGACCGGCGAGCCGCGCGCGGTACTGGATGCCGGCTCGTTGACGGCGAGGCGCACGGCCGCGGCGTCGGCGCTGGCATCGCGCTACCTGTCACGACCGGATTCGAAAACGCTGCTGGTGATCGGTACGGGGCGAGTCGCTCGGCAACTGGCTATCGCGCACTGCTCGGTGCGACCCATCGAAGAAGTGCGTATCTGGGGTCGGAGCAATGACAATGCACAAGCGTCGGCCGAATACGTTGGCAATGAAGCGGGCGTCACGTGTCTTCCGGTGCCCGACGTCGAAACCGGTGCTTCGGGCGCGGACATCATCAGCTCTGCCACGCCGGCCGAAGAACCACTGCTGCATGGCGCATGGGTCGAGCCCGGGACGCATGTGGACCTGGTCGGTGCCTACAGGCCGACAATGTGCGAAGCCGATACCGAACTCATCGCGAAAGCCGGCCAGGTGTTCGTCGACACGATCGAAGGCGCGAATGACGAGGCGGGCGAACTGATACAGGCGGTGCAGGCCGGCGTGTTCTCGTTCGACGACGTCGCCGGCGACATGTTCCGGATGACGTCCGGGGAAGAGAGCCTGCGAAACGATGCGAGCGAGATTACCTTGTTCAAGTCGGTCGGTGCGGCCTTGCAGGACCTGGCGGCAGCGCAGCTCTGTTTGCAGCATCATCAGTGCTCGTCGGCAGCTGGCAGCCCGTGACAGCACTGCTTTACGTACCTATCGTCGTCAGCCTGGCCGTACTCGCCGCGCATTTCCTGCGCTACGGAAACACGTTCGCCGTCGCTGCGTCGCTAGCGCTTATCGGTCTGCTCTTCATCCGGCAAGCGTGGGTTGCCCGGGTAGTGCAGGTTGCACTGGTCCTGGGGACCGTCGAATGGCTGCGGACGCTTTACCTGCTGGCGCAGTGGCGTTCAGCGCAAGGCGAAAACGCCACGCGCATGATCATCATCCTCGGTTCCGTTGCGGCCGTGACGCTTTGCTCGGCGATCCTGTTCCAGTCGAACTCCCTGAAGCGGATCTATCGTCTCGATTCGGGCGAAATCCGAAAGTAGTACGGAACGCCTGAACGAAACCTTCGCAAAAACGAATTTTCCGTTCGCAGCTCTCCCGAAAACGCGAAAGTTCCTGAACAATAACGATTTATTCAACAAATGGACTATAATCCGCATGTCCAGCCGAAAAGGCGACCCGTTATGGATACCCGGCTGCATCGTGGGTTCAGAGTTGGCGAGTATGACGTTCGTCCCCTGGAAGGCCGCATCACCGGGCCAGCCGGTTCGCAGCACGTTCAGCCGAAGGTCATGGAAGTCTTGCTTTGCCTCGCGGAGCATGCGGGCGACCTCGTCGAGCGGGAGACCCTTATCGAGAGGGGCTGGGGCAGCGAATCGGGCTCCGGTGAGGTCCTGACACGTTGCATCAGCGAGCTAAGGCACCACCTGGACGATCACCATGATGCGGTCCAGTACATCCAGACGATTCCGAAGCGTGGCTACCGACTGGTGGCCGCCGTGGAATTCCCGGATACTGGCGCTGCCGCAAGCGGCACTTCCGAGGGCACGACGAGCCCAGCCCGGAGCAACGATCGACCTAGCTTTTTCGTAGCATTCTGGACCGATCTCAAGCGGCGCAACGTCGTGCGCGTCAGCATCGCCTATATCGTGGTCGCCTGGGTCCTGTTGCAGGTTGGCGAGACAGTATTCGACGCATTGCAGCTCCCCGACTGGAGCCTCACCCTGCTGCTCGCAATGCTGGTGCTGGGTTTTCCGGTTGCCATCATCCTGGCATGGGTCTTCCAGGTAACGCCTGAGGGCGTCATCGTTGATGTGTCCGGGGCGCCACCCGGACCGATCGCGCTGAGACGAAACCTGGATATCATCATAATCGGCGCGCTTGTGATCGCCGTTGCAATCCTGGGGTACCGACTGCTTGACGACGAGGATGGTCCGCCGGGCATGGGGGTAGCAGAACAGACCCAGCTGGCATCCATCGCCGTACTGCGGTTTCTGAACATCGGCGGGTTGCCGCACTTCGCCGACGGGCTCGGCGAGGAACTCCTGGATCGACTGGCGAAGCTGAAGGAACTGGGCGTCGCAGCACGTACTTCGTCGTGGGCCTACGCGGAAAAAGACGTCGACGTGCCTACGATCGCAGCGCAGCTGAGGGTCGACTATGTGCTGGAAGGCAGCGTCCGCCAGAGTGGAGACCGAATCCGCATCACGGCGCAGCTCAATGATGGCAGGACGGGGAAACACGTCTGGTCGCAGTCGTACGATCGTGAATTAACGACCGAGAATTTCTTCGAGACACAGTCGGAAATCGCGAGGCAGGTCGTCAATCTCCTGCAGATCTCCCTTTCCCCGGAGTCGGAAGCAAGGCTGGCCGAATTGCCGCGCACCAGCATGGAGGCACTGGAGCTCTACCTGCAAGGTCAGAATTACTTCCGAATGCCGCATAGCGACGAGTCACTGGATACCGCGGCGGATTTCTTCCGGCGGGCCCTGGATGTCGATCCACGATTTGCGATGGCTTACGCCGGTCTCTGCGACACGCAGCAGGGCAAGTACACCCTGACGCGTGACGTCGATGTATTCGCCGAAGCCGAGCGTGCATGCCATCGTGCGCTGACGCTGGACGAAAACATGCCGCGAGTACTCGCTGCTCTCGGCGGTCTGTACCTGTTCTCGGGTCAGTACGAGAAGGCAGAACAGGTGCTGAAGCGCGCTCTATCGTCGAGCCCGAACGAGCTCGACGCGTACGCGGATCTTGCCGAAGCGCTGGAGAACCAGCAGCGAAGCGATGAGGCGGAAGATACCTTATTGACGATGATCGCCAGGCAGCCCGGCTACTGGTACGGACACAACGCGCTCGGAAACCTGCTGTACCGCGAGTCTCGCTACGAAGAGGCATTGGCTGCGTTTTCGCGCGTCATCGATCTCGAGCCCGACAGGGCGATCGGCTACAACAACGTCGCCATCGCCCATTACATGCTCGGCGACTACTCTGCGGCGTCGCGTGCCTACGAGATGTCGGTCGCCATCGAGCCGTACGTCGATAATTACACGAACCTGGGGCTCGCTTATTTCTACGCAGGCGACTTCGACAAGGCCGCAGAGATGCAGCAGAAAGCGCGGGAGCTACGGTCCGGCGACGCTCGTGTGCTCGGGCGGCTCGCTACGGCGCGTTACTTCGGCGGATACGTCGACGACGCCAAGACGTTGTTCCAAGAGGCGATCGATATGATCGAGGAACAACTCGTCATCAATCCCAATGACGTACGCCTGAATCGGTATCTTGCCGTGTTCAACGCGATCCTGGGACAGCTTGACGCATCGCAAGCGGCCATCGAGCATGCGCTGGCACTGCAGCCCGAATCATCGGGTGTTCGTTACGACGCGGCGAAAGTTGCGCTGGCAAACGGCGATGTCGAAGCGGCACTGGCGTACCTTGAACAGGCGAAAAAGCTGGGATATTCAACTAATATAATAAGGTCGGACCCGTTCTTTAACGTACTCCATGATAATGCGCGATTTGGAACGATCGCTGAAAATAATGAACAGGGAGCTGAACAATGAAAAAAACGATGCTAACAGCGGCTCTGGCCGTGGCCGTGTTCCTTGGCGGCTGCGTCACCACCGGCGAGTTTGAAGACTACAAAGCCAAGGCTGCGAAAGACCTCGAGGAGGCTGTAGACAGTCTGAAGATTGTAAATGCCGTGCTCCTGTGCGAGTCACAGGTGGACGCGTACGAGGACCTGCGCGGCTCGGACGAACCGGATCCGACGCGCCGTGATGAGCCGACCGGTACACGCCGTGATCTTGCGTCCTGCCAGGCCGAGTTGGGTGCCGTCCAGGGCCCGAATCTCATGACATGCCAACCGCAGATGGTGCAGTGTGTACAGGGCCCCACGTACACCAATCCCGAGTGCAGCAAGTGCTACAAGGAGTGCCTGGATACCGGTACGTGGCCCGTGACGGGCATAGACCCTTGTCCGCCCTGATGCGCCGGTTTCAGGCGGAGCCAGGAATATGATTTCGCGAAGTGCCGGTCTCGGCTGGTGTGCTGCCGCAGCCGCCCTGGTGTTCGCGGAAGCTGCGCTTGCCAGGTCTCACGACCGTATCCTCGGCGATCACAATATCGTCGTGGCAGCAGGCAGCGCGGTCTCGCGCGATCCGTCCCTTGCGACCAGGCTCGAACGGCGTGGCGTCCAGTTCGTCGGCGCGATAACGCTTCCGCTGAATGTCTTGACCGAGCCCGACGATCTGCCCCTCGACCTGTCGCTTGGCGATGACCTCACGGCCCGCCTCGTCGAACGACAGCGCATCAAGCGTGATGAAAGGAGTATCCTCGTCATCGGCGTCGACGAGGAGGTCGCCGGCTCGAGATTTACGGCGTTTCTGAAGGACGATCGGCTGACTCGCCTGGAGATTCGTCGTCCAGATGCCATTATCTCCCTCACTGCTCCCGAAGAACGTGGCGGCGCGCTCACGTTTCGTGTGCTAGTCATCGATCCGAGGCAGCTGCGGGACGAGTTGACGCCCAATGAGGCCGATCAAGCGTCAGGCGGCCACAATAGAGACAGCGTCAACCCGTTGCCCGATAACGGCGATTCGGGCCCGAACAGGCCAGTCAACGACTCGGATACCGAGTCAGAACCCGAGTTCGACACCATTCCGCTCGACCCGCCAACCGTCGTGAACGTAATGGTCGCCTATACCCAGGCCGCCGCCGACGAAGCGCTCTATCTCGAGGGCCTGGACATCGAAATCCTGATCGATATCACGGTGCTCGTAACGAGTATCGACATGAAAGACCAGGCCAATGTCGTGCTCGACCTCGTTAAGGTGCTAAAAGTGCCGTACGTGGAGACGGGCAAAATTGCGGAGGACCTGCGTCGCCTCGAATGCCCCTGCGACAGGTACGAGAAAGATATTGGCGATAACCACCTCAACGAAGTATTCGTGCCGTGGCGCCAATACCAGGCGGACATTGTCAGCTTGTGGACCTACTCCCCTCATGAGGCCGGAATGGCCAACATCATGTCGAAGGTCAGCACTTCGTTTGCGCCTCGCGCTGTGAGCGTCGTCGACTGGTGGCACGCGATCTACAACTACTCCTTCGCTCACGAAATCAGTCACAACTTCGGCGCACGTCACGATCGCGCATGGGACAACACCTACAACAAGCCGTATCACTTCAATCACGGTTTCCTGAACTACGCCCGGAAACAGGTTACCGTAATGGGATATACCAAGACCTGCCTCTCGATGGGTTTCTTCTGCAGCCGCCACTGGTACTGGTCCGATCCGACGATCGCACCGATCAATACCTGGGGATTACCTTCTTTCGTGCCCTTATCGGCCGACAATGCCAAGACGCTACGTGTGAGTGCGCCAACGATCTCCAACCTGCAATCACGCAAGGACCTGGTCGGCTGCTGCAAGAGTAGGGGGACTATCTTCAATCGACTCTTTGAGCCTGGCTCGTGTAACTGGTAGGGAGCTGGACGTCAGGAATCGACCGTGAATCGAAGCCAGCTTAGCGCGGCCGTCGCTCGCAATCATGCTGGTGGTGCTGTTCCTGCTGGGCTCAGGCTGTACGACGGTCCGTTGCTACGAAACCGATACGGTTAGCGACGAGCTGCAGGAGGAGAACGACGAGCAGTCGCAGCAATCCTGATCGCTGCGATCCCGGACGGCTAGAAATAATCCGGTTCGTTGCCGGCAGTCCACTTGATGTTGCAGCCGATGCTCGGCTTCTGCTCGGCCGAAGGCTGTTCGTTTACCAGCACTGAATCCAGAGCGGCTCTCAGGTCACGACCATCGACCGGCAGGCCGTTCGACGGCCGGCTGTCGTCGAGCTGGCCACGGTAGGCGAGCTTCAGCTCGGCGTCGAACAGGTAGAAGTCCGGCGTGCAGGCCGCTCGATAGGCTTTCGCCACTTCCTGGGTCTCGTCGTAAAGGTACGGGAACGTGTAACCCCAGGCTGCCGCCTCTTCCTTCATCTTGTCCGGGTGATCCCCCGGGTGCGTATTGACGTCGTTGCTGCTGACGGCATAGATCGCAACGCCGCGCGGTCCGTAGTCCGTGCCGATGCGAGCGAGCTCGGTACGGATGTGCTTGACGAAAGGGCAATGGTTGCAGATGAACATGACGAGCGTCGCCGGGGCATCATCGCGCAACGAGTGGAGCACTCCGTCCGGGTCCGGCAGCGAGAACGCCGGCGCCCGGGTGCCAAGGGGAAGCATTTGCGATTCGACTGCAGCCATGGGTCCTGCTCTTGTTCGTGTGGGGATGCAGAGGATAGCAAAGCCGGTCAGCGACCGGCATATTCGAACGAAAAAGACCAGCGACCACGGTGACAGTCGAGGGGGGATTCTCAGGGGGGTTACACCGTGGCCGCCGGTCTGCCAGGTTTACCGGCCTCTGCGCTTGTCCGCGAAGGCCTCGCGCCTGCGTTCCTTGCCGCGCTCGAGCTTCTCGATCTGCTCGTCAGTCAGGACCGCGTGAACCTCGTTCTTGACGCGGGTGAACAACAGCGTGCCCTCGGTCGCGAGCTGGCCGTTCGATATGGCGATGTCATTGAGCTGCGCATCGTAGGCCGGGTCGTCCGTCGTCAGCGACTCGAGGGCCTCGCGGTTGGCGCGAAACTGCTCGCGAAGGGCCTCGAATTCCGGCTTGGCCGCCTCGACGATGTTCTGCACCTGGGCGCGCTGCGTATCGTCAAGGTCGAGGTGGTCGGCCATGTGCTCGATCATCAGCCCGGGACCGCCGAATCCGCCACCCATGAACCCTGCGGGTCCGCCCCGATGGGCCAGCGCGGTCGTAGAAATTATCGCCGTCGAAAGGACGGCCAGCAGTACAACGGTAAGAACTCTCATCATCATGCTCCTTGTCTTCGATCCACCACGATTGGTGTGAGGCTCAGAGTAGGGAAGCGTGGTTCGAGATAGGTCAGCGCTGTCCAAAGGTTTGTCAAGAACTGTCAGGATCGCGTCACGGTCGTTGCAGCCGGCGAGGGTTTGTTCCACGATGCACTCGAGGCAAGAGTCGCGATGCAATGAACAGTCCAACACCCGATGCGAAGATACTCATCATCGATGACGACCGGGAACTCGGCGAAATGCTCAGGGAGTTCCTGGCACCGGACCACTTCGAGCTCAGCGCGTGTCTTAACGGCGAGGACGGTCTGCAGGCGCTGCAGGATGGCGACTACGAACTGCTGATCCTGGATATCATGTTGCCGGGGGCGAACGGCATCGACGTGCTCAAGACACTGCGACAGTCGAGCGACATCCCGGTCATCATGCTGACGGCCCGCGGCGACGACGTGGACCGGATCCTCGGCCTCGAATTCGGTGCCGACGATTACATCTCCAAGCCCTTCAACCCGCGCGAGTTGCTCGCGCGCATCAAGGCGATCCTGCGGCGCTCGGGGTCGGGCGGAAGCCGTCGCCAGTCCGTGAATGTCGGTGCCATCGAGCTGGATACGCGTTCGCGACGGGTGACGGCAGGCGATGCGCCGATACGGCTCACGGGCACCGAGTTCGAGCTGCTGCGTTGCCTGGCCGATTCGCCCGGCGAGGTCGTCACCAAGGAGCAGCTTTCGCAGAAGGCCCTTGGACGTCGCTACATGCCGTACGACCGCAGTATCGATACCCACGTCAGCAACGTACGGCGCAAGCTGGCCGACGCCGGCGTGGCCAGCCCGACCATCCAGAGCCAGCGGGGCGTCGGCTACTGCTTGCTCGTGGACGAGTAAGGCGGGGGGATATGCGTAGCCTGTTGATTCGAATCTTCGTCTCGTTCTGGTCGATCATCGTCATCACGATCATTGCTGCCGGAGCCCTCGGCTACACCTACGCGGAACGGGCTCGCGATGCATTGCAGAATTTCGAAGTGAGCGACGCCATGCTGGATGCCAGCACGGCCCTGCGTGAAGACGGGCGCGAGGGTCTCACCGATTGGTTGCAATCATTGCCGGGCGTCACTGCCTCGCTCGTCTACGTTCTCGACGATCGCGGCCGCGATCTGCTCGATCGGCGCCTGCCGCGGCAGATCGAGATCGCCCTACGCCGATTCAGCGGTCCTCGATACCGGCGGCCTCCGCCGCGCGAGCACGGCAACTTGCGACCGGCGCGACCCTTTACCCAGCTGATCGGCCCGGACGACCAGGTCTACACGTTCTTCGTCCTGCCACCGCAGGGCACCGTTGGCCGCTGGCTGGCCGAGCGCGGCGCAATCAGTATCGCCATTCTCGCGCTGCTCACCAGTGCCGCCGTTTCCTACCTGCTTGCCCGAGCGATCTCGCGGCCCATTCGGCGATTCCGCGAGTCGGCCGTCGCTATCGCGGACGGTAACCTCGACACGCGCGTCACGGATCGTGTCGGCAAGCGCCGTGATGAAATCGGGCTGCTGGCGCAGGACTTTGATCGCATGGCCAACGAGCTGCAACGCGCATGGTTGCGGCAGACGGAACTGACGCGAAACGTGTCGCATGAGCTGCGATCGCCGCTGGCACGGCTGCGTGTCGCTTTGGAGCTGGCCCGTCGCAAGGCCGGTGAATTGCCCGAGTTCGACAAGATCGATGCGGAAACCGGCCGCCTGGACGAGCTCATCGGCCAGATCCTCGAGTACTCTCGCCTCGATGCCGATACGCACGAAGGGCGAACGTCGGTGGACCTTGACGAACTTGTTCAATCTGTCGTCGAGGACGCGAGATACGAGTATGCGAGCGTGGAGGCAGGTATCGCGTTCGAATCCGATTCGAGCGTACAGGTGCAGGGATACCCGAATGCGTTGAGTAGTGCCGTGGAGAACGTCCTGCGTAACGCGGTGCAGCATGGTCATAGCGACGGCGACGTGCAGGTGCGGCTTCGTGCCGAAACCGCGTACGCTGTGATCGAGATAAGGGATTCTGGCGGCGGCGTGCCCGACGAGGAACTCGACCGGATCTTCGAGCCGTTCTATCGGTCGGCGCAGCGCAGCGGCGCGTCACGAGAAGGCAGCGGCCTGGGCCTTGCTATCGCGGCGCGTGCGATCGCAATGAACAACGGATCGGTCTCGGCCGCTAACACCTCGGAGGGTCTCAGCGTGAAGTTGCGGCTGCCGCTGAACGACTGATCGGTAACGACAGGGCGCGTCCGCTACCTGGGCGGCTCCCACGCGCTGGCGAATTCTATCGACGGAGCCGACGCCTGCGAGACCACCTTGTCGCCGCGATTCGGGTTACTCGACAAAGACACCGATTGCGCGATCGAGTATTTCTCCGCGACCTGTATAACCTCGACGTCACCGAGCGACATATCCGAACTGCCGAGGCTGATGCCTGTGTCGGGATCGATCAGCTCCTCGCCTTTCTGCATGACGGTCAGGCGATCACCGACGTCGACACCGTCATCGCCGATGTTGATCCACACGCGGTTGCCCTCCGCCTTGACGACCGAACCTTCAGCCGGTCGCGCGCCGATCTGCTTGACGACTTCGTAGACGCACTTGTTGACGCCCGCAATGACAGCCTGACCGATCGGCGTCTTCGAATAGCTGCTCATGAACCCACCGAGGCCGAAGTCGCCGCCGTAGCCAATACCACCGTACCCGATCCCGGACTCCTTGATTACCGATTCTACTTGCTTGGTAAACAGAACCTCACTTGTCGTCGCATCGATTAGCCGTATGTTGAGACCGACCCGTCCTTCGTCACTGGACACGGTTACACCACCGATTACCGGTACCTTGCGCAACAGTCCGCCGACTCCCTTGTTCGATCCGGAGGTCTTCTCTTCGTAGTCGGTGACGACGAGTTGCACGAGAATCTCGGCACCGAGTACCTTGCCGGTTGCGGCACCGGACGGCTGTGAGACCCTGCCGGAGCTGGCCAGGTCCTGCTCGCCGAGCACGTCGCCGAGTACCGCACGCTCGACCAGCCGGAAGCGGCCCGTGCGATTCATCGTGTCCGTAACGATTGCCTCGATGCCGTTGACCGGTACCGTTCCATGTCCCGAGTGCTCCCATTCCGCCTCGTAGGTTACGCCGCTCGAGTCCTTTGCGGTGAATGACGCCTTGGACGAATTGTTGTCGACCTCCAGGACGCCGACACGGACCTTCTTGCCGTCGAACTCGCCCCACTCGAGATTGAGGAGGTGTTCGGCTTCGATCTCATCGATGCGCTCCGGAAGTGGCGATCGGCCCTTGTCGGACACCGAGTAGGCCAGGAAATCCGCCAGGGCCGATGTGGACGCGAGTACGAGTAAAGCAGCGAGCAGAGTGCGCATGGGCGAGCCCTCCGTTTTCTTTGGTTTGTTCTTCTGCCAGTCGATGTTTCTGCCGGGTGGTTTCTCTTCTAGTTTGTTGCCGTAACGACGCCATAAGTATATGAAATTCTGCTGCTTTGCGGCAGCCTGATACGCAACGGATACGTAATTCTCGCGGGTACCCTCCGCGACCGCGGACTGATATTCTCATATACAGCTAGTGCCAGCAGCAACCAAAGGAGTCGCTATGAAGCTACATACGCTATTGCTTATCGGTTTTGCCGCCGGCATCGTCGGTTGCGCTGAGAAAGAGCAGGCCGCGCCCCAACAAGAGAGCGAAATGGAACCGGCCGAGGCAGCGGTAACCGAAGCGCCGGCAGTAGAAGCGCCCGCAGTTGAAGAAGCGCCTGCGGATGACCCCGACACGACCTTTGCGACGATCGAGAGTTGGAGGACCGCTGATCTCCTGGATCACATGCACGCCCATGCGGAGCATCTCGACGACCTTAACTTCGCCCTCGGCGACGACAACCTCGAAAAAGCCACGACGTCGGCCTACTGGCTGGCCCGACACGATACGGTAAAGGGCCTGCCGGACGAGTTTCAGTCGTTTGTCGATGGTATGCGCGAGGCTGCACGCGCCGTCGAGGCAGCGGAAGACATCGCAACCGCACGCGCAGCGGCGCAGCAGATCGGCGCCCAGTGCCAGGGATGTCACGCGGCAACAGGGGTGTCTGTCGAGTAGCGAAAGGCCCGCCGTATCGTAACCGGGACGCCTACCGGTCAGGCGGGCGTGAAATACAAACGATAATTATTCTCAAGCCATTCATCCGTCTCGGCTTTTGAACCGGATTGCGTGCGGTGCTACCGTGCAAATCGGACCGACGAGAGCTGGGCGCGACCATGAAAGGTAATCCGAAAGTCATCGATGCATTGAACGGCTTGCTGGCTGACGAGCTTGCGGCCATGGACCAGTACTTCATTCATTCCAAGATGTACGAAGACTGGGGTTTCACACAGCTACACGAGCGTGTGGCGCACGAGTTCGACGATGAAAAAGGTCACGCGTCCGCACTGATCGAGCGCATCCTGTTTCTCGAAGGTACGCCCGACCTGTCGACACGCGGGGCGATCAACGTCGGCAAGAACGTGCCGGCCATGCTGGAAAGCGATCTGAACCTGGAACTCGCGGTCGTCGATTCGTTACGAGATGCGATCAACACCTGCGAGAAGGAACGTGATTTCCAGAGCAGGAAAATGCTGGAAGTGTTGCTGGCGGATACGGAGATGGATCACGCCTACTGGCTCGAGCAGCAACTCCGGCTTATCGACCGCGTTGGGCTGGAAAACTACCTGCAGTCACAGGCAGGCGGTTGACTCGGGCACACTGCCTGCCTCTTTTTAGTTCAACAGGGCGAATTGGCTACCTGCAGTACGCCACTCGCGGGCGCGTCGTGCAATTCGCCCGTGCGTGCGCAATAGACGTGCAGATGCGGGCTGGTCCTGGTGTCGTAGAAAACGCGGTTGGCGCCGGCGTCGATGCGCTGAATGACGCGCCAGCGCACCAGGTCGTCGAGAACCGTGGCGATCTTGTCGTCATCGAACAGGGGATACCGGAATTGTGCCAGGCAATGAATCTCGGTATCCGACAGGTGTTGCCCGGAGAGACTGAATAGCAGTGCGGCGATTCGCGTGTGAAAAGCCGGCAGCCGGAGTTCCAGTTCGCGAAGACGAGTGCGTAACGGATCGGCCGATGCGCTCGCTAGCGGGCATTGCTCGAGTTCCATCTGGATACCCGCCGCAACGAGCATCAGTTCCCGGACGAATCGCTTGTCACAAGCCTCTGCCGGGCAGGACAGGCAGCCGTATCCGAGGACGTCGGCATCAATCAACCGCCGGGCCAGTTCGCCACGCCAGCTTCCAAGCACTCGACGGCGTTTCAGGTCGTATACGCGTACGACAACGTCGCAGTCCGGCTCGTTGCTGACGAATACGCGGTAACGAGCTACGGTGGTACCCGGTGCGGAAGGCCCCGGCTCCGCCTGCGACGATACGAGCCTGATATGTCCGTTGTCGCCCATTCCAAATATTCCGAATGCGAATGATTCTCATTTACATTATCCACAAGGAAGCCACCTGGGGCAAGTGTTGCGTAATGTCAGAAATACAGGACGGCGCGGGATTCGCTGCCGCCAGTCATAGCTATCGAGCGACGGCGGACAGGGAGGCTCTCTCAATAAGCTCGCCGCCGAGAACCACGTAATCGATTGTGTCGTAGGCGGCGACGTCCTCCAGCGGGTTGCGTTGTAACAGCAGGAGGTCCGCGCGTTTGCCCGGATCAATGGTACCGATCTCGATATCGAGCCCGTAGAACGCCGCGTTCTCAGCGGTAGCGGCGAGGAACAACTGCCTGGGCGTGACGCCGGCAGCTATCCACCGGTCCATCTCGATTCGCCCGTTTAGCCCCGGAGGATTCGCGTACGTTGGGTCGCTCGGCGTATCGCTGCCGAACAGGAGCCTTCCCCCGTTACTAACGAAATACTTCAGCGTTGCCGAGACTCGCGCAATCGGCGGCGCATCCAGTTCTTCCCACCGACCAGCCTTCACGAGCTGGGCGACGATCGGGATCCGCAGCATACGTTGCGCCCACCATTGTCCATCATCGGTGCGGTACCACTCGATCAGCCTTGCGGGCACAACTTCTTTAAGTCGCGGGTCGTCCAGGTAATCCGGGTTGTGAATATCCTGTTCGCCGTACAGCACCTGGATGGTCGGCTGCAGCGCAATGCCTCTCGCGATCGCCTCATCGACGATCTCCGTGATCCCGGCGTGTATCTCGGTGAGCGTCCGGTCGTCCCAGGTCCACATACCGTGCGCGAAGGCATCGACGCCCGTGCCCACACCGAAGCCCTGGGCCTGTTGCGAGTTCGCATGCATTAGCACAACGAGGCCCTTTGCGTGCGCTGCGTCGACGAGGGCCATTACGAGTTCCGCTGTCGGTACCGGCAGGTCGCCGCGGCCGCCGAAGCCTTTCTCGAAGTGAGTCTTGACGCAGATGCCGCCGTCGGCGTGGATTCGATCGACGACAGCCGATGGCGAATGCCGTGCCGGGTCGAAACCTGCAGGAAACTCGTCGGCTCGGGACTCATCGAACAGGAAGTAGGGCATGATCGCGTAGCGAGCCGGCTTCGGCATCCAGCTCATCGGGTAACCGTCGAACACGGGCGACGCGCCGCAGAAGTATGCCTGCGGTCGAACCTCTGCGGCGTTCCATTGCTCGATAACTCCCGGGGTGGCATTCAGATCGACGACCGTCGTAAAACCGTGGTACAGGAAACTGCGCGGTATCTGTTCGCGAGCTGAACGAGCGATATCGGGATAATCGCGCTCGTGCTCGAACGTCATTCCCGGAACTTCGTTCAGGTGCGTATGGCCATCGATGAGGCCCGGAATGAGAAACTTGCCTGCTCCATCGAGGACTCGGGCCGCGTCTCTGTTCTTCTCTTCGGCCGGCGTCTTGATCGCCAGGATTCGACCGTCATCCACGTAGACATCGGCGACACGCGACAAGTGCTCGATCCCCGAAGAAATGACGGTGACGTCTTCTATGACCAGGTCGATCGTGTCGCTCTGATCAGGCGCCTGTCCGCAGCCGTTTACCCCCGCTGCCAACAGAACGGCGATAAAGCCGAATCGCATTTCGATGCTCCTGTCTCAGGAAACGTATTCTTTTGACGCGTTTCAATCGGCGAAGGTTTATCGACTTCCGTTGATCGTCCTAACGGGCACCCATCGTCACCTGGCCCGGCTCGAAGCGCTCCGCGAAAACGTCAAACTCTATGCCGATAGCTTCGGCAACACTCAACAGCCCACCCGCCGCTGAATAACGTTCCAGTCCGAAATCGCTGTGGCGAATGGTCATCGAGCCCGTCACGGTAAGCTGCCCGGCGTCTGTCTCTATACGGACCGGCACGAGGTACTCGAAAGTCGCGCCGTGCAGCGCAACGTTGACGGCGAGCGCCTGCCCGGCCTCCGGCCCGGGCACGAAGCGTGCAGTCACCTCGGCCCACGGATAGCTTGCCGATTCGAGAACCTTGTCCTGCATGTTCCGGGTGGTGCCGTTGATGGCCGACTCGGAGACGTTCGCTTCGAGCCCGAAGCGCTCGCGGTACTCGGGTCTGTCGACGGCCAGTCGCTGAAGGGGCAGGCGCAGATCGGCACGGGCGCTGCCTCGATCGTCGCCGAACAAAACCAGCCCGTCGACGTCCTCACTGGCAATGACGTGATCGTGACCCGCCGACTTCATTGGACCGGCGCGACCCACACGGATGAACACACGCGAGCGCTGCGGGTCGACGCGGTAAACAGGTGTCCCATCGCGCGCCGCTGCGCGATAGATTTGCTCCGGCAGCGGCGGACCCTCGATGTCCTTCGGCACGTAGGGGGGCTGTGCGCATCCCGCAATCGCGGCAAGCGTCAGGGTGGCAACGATGAATCGCATCGACCAGGTCACTGCCGGTCGAACAGCAATTTGAACGAGAGGCGTACCGCCGTGCCGATGGACTCGTCATTCGCCCATTCACCGCTGCCGATATTGAATTGCGTGCGGTCAAGGACGAATTCACCGCTCATCTCGGCGCGGTCGGCCGATTCTGACCAGGTAAACGGTACCTCTACGGACTGCGTGATCCCCTTGAGGTCGAGTTCGCCGTCGGCACGGTACTCACCAGGGGCGGTCTCGACGATGGACCGGCTGGAGTACGTTGCCTGCGGATACTCGGCGACACCGAACCACTCGTCGCCGGCGATTGCCTCGTTGATGTCCGGGTCGTCCATGTCCACACCTGCCAGGTCGACGGAGACGATGAGGCCGGCTTTAGCGAAACCGCCATCATCAATCTCGAGCCTGACGTCGAATGCGGTGAAGCGGCCAGGCAGGGCCGTGCCTTCCCAGCTCGCCTCGAACAGGAATTCGCTCTCGTCGAGCATGCGCCATTCGTCGGCGCCAGCCTGGGCCGTGGCCAGCAGTGTCATGAAAAGGCAGGCGATTCGTGTCATGGTCAATTCAGCTCGGTCCGTCCCGGTAACATTCGACGCAGCACCCCGTCCTTGCGCCAGTAGTGATGCCGGATCGCCGCGGCAATGTGCACAACGGCAACGACTAACAGCAGATTGGTCAACGCGTCGTGCAGACCTTCCGCCGCTTCCTGTACGGTTCGGCTCGTGTCGATAATATCCGGCATCGGCACGGCGAAGTACGCCTTGAACGGTACGCGGGACGCATCACTCACCCACCAGCCCGAAACCGGCACCGCAATCATCAATGCATATAGCAGGTAGTGACCCGCAGCAGCGAGTTTGGTTTCCCAAGAAGGACTGTTCGCGGGCGGCGCGGGCGTTGGATTACCGAGCCGCCACGCCAGGCGCAGGACGACGAGCAGCAGTATCGTCACGCCGAGCGACTTGTGCCAGACGAACATGTCCACCTTGAGTGGCGAGAGTTTCAGGCCCTCGGCGATCTTGCCGGTGACAAACTGCCCCAGGATCAACAGCGCGACGATCCAGTGAAACGCCTTGGCGACTGCTCCCCACGTGTCCGCCGTATTCCTTAACCGGGTTGTCATCTCGGCGCTCCAGGCGAATATCTCGTGATCGCTGCTTAGCCCGCAGGCTTGGTATCGGTGTCACCGCTGACGAGCAATCGATTTGCGTCGCGGGGCATGCTCGCAAGCCAGTTTTCGGCATTCACACCGAGCTGGCCGCCGACGGACAGCGATCCTTGCATGGAACGACTCAATGCGGCGGCGAACAGTCTCTGATAGTACGGCAAGCCCGCCTCGTAGACCGGCAGACCGTTCTCCAGTGGCTCTTTCGACCGGAGTTTTTCGACAAAGCCTTCGTAGAATTCGGCCAGCCGATCGCTGACGAAACCTTCCCTGCCAATGTTGTCGGACGGCGAGATCGACCAGGTCGAGTCATCATGCAGGACACAAGTACCGACAAACGCATTTCGTTTGGCGTCATCGTTCCACTCGTCCGGTGAAACCAGGCTCAGCGACCAGTCGTCACCGTCAATATAGAGGTAGTAGCTCTTGCCGTATACCGGCTTGAACTTGAACCGCGAGGACAAGACGAGCAGTGACGTGAAATAGTCTGCGAGCAGCTGGGGCGCGGGTTTGGCCACGACACCGCGAGGGCTGCTGTACGCCCAGTCGAGCAGGAATCCAACATGGCCTTTCCCTTGCGGATTCGCGCCGCCGCCGGCGAGTTCCGATGTCCTGGTGCGGGCGACCGGCTTCGTGGAGCGCGTCGTCATAATCAGTTACCCGCAGCCTCCCGTTCCTCAGCTTTCGCCAGCGTGATTGCGAGGATCTGGTCCAGCTGCTGGTTGATTCGACGAAACTCCTGGTGAAAGTCGTGCCGCGCCTCTGCCTGGTGGGGCGCCAGCAGTCCCCGGTACTCTGCCAGCTTCAGCCCGGTTCCGTAGAGTGACTTGGAAATCGACTCGGCCGAGAATACGCGCCCTTGCAGGAGTTGTTGCTTGCCGGTCTTCAGGCACTGCGAAAGGAAGCTGCCGGTGTCATCGACAGCGTCCGGCCCTGCGATCGCGAGCACGCTCGCTACGACGCGATACGCATCGACGAACGACCGCAGTACACCGTGCGCGACGAGGGGTTGTACCGCATCGAATACCGCGTGAAATGCGGTCTCATCACCACGGACGGCATCCTCCCAGTTTTCGAAGCGGTCACGCACACGACTCTCGATCGCCGACCGGTAGTCGGCCCGACGCGGTAGATAGAACTCGAACTTGAAGAGCTCCCGAAACTCGCTCGTCCGCGCGAAGAACGCTTCGACCGGATCGCCGGATGCCGATGCGGCATCCAGTAGCGCGATCTCGACGAAGGCGTCCAGGATGAAGTAGTGGATGGCCGTGTTGCGATAGTAGGCCGCATTGAGGTGCTGGTCGGTACCGATGGCGTACAGCCGCTCGGTGCCCTCATCCAGGTAGCTGACGATGCCGGTCTCGTGCAATTCGGCGAGCGTCGCGAGGACGGCGTCCGCGTCCCGGAAGTTCGATCGGCCGACGATTTCCAGGCGGCGGCGCCGTATCAGGGCGGCGCCCGCACGAGCGAGGGTCTGTATCTCGTCCAGGCTCTGAGCACGATTACCCCCGGCGAGCAGGATCAGCGTGACGATCGCGGTGGCGGTGATCGGTGTTGCCGCATTCATACGCACCGCAACTTCGAAGGCCAGCGTCGGCACCAGTATCCGCTTGCGCTGGTCGTCGATACCCGCTTCAAGTTCCGCTGGCTCGACAAGGTCCCTGATCGTGAGTCCGTCGCCAAAACGCAGATGTATCTGGCCGCGCGACCGGCCACGCTTGAGGAAGCGGAGCGGCCAGGTAATCGTCTCCGGCCTTTTCTTTTGGCCGCGCTGCTCGATCGAGTAGTCCTCGACCTCGGTGATCTGGTCGTAAGCGACGCTGACCGGGATGAAGGTCACGTCGTACAGCCTGGTCCTCAGTATCGACTCGACGACGTAATTGAACAGCCCGAAGCGCGGAGGCAGCAGTTTGCCGGTGCGCGATCGCGTTCCTTCCAGCGCCCAGAGCAGCGAGAAACGCTTCTCGATGAGGTAGTCGATATAGCGGCGAAACGTTGCCTTGTAAATCTCGTTGTCCTGGAACGACCGTCGCAGGAATATGATGCCGCTGCGCCGGGCGAAACCGCCGAGGCCCGGCTTGTTGAGGTTGATGCCGCCAAAGGTCAACGGCAAGGGCAGGTTCGCGTCGAACAGCACGAGCGACAGCGCCATCGTATCGAGCATCGACTTATGACTGATCAGGAACACGACCGGACGCGAGCTCATCGTCTCCGCGACTCTCTCTAGCTGTGCTTCGTCTACACCGATCTGCGCATCGTGATGGCTACGGCATGCGGTTCGGTACAGCGTGTTCATCATATCGAGCGAAAACGGCGTCTGCGTCGCCGCCATCTCGTCGAGATACCGAGCCGCCTGCTGCGTCACGTCCTGCACTGAGCGGTCGCGCTGTTGTGCGACGTTCGCGATCAGGTTGCGAAAATCCGAGTTCGCGAACACCTCGCTGTGCAGGATACGAGGCACCTTGTAGCGTGCGCCGCGCACGCTGCGCTCTGAGCGTTCCAGCGCGATCAGCGCCTGGTTGGCCACGAAATCCGGCAGGGCGTCGGAGGATGCTTCGGCAAGTCGCTCACGAAGATCGCCGAGCCAGGCGCCATCGCCGACGATGTACGCCAGCCGCTCGGGCCGGTACCTGGCTATCCATCGACGTCGGAGTGCACTGGGTTCGGCAATGCGCCCGTAAAAGAAATCTTGCAGCGACCGGCCGCCGGTCGCGCGCTGTGACGGCAACCAGGCGATTCGGAGGGGCTGCATCCAGACAGCGTCGCCGTCAGCCGGTACGGTGGCCAGCCACTCATCGCCGTGGCCATCCGGTAGCCGGGCAAACGAATGGCGAATGCGCGACTCGGGCTCCGGACCCTGCGACTCCACCCAGTCGCGCAACAAGGCGGCTTCGAAATCATCACGCGCATCGAGCAGGAACGTGACCGCTCCGTCATCGATGTCGGGCCACGGCGACGTACCGTCGAGGCCATCAATGCTGTTGGGTAACCCGGTTGCTTGCGCCACCGCTTCTCTCCGCAGTTCCGGCAGCCTCATGATTACACAAAACAGGCCATCGCTCGTCAGCTTGCAGTATTGCGATTGCCCCTGGTCAATAGCCGTCCAAGACGCAATGATCGAACGCCGTAATGGTAGGTACCGACGACTATGGGCACTGCTATAGCAAGCGTCAGCAGGTACTTTGCAACTGCAGGGAACGGGGTCACGGTCAGTACACCCGCAATAGCAATGATCAATGGGAAGTGGATAAGGTAGATCCAGTATGAGGCATCGCTGACGTAGCCCAGGAGAGCAGACGGGCGGTCGTATCGCGCCTGGTAGATGCCGAGCAGGCCGAACGTCATAAATGCGGCGAGCACGCTGTTGCTGATCCCTGCCAGCAGGCCGATCATTATCTGCGGCTCGTCCGGCAACATCACCCGCACGCGAGTCGACCACACCGCGAGAGGCAAGACCGCGATGGCCACCACGACCGGCCGCCACGGCTGTTGTTTGAATGTCGGCAGCAGATCGCGATGCTGGTAGAGCAGCCAGCCGAACAGGAAGAACCCGAACAGGACGAGCTGCATTGGTAAAGTGCCTGCGTCGGCGCCGTACAGAACATAGGCCGGAACCATGGCCGCGGCGATGACGAGTGCCAGTAGCGTCGAATGCCAACGGCTGCTGATCAGCCGTCGGGAAGCCCGGCGAATGCCCTCCACGGCATCGCCGGGCAGACGCAGGACCCCCCATCTCAGGCCGACCGCCAGGCCGGAATACAACAGCAACGAAACCAGGAACCAGAGATGGTACGGCTTGCCCCAGCGGATCCACTCGCCAAGCATCAGTTCGTCGATCCCGCCCTGCAGCGAACCTGTCAAGACCGCGTGTTTGGCAAAACGGTAGGCGCCGCGAGTCAGCGGCGAGAGCACTATGTAAGCGAGAAGCAGCGGAACGAAGATCCGCAGAAGACGGTTTCGTGCCAGGCCGCGCAGGCCTTTGCGCTCGTGTATCAAGGCAGTCGAGAACCCGGCAGTCACGAAGAAGGCAGGCATCGCGAAGCCGTACAGGAAGACGGCGACGACATCGAAACCGACGTGGGTCTGCGGATCCTTGAATGGACGTGGAAACGTGACGTAGGGGAGCAACGCGTGCCCGAACATCACGATCGAGATCATCGTCGCCCGAAGGTGATCGATGGTGTGATAACGCGGTTGCTGGTCAGCCATTCAACTCCCGAACATCGGTGGACGACGGTTGAATAGACTACACGAATGGATCTGGAATACGCACGTGCCTTACCCGTTGCGCCTCTGGACACTGATAGGCGCCGCACCGGATCTTCTGCAAAAATTACCGCGTGATGGAACCTTTTCGATTCCCGGCTCGTGTATGGGGGTAGGGCGAAAGTCCGGCACGCTGAAGTCCGGCGGCAAGATTTGACATAAATAAGCTTTCCAAAGGGGAAAACTCATGAGCATTTCGTTGCGGAGCCTCACGTTACGTGGCCTCCTCCTCGCGGTCGTAGTTGCACTCACGGCCTGCGGCGGTGGAGGCAGTACTGCGGAGAACCCAGGCCAGCAGACCTCCAATCCGACTCCGACCACGGGCACGGTAGGTATCTTCATCACCGACTCGCCGAGCGACCGTTTCGACAAGATCCTCGTCCAGGTGAGCCAGGTCGATCTGATCGGAAACGGGCAGCCGGTGACGGTCTTCTCGGGAGACATCACCGTAGACCTGCGGCAGCTCGAGAATAACGGGGAACTAATGAGCCTGGCTGACAACGTCCCGCCAGGCACGTACTCGAAACTGCGTATGTATGTCGAGGACATCGAGCTGATAGATGTTGATACGGACGGCGAAACGGTACTCGAGTCCGTGCACCCGAAGATTCCGGCGAACGGCAAGATCGAACTCAACCCGCGCGGACCGCTCTCCGTCGTGGCGGGGGAGACATTGCTGCTGCAGATCGATATCGATGCTGATAAGTCGATCCATTATCACGAGACCGGCAACGGTGAGTGGCGGTTCCGCCCGGTGATTCTCGTCGAGTCCGGTGATCACGACGACTTCGCCCGCCTCGCGCGTATCTTCGGACGTATCGACGAGATCGATGCCGCAGAGATGGAGTTTCTGCTCTGCCAGACAGAGCTGTTATCGGATGATGACGACAGTGACGACTACGGTGAGCAGGAACATTGTGTCGAAGTTTCCGTTGCGGAGGACACGGGGCTTTTCGGTGAGACGGGCGACCCGATCGACTTCAGCTCGTTGGTCAACGGCGACCTGGCGACAGTCGCAGGCTACGTCGACAACGATGACGACGACAAGTTCGACATGGACGAAGACAGCGACTTCGATTCGGACAGCGATTCGGACAGCGATTCGGACAGCGATAGCGACGGAGCGCCGTTCGAGATCGACGCGGTCGTTGTCATGCAGGGCGACCAGGGTACGTTCAAGCCGTACAAAGGCCGCGTCGAAGAGGATCTTGATACTGCAACCGGCGAGTTCACACTCGACCTTGCTCCGGATCAGGGCATCGAGACGGGTAATTCCCTGCTGGCGCTGTTCCAGGACGGGACGCGCGTATTCGACAAGCACGGTGTGCCGCTCGACCCGAGTGCAATCGCAACGGATGTTCACGGCTACTTCGAGGGACGCCTGGTGCTTTCCGACGTCGATCCGGACGTCCTGAAAACCGCGCTTATCGTACTCGACCTCGGGTTTTCCGGGGACGAAGAAGTGCTGAGCGGTGAAATCGCGACAGTCAACGACAACGGTTTCGTCCTGATGACGGACGCTGGCGACCGTTGCGTGCAGACCGAGGACGATACCGAAGTCTTCCTGATCCTGCCTGACGAGGGCAACGGCATCCGAAGCGAGCGCGGCACGCTCGGCGACCTGCAGGCCGGGCAATCGGTCGACGTCTACGGCGAAGAAGAGGACGACGGTTGCTTCGAAGCCGAAACGATCATCGTCGACCTGACTGTCGACGTGATGCCGCCTGAGAACCAGGCACCCATGGCAGATGCTGGCGACGATGCGATAGTCGACGCGGGCACCTCGGTCATGCTCGACGGCTCCGGCAGCATGGACCCGGACGGGGACGCGCTAACGTACATGTGGATGCTCGCGGCGCCGGACGGCAGCCTGGCCGAACTGGTCGACGCTGATACCGCTATGCCGAGTTTCACGACGGACGTGGTGGGTGACTATGTCGCCGAACTGACGGTTAGTGACGGCGAGTTCGAGGACTCCGACTCGGTCACCACTACCGGTATCGACCCGGCAGTGAACCAGGCGCCGGTCGCGGACGCCGGCCCGGACCAGGCCGTTGACGTCGGTGCGGCTGTTGCACTCGATGGTACCGGCAGTTCGGATCTGGACGGTGACATGTTGACCTACAGCTGGGTGCTCGATGCGCCGATGGACAGCAATGCTGCCCTCGACGATGCCAGCAGCGCGACGCCGGGTTTCACGGCGGATGTTGCCGGCAGCTACGTGGCCGTACTCGTTGTCAACGACGGGATAGTGGACAGCGCGGCCGACGAGGTCTTGGTCGTTGCACAAGAGCCGCCGCCGGCGCTTGACGGCGAGGCTCTCTACACCGCGAACTGCACGAATGGCTGCCACGGACCGTTTGCCAACGCGCCCAGCTGGTCTGCGGCCGCGATCCAGGAGGCGATCGACCAGAACGTGGGTGGAATGGGATTCCTCAGCCTGACGTCCGAGGAGATCCAGGCAATTGCCGACGCGCTGGCGGCGAAACCCTGAGGGTACACAAAAAGAGCCAGGACTACGGGCCCCGACAGGGGCCCGTATTTCTTAATGCCGGCGTGACGCCTAACGCGGTCGTGCGCCGCGCAAACCCATCAGCGCCGCATCGAACAGATCGAGAGGAATGCTAAACCGGATCTTCCGTATGAGCCGTGCACGGATCCTCCGTTTCGACGCCTTGTGCGCCCGTTCGTCCAGCTGCTGGAATTCGGCGGCCAGCTGCTCCGCGCGCGAGGTCAGGTCGGAAGGGTCGGCCAACTCGTCGAAAAAGCCCGAGTTCCGCGCGGATTCGACCTCGAAGAATTCCGACAGCGTTACCGCGCGCTGGTACGCCGCCGGGGTCAGGCGATGGCGCAGCATGGCAGCGGCTACGCGCGGCATGGTCAGGCCGATGGCTACCTCGTTCGCCGATATCCTGAAGTCGCCCCGGCTGCCGATCACGTAATCGGCTGACAGCATGACGAAGACGCCCATCGCCATGACGTGGCCATTGCAGGCGGCGACAACAGGGTAAGGATAGGCCATGATACGGGCCGTCAGACCATAGCCTGCGCGCAACATGCGTAGCGCATTGACGCCACCGCGCTTCATAACGTGCAGATCGAACCCGGCTGAAAACACGGACTCCCGGCCGGTGATGATCACCGCAGCCCGGTCGGACTCCGCACGGTCGAGTGCGCGGTAGATTCCCAGGATGACTTCCGGCGACAGCGCGTTGCGCTTGCCGTCATCGATGCGGATCGTGGCAATGCGGTCCTGCAGGCTGTACTGGACGGATTCGGTCACGGCTTACTTCCAGGTCCTGTTAGAAGTCATGGACGCGGCATCCGGTGCTAGCCGACGGTGAAAGCCAGCACCCGGCTCACGCGGGTCAGTGAGTCCCCGCCGTCGGACACCCACTCGTTGAATGCGTCCTGGATACTCCTCATCGACGACTTCGATGTCGGCGTGCCGTCGAAAACCTTTTCGCGTCTCAGCGCGGCTGTAACGTCACGCGACAAGATGAACGAGTCCTTGCCCATCTCGCGCAGGAAGTACTGGGCCGATGTGCCACCCAGGTGGCTGCCGCGCTTTTTCATGTCATTCAGCAGGTCAACGTATTCGGCGGAAGGATAGTTCGCGAAGTATCGCGCAGCCGACCCGTGCTCGGCGGCCAGGTCAACGACGTATTGCGCGTTGACACGAATCGCCTTGAGTTTGCGCCATGCGCGGATTACACGGGTATCTTTCACCAGCGTGTCGAGATCGTCGTCAGACTGGAAAGCGACAGCATGTGGGTCGAAGCCACTATATGCCTCTTCGATGTCCGGCCACTTGTTGTCGACAACTTTCCAGTTGAATCCGGCACGAAAAACGCTCCTGGCCATTCCCGACAGCCAGCGATCGTCCGGGATGCGGGCGAGAGCCGCTGTCGACTTCGGCTTGGCGATCAGCGACTCCAGGGCCACCTCACCGCCCTTCCTTGCCGCAGCGCGTTCGTAGAGTTTAGAGAAGCGTTTCACAGCGCAATGATGACACAGCGCATCCGCCACTGTTACAAGAACTACGCTGCCAGTACCTCCTCGATCAGCGGTTTGTATGAATCCGCGAATCTCTCCAGGGAGGTGTGCGCTTTCGACAGGTGCGATTCCTCCATAGGGAGTGACAGGAACAAGTCGCCGCGCCCGCAGACCAGCATGCCGTCGAGCAGCAACTCCATGTGAAGAAGCGGTCGAAGCGACTGGCATCCGGCGGTAATGTCCGATGGCCGCTTCGTCGGCTTCCGCGAAAAGTGCAGCGCGATCATCGAACCGATTCCGTTCGCATAGATCGGCACGTCTTTCTTAGCGAACATGTCGTTGAGCGAGAGCCTGAAGGCCTCGGACCACTCGAAGAACTCCGCGGCACGTTGCGGTGTGTAGATTTCACTCAATGCCGCGTAGCCGGCCGCCATCGAACAGACGTTATTGTTGAACGTGCCGGCGTGCGCCAGGGTTCCTTTCTGCTTTGGATTGAACTGCGCCATGATCTCAGCGCTGCCGCCGAATGCGCCGGTCGGCAGGCCACCGCCGATGAACTTGCCCAGCGTCGTCAGATCCGGTTTGATGTCCACCATTCCCTGGATACCGGACGCACCGAGGCGGCCTGTCTTGACCTCGTCGAATATCAGCAGGGCACCGACGTCCTTCGTCTTATCGCGGAGCATCCCGAGGAACCCCCGGTTGCCCTGGATATTCCCACCGGCGCCCAGGACCGGCTCGACGATGACGGCGGCAAGTTCGTTCCCGATTTCACCGATCAGATCGGCAGTCCCGTCGATGTCGTTGTAGTCCGCGAGAACGAAATCGAAAGGCATGTTGAGCGCGCAGCGGCCACCGAGGAACTTGATGACGCCGCCGTGATAGCCGTCCTTGAAAGCGAGCAGCTTATCGCGACCGGTCACGGCACGCGCCGTACTGAGCGCCATGAGGTTGGCTTCCGTGCCCGAGTTGCAAAAACGTACCTGGTCGACCGCCGGGAACCTCTCACACACGAGGCTGGCCAGCTTCCTCTCGTATTGGGTCGGAGCGCCCATCGCAACACCACCGTCGAGGGCTTCCTGTATTGCTGCCTTGATGACATCGTTCGAGTGGCCGAAGAGGGCCGCAGAGTACTCCCCCACGAAGTCGACATAGCGGTGGCCGTCGAGGTCCGTGAGCTCGGCGCCGTTTCCGGCAGCCATCGTCAGCGGAAAAGGCTCGAAGTGCAGTATGGTGCGCGTATTACCGCCCGGCAAGAAGCGTTCCGCCGCTTCGTCAGCGGCCATGCTCTTCGGGTTAGCAGCTACGTATCGTGAGCGGGCGTCTTCAATGGCGGATTTGAGAGCTTCCATATCCTGTCGCCTAAGTAATGGCTTCGAGTGCGACGGCAATCCCCTGTCCGACACCGATACACATCGTGCAAAGTGCCAGTTTGCCGTCTCCGCTTTGCAACTGATCCAGGGCCGTGATCGCCAGTCGTGCGCCGCTCATTCCGAGTGGGTGACCCAGTGCGATCGCGCCCCCGCGCGTGTTGATTCTCGGGTCGTCGTCGGCGAGCCCCAGTTGCCGGGTGCAGGCCAGTGCCTGGGCCGCGAACGCTTCGTTGAGTTCGATGACATCGAAATCGTCCAGGCTGAGCCCCAGGCGCTGCATCAGTTTATTGGTCGCCGGGACCGGGCCGATACCCATGGTCCGCGGCGGAACACCGGCAACGGCCATTCCGAGGACGCGAGCCTTCGGCTCGAGCTTGTGCCGTGCAGCACCGGCCTCCGAGGCAAGCAGCAGCGCCGCGGCACCGTCGTTGATACCGGAGGCGTTGCCTGCCGTGACCGAACCGTCGGGGAATAGCGGTCTCAGCGCCGCGAGTTTCTCCAGCGAGGTTTCACGTGGGTGCTCATCCGTGTCGACCGTCAACGGATCCTGCTTGCGCCGTGGGACACTGACGGGTGTGATCTCGCGGGACAGCCGGCCATCCTCCCGGGCCGCCGCAGCTTTTTGCTGGCTCCAGAGCGCGAACTGGTCCTGGTCTTCGCGGCTGATCGACATTTCGGCTGCCAGGTTTTCGGCGGTCTGCGGCATGACATCGGTGCCGTACTGCGATTCCATTTTCTTGTTGACGAACCGCCAGCCCATCGTCGTGTCGTACATCTTCGGCGTCCGGCCGAAGGCGCTTTCTGACTTGCCGATCACGAACGGTGAGCGCGACATGCTCTCCACGCCGCCGGCGATCATCAGTTCGCCTTCTCCGGACCTGATCGCGTTCGCGCAGCTGCCGACGGCGTTCAGTCCCGAGCCGCATAGCCGGTTCATCGTGCAGGCCGGCACCTCCTGGGGCAGGCCGGCCAGCAACGTGCTCATTCGCGCCACGTTGCGATTGTCCTCACCCGCCTGGTTGGCACAGCCAAGCATCACGTCATCGACCACCGCCCAGTCGACATCGGGGTGTCGTCCCATAAGCGCCGCGATCGGTATGGCCGCGAGGTCATCCGTCCGAACAGGCGCAAGGCCTCCGCCGTAACGCCCGACGGGCGTCCGGATACCATCAATCAGGAATACGTCAGTCATTTCTCATGTCCTGGACTCGTTGCTCCGGCGGCAGAATCGGCGCACCGGTTTTCTGTTGCACTTCCTCGAACGACACGCCGGGCGCGAGTTCGACGACCCTGAAACCGTCCGGTGTGACATTCACCACGGCAAGGTCTGTGAAGATACGCGACACGACACCGACGCCGGTCAGTGGATAGCTGCACCGCTCCACCAGTTTCGGTTCACCCGTCTTGGTGACGTGTTGAGTAATTACGTAGATGTGTTTCACACCCTGCACCAGGTCCATGGCGCCACCGACCGCGGGAATCGCGTTCGGTGCTCCCGTCGACCAGTTAGCGATGTCGCCATTGGCCGCCACCTGCATGGTGCCGAGAACACAGGCATCGATGTGGCCGCCACGAATCATGCTGAAGCTGTCGGCGTGGTGGAAATAGGCGGATCCGGGCAAGGCCGAAACGTACTTTTTGCCCGCGTTCATCAGGTCGAGGTCCCGGTCTTCCTCGGCCGGCGGCGGGCCCATGCCGAGCATGCCGTTCTCGGTGTGGTAGATGAATTCGCGGCCCTCAGGCACGAATTGCGTGACCAGTTCGGGAATGCCGATGCCAAGGTTGACGTAGGAGCCGTCGGGGATGTCGAGGGCACATCGCGCCGCCATCTGCTCTCTTGTCCAGCCCGTGCTCATGGGTACCTCCTTCCCTCGGCGATAAGGGTGTCTTCATGGACAGGGTCGGGAACCTCGACAATGCGATTCACGAAGATGCCGGGCGTGATCACATGCTCCGGATCGATACCACCGCGTGCCACCAACTTCTTCGCCTGAACGATAGTCGTCGTCGCGGCCATGCACATGAGCGGACTGAAGTTCCGGCCTGTCTTGTTGTAGGTCAGGTTGCCGAGGGGGTCGGCGACCTCACTCTTGATCAGGGCAAAGTCGGCTTTGAGCCAGGGTTCCATTACGTACTGGCGGCCGCCGAATTCGCGCATCTCCTTGCCTTCGGCAAGCACCGTGCCCACTGCTGTCGGCGTGTAGAAGGCCGGGATGCCGGCGCCCGCCGCACGAATCCGCTCCGCGAGCGTGCCCTGCGGGACTACTTCGAGCTCGATTTTGCCTTCCCTGTAGAGCTGCGGAAACACCTTGGATTGGCTCGATCTCGGAAACGAGCAGATCATCTTCGCGACCTGGCCGTTACCGATCAGTGCGGCCAGCCCGACCTCACCATTGCCTGTATTGTTGTTGATCACGGTGAGGCCCTTGGCGCCGTGATCGATCAGTGCGTGGATCAGTTCGACCGGGCTGCCGGACGCGCCGAATCCTCCAATCATCACGGTAGCGCCGTCCGGAATATCGGAAACCGCTTCGGCAACCGATGGATATTGCTTGTTAATCACCTGCTACTCCTTATCGAGTAACGACGAACTACAGGAAAACCTCTGTTTCCTCCCACAGAGCCTCGATCCGATCGATTCGGTTCGTTGCGTCGCTCTGAAGATCTTTCGCGACTTGTGCCACCAGCAGTTCACACATCACGACCACGGAAACCGAGCTGTCGAACGGTCCGATGGGGGGAACCTCTATCTGGCACCAGGTATCAGCCAACTCGACCAGGGGAGAAAGCGGGCTGTCGGTAATCGCGATGATGGTCACGCCGGCGTCCGCAAGGGCACGGGCGGCGACCTGTACCTGCCGCCGGTAGCGCAGGAAGTCGAACACGACCGCTGCGTCCCCGGGTCCCGCGTCACTCAACTCCGTCGCATAGGAGTGTTCCTCGAGCGAGCGCACACCCGGCCGTACCATCGACAGGCCGCTATGCAGCGCATGTGCGCCCGCCTGGGAAGTCTCGCCGGAGAGGACCCAGACCTGCTCGGCCCGGACGACCGGCTCGACGAGTTCTGCCAGGCGATCGCCCGCGAGCGCATCGAATACCGAGGATATGGCATCACCGATCGCCACCCTGGCGGGCACGGTCTTTTCGTTGTCGCTCCTGATGCGTTCACTCGGGCGCGAAAGCTGGTGAGACAGATCGCTGCGCACGTGCTGCTGCAGCTGGGTGTAACCCTCGAATCCGAGCTTGGTCGCGAAGCGCACGATGGAGGGCCTGCTGGTGCCGACCCGGACAGCCAGGTCCGAGACGGTGCCGAAGGCCAGCAGCGTCGGCTCGGCGAGCACCGCCTCCGCGATACGCCGTTCCGTCGGGGTGAGCGTACCGCTGACGGCCGCGACCAGGTCCAGGGTCGATGCTGTCGGTCCCGGAATGTTCATATTGTTACAGTATCACATTTTGTCGTGCAATGTGTTACATTAGTGTCGTACAGCATATTATCGAGGTGCGACGTGGCAACTGAGAAAAGGTACGTGCCGACGGAAAGGGAAAAGGCCTTCCAGAGCACAATCGAGAATCCGAAATACGAGCGGGACATCATCAACGGCCTGACGCCGTTCTTTAAGGACAAGGCGCCTGACGAATTCAAGACCTTCTACACGGCCGACGAGATAGCGGCACTGGAGGCGCTGAAAGGCACCGAGCGGGACGTCGAGGCGCGCATGCCCGTCAAACTGACTCGGCATTTCTTCGAGCTGGCGCAGCAGAGCGAAGCGTTACGGCGCATCGTCAAGGCCAATCCGGACGAAACACTGAATCTCGCAGGTTCTGAAGATCCCGGTTACCAGATGGATTTCGCGCCGGTCGAAGGACTGCTGCACAAGTACGAAATGGGTCTGCTCTACGTAGTGTCCACCTGTTCGGCGCATTGCCGTTTCTGTTACCGCGAGGAGCTGATCGGCCAGAAGGAAATCGAGCGCCAGGACGGCACGGTGGCGAAGAAGGGCCTGTCGAAGATCAAGGAGGTGACGGATTACATCCGGCAGCACAACAAGATCGTCGAGGAAAACGGCGGCCGGCATCCGGAGACAGGCCGCGAGAAGCTCCGCGAAATCCTGTTGTCGGGCGGCGACCCGATGGTACTCCCGAACCGCAAGCTCGCGGCCTGGATCTCTGCGCTTGCGGAGGCGGGTATCGAGTCCATTCGCCTCGGCACGAAGGAGATGTCTTTCCACCCGAAGCGTTTCGACGATGCCTTCCTGTCGATGATGGACAATTTCCACGAGGCTTACCCGGACGTCGGCTTTCGTCTCATGATTCACTTCAATCACCCCGACGAGTTCCTGCTGAAGGGCCCGGACGGTGAGTACCTGACGAATCCCAACGGCTCGTTGAAATGGCACGATGACACGCGCAAAGCCATGGAGGGAGTTACCTCCCGCGGCTGGATTCACGTAGAGAACCAGGCACCGATCATCAGGGGAATCAACGATGACCCGGACGCGCTGCGGGTAATGCAACGGGCGCTCTACCGCACCGGTGTCGGCAATCATTACTTCTTCTGCGGCAGGGATATCGTTGCCTACCGGGCCTTCAACGTGCCGATCGAGCGGGCGTGGCAAATCCTGAACGAGTCCCAGAAGGGACTGTCCGGTGTGGAGACGCACGCACGCCTGTCGATTACTCACTACAAGGGCAAGACCGAGGTGGCGGCCGTGACGAACGAAGCGATTCCCGGCGTCCCCGGAACCGAGAACGGCGTTCTTATCTTCAAGATCCTGCGTAACGCGCTGGACGCCCCGGACCGCGGCAAAGTCTGCATCGTCGCGCGGAATCCTGACGCGCTCTGGTTCGATGACTACGAGGATCGCGTCATCTACGACGAAGCGGGCTTGTACGACTACGGGCGGATCGACCGGAAGAGATCGATCGAGATCGACGAGGTCGTCGAAGAGGCTGTCGCCGTCGGCTAGAGGTACCCGTTACTGCGTCGCAGAGACGCGATAGTCGCTTCCTGTGACGGGCAGGGCTTTTCTTATAGACTGGCCCGACGCAAACAGAGGTACGGAGTGAAGAGTTGATCCACACCGACGTTGTCATCGTTGGTGCCGGCCCCTGCGGCCTGTTCCAGGTCTTCGAGCTCGGCCTGCTCGGCCTCAAGGCCGAAGTCGTGGATTCGATCCGGCAGCCGGGCGGCCAATGTTCCGAGCTCTACCCAGACAAGCCGATCTATGATATCCCGGCGATCCCCGTCTGCACCGGGGAGGAGCTCACGGAAGCCCTGCTGAAGCAGATCGAGCCCTTCAGCCCGGGCATGCACATGGGCCAGGAGGTGCAGGTGGTAAGGCGCGAGGATGACGACAGCTTCTTCGTCGAGACCAGTACGGGTACCGAGTTCAATGCCAGGGCAGTGGTCATCGCCGCAGGCGTGGGCTCATTCCAGCCGCGGCCGATTCACGTGCCCAGCGCGCAGCAGTTCGTCGGCAGGAGCCTCCACTATCGTGTACGCGATCCCGAGCAATTTCGGGGCAAGCGACTCGTGATCCTCGGCGGAGGGGACTCCGCGCTGGACTGGGCCCTCGAGCTCGCCGACAAGGCGGAGCGGATCACGCTGGTACATCGTCGCGATGAATATCGCGCAGTGCCGGATTCCGTCGCGAAAATGAAGAAACTGGTGAAAGACGGCGCAATGGACGAGATCAGTAGTGCCAAAGCGGTCGATTTCGAGGGGGAAGACGGGCAGGTCAGGACCGTCGTCGTCCAGCCAAAGGAAGGTGATGCCATCGATGTCGACGTCGATCATGTGCTCGTGTTCTTCGGTCTGGCGCCGAAGCTCGGGCCCATCGCCGACTGGGGTCTCGACATCAATCGTAAGACCATCAACGTCGACACCGAGAAGTTCGAAACGTCGGAACCCGGAATTTATGCGGTCGGCGATATCAATTTTTATCCCGGCAAGAAGAAACTGATCCTGTGCGGCTTTCACGAAGCGGCGCTGGCGGCTTTCGCGATAAAAAAACGCATCGAGCCGGACAGGAAGGTGCATGTCCAGTACACGACGACCAGTCCGATCATGCACAAGCGCCTCGGGCTCGAGGAATAGCGGGCCGAGTCCCACCGGCCTGCACTTTCTTATAGACTGGCCGCATGCAAATGCCGAAGCGGAGGGCCTCATGCAGCGTATTGATGACACTCGCCGCCGCCTCCTTAAGGGCATCGCCGTCGGAACGGCTGTCGCCGCCACGGGGCTGGGTAGCCGCGCATCCGCTGCGACCCTGCCGGAAGCGCCGGTCGGAAAACCCGCTGTCGACCTGGCGCGCGATGAGGCATTCTGGCGCGAAGTTGGCGGCTATTACGATCGCACCGAGGGCATCCTGAACCTCGAGCATGGCTACTGGGGCAAGATGGCCAGGCCCGTGCAAGGCGTCTACCTGGACGCCATGCGCATGGTCAATGCGCAGAATTCCTACTACGCACGGCGGGATTTCGATGCTGACGATGCCGAGGCGACCCGCCGCATTGCCGTTGCATTGGGCGTGCACGCGGATGAGATTGTCATCACCCGCAATGCCACCGAGGCCTGCCACAACCTGATTCGCCAGTACCAGGGTCTCGGTAAGGGCGATGCCGTGCTGCTGGCCGACATCGACTATCCCGGCTTCAAGACCCACATGCGCTGG
>JAAUXZ010001288.1_pt1 | contig 38430 bp, 37 predicted proteins | sample 7278131 | NCBI WGS metagenome assembly JAAUXZ01 (sample SAMN14350119, study PRJNA611818) | marine sediment metagenome | isolation source: surface marine sediment (3m) | place: French Polynesia: Moorea | collected 2018-08 | reverse complement strand
TGAAAAGTCTGGGCTTACTCGTCAATCATCTTGTTCTGGGAGGTTTTCCCCATCAGCCAGGATATGCAGCTCCCATTTGCTGCGGGCATCTCCCGATACCTGATGCACGGTGTACCCCTGAACTTCCAGCTCCCAGGTCCCCGGCATCGGTTTGGCGATCACTACACGCTCGGGACTGGCCAGGGTGGCGCCCTCGAACGAAACGCTACCTTTAGGATCGTAGATCAGCATATCCAGATCGTTGGTGGGGTAACGACTCCAGTTTCGTATCCAGGCCAACTCGATCACCAGCTCGGCAACTCGCGGCGGAACGTCAAAGCTGACCAGATCCACCTCTCCCTCGAGCAGCTTACCCTTGGCGTAAGGATCCGGCAGTTCGTTGAGGCTGCGGGTGACAGTCATATCCGTTGAGATCATGCCGGCATTGGTCCAGTCACCCATGACCGCAATGCGGATCAGTCCGGTCATCGGATTGTCGATCTCGATGGTGGTATCAGTGGCGATAAAGCCACCCCCCAGGATCGCCTCATCGGAGGTGATGGCATCCTGGATCACCACGAACAGATCGTCGCCAAACAGGGCATTCTGTTCTTCGGGCGGTAGTTCAGCCATGATATTGTTGAAATTTATAGTGAGTTTTTCGGTGTGCTTGTCCGCATCAACGAAGAAGTGGGCAACCTGGCCCGGCACCAGATCCTTGATGGAGGTCGAGTAGCTGTCATTGTCGAATTTGATGTCCTTGAAACCGAGCAGCTCGATGTTGGCAAGTACTGTCTCTTCTTCGGCACCCTGCTCCAACACCTCATCCACATTCCCGGTATCGAGCAGGGCCAGGGCAGCTGCGGCATCGACATAGCCCAGTCCCCGGTCGATGGGGGCCGAGTTGTCGCCGAATAGTTCCGGGTTGGCGCTCTGTTGCATGGCGTTCCTGATCTGGGTGGCGGAGGCGTCCGGTGCGGCTTCGCGCAAGACCGCGGCAACCCCCGCGGTTGCCGGGGCGGAAAACGAGGTGCCGCTAGCCAGGCCGAGGCTACCATCCGCATTCTGCACGAAAACCGCGAAGCCGTTGACTGCATTGTTGGTGCTGATGCGCCCGTCCGCGGTCGGGCCGCGGGAGCTGAAGGTGGCCATCTGGATATGCTCCGTGGGCCGGTAGAGTTCGCCAAAGCCCAATCCATACTGCAAATCCCGCAGTACCCGCTCATTGGCGGCCAGGCTGGCAGCCCCGGAAGTCAGTGCGCCGCGACCGGTACCGGGTGATCCACCGGTCATGGCGGCGTGGCCCTCGTTCCCCGCAGATATCACCGGGGTGATGCCGGTGTCGAGCATCACCTGGGTGAGCTGGTCGGTGACACCGTTCGCCGCGTAGAGGGTGGGACCGCCGAGACTCATATTGACGATCTGGATGTTCAGCGAATCATAAACATAGGGGTCTTCGGCGGTACCGGACCCGCTGACCGGTACCGAGGGTATGCCGGCATCAAAGTTTTGTTTCAGGGTGATTGCCCGTTCCATGGCCATGGCAGTGCGTGATGTCGGACTACCGCCTCCGGCGGCGGGGAAAGTCTTGAGGGCGTAGAGACTGGCGCCCGGTGCCGTTCCGACCATGGGTATGATGACCAGGCCTTTTGGACAGATGTCCCCGTCGCAGGGTAATACGCTCTCCGGCGAGTGTATGCTCAAGGATTGAGCGAGAGGGCTGTTGTGTCGAAAGAGGAAGGCGATATCCGCGGCCAGGGTGCTGCCTACCTGGGTGCCATGGGGGTGGTTGAGTTGGCTGGTGGCGGAGGGCTCGTCTTCCCCTGGGACAAAGTTTTCACCGCCCAACACGGAAGCCTGGATAGCGGGTACCGGCGCGGTGCCGGTATCGATGATTGCGACCGTTACACCGGATCCGAAGTAACCCTGATCGGACAATGGGGTGACATTCGCAATGGTGTTGTTGACCAAATAGTCAGCGGGATAGTTTTCCAGCAGGGTTTTAACCCCGTCGATTTCACTGGAGATTCCGGCGGCCTCCACCGGCACCGCTTCTATCGGTGATGGTGCGGCGATGATGCTGTCTTTGTAGGCGGCTTTCACGGCCGGTTTAGCGGCGAGCAGGTCTCTGGATCCTTTCGGGATGAGGGCCGCTATGGCGTCGACATGAGTGAAAAGATGGGTGACCTTACCGCCCATGAGTTCGATATTATTGACGACACTCTTGTAGTCGCGCTTGTTGACTTCCAACATCACGCCTTCGAGTTCGGTTGCATAGATGTTGGCTGAGATCAGCAATCCCATCAGCCCGGTGAATCTTCGAAGCCAAATACGATTTATCCAAAAATGCATGCTGCTCCTCCCTTTAGATATTTGTTTCTAAGCAGTTGGTATTGGTTTATAACGTGGAAATCAAACCAACTGGTCCCCACTGAATAGCAAACAGCATCCAGTGATCGCTTGGTTTGATGATATATACATCCCCTCAGGCATTATCCAATTGAAGTCGTGTATGGGATAGTGACTGAGGGAACGGAGTAAAGTCTAACTTAGAATCTGTTGTTTGGAAACGGATCAGAATCCAAGTGGGCGCATTAAGTCGGACCCTTGATAATTTGGCCATTCAGCAGTTTACAGGGTCTGCCTTTATAGATCTTCAGGAAGCCATGCATCTCCTCACTAGACTCACTGAATACCAGGTTTTTGTGGATGTAAGTCATCAACATTGGATCTGGTCGTCTAAAGTTAAGCAAAGAGGATCCGGCAACAGAGGCACCTGGTCAGTCAGAACTACCGATTGAGTGTCTCATCAATCATACCAGCCAACCTTGTCCCTTTGAGGACTTCATTGTCATGAACACAACAGACGTGGAGCAGTTTCAGAAACTCATCGAGTCGCCTATGCGCAGTGAGGCGCGTGAACGAGCCCTCAGAGCTTGGGAGACCTTTAAGCTTGCAAAGCAGGCTGGATATGAAACAGGAAAGCGTCTCGATGATGCGCCACAGCGCCTGGCCAAACAGGGGGTGTGGACGAAGGGGGACTACATCAAATCCCTTACGACGCCGGCGATCGATTTAAGCGGAGCAACCTTCACGGATGTCTGTGTCGGCTATGTCGATCTACGGGGTGCCAGGCTCGATCATGTGACATTCGACCTCAACCGACTCGCTTGGACTGCCCTGAAAGGCGCAAAACTCGAGGCGGCCAGTCTGCGTGAAGTACAACTCCCCCAAGGTCGCCTGCTGGAAGCCGATTTACGCAGAGCCGATCTGACCCAGGCCGACCTGAGCAATGCAGACTTGAGCGGGGCGAACCTCGCGGGAGCCGTGCTGCGCCAGACATGCTTGATCGGTGCAGACCTCGAGGGCGCCAACCTCGTGGGGGCCGATGTACAAGGATGCCGGCTCGATGGCGCACGGGTCTATGGGGTGGCGGCTTGGGATCTCAAGGGCACACCGGAATCCTCACGGGATCTCGTGGTGACACCGAATGGTTCGCCAGAGATTACTGCCGACGACATTCGGGTGGCACAATTTATCTACCTGCTGGTGAACAATCCGGAGATACGCAATGTCCTCGACACCGTTACACGGAAGGTCGTGCTGTTGTTGGGCCGCTTCACCCCGGAGCGTAAAGCCGTGCTGGATGCCTTGCGTGATAGGCTCAGGCAGCATAACCTGGTGCCGGTGCTGTTCGACTTCGAACAGGCGACTGATCGAGATATCACCGAAACCATCACCTTGCTCGCACGTATGGCAAGGTTTGTCATTGCCGATCTCACAGAGCCGGCCAGTATCCCCCAGGAGCTGCAGGCGATAGCACCCGATGTGGCCGTACCGATACGGCTTGTCGTGCAGGCAGGCCACAAGCCCTATAGTATGTCGAAGGACCTCAAGAAGTACCCCTGGGTGATCAAGCCATACCGTTATGCGGACTTGGACGACCTGCTGGCCAATGTGCAGACACAGGTCCTCGACGTTGCCGAAACCAAACGGCTTGAGATCCAGGAAAGCCGCGAGGACGACGACTGGTGATCGTCATGACCCAATCAAATATCGACAAAATCAATCAGGCTATGCCCAGTGACGAGATGCGTACCCTGTTTTATACAACCCTGGCGGCGATACCGCCCGGGCGGTACTGCAGTTACGGAGATCTCGCCAAGCTCTGTGGCGTGCATGTCCGGCAGGTGCTGGCCTGGCTGCGGACGCTGCCGGAGGGGAGCGAACTACCCTGGTACCGGTTGATCACCAGCCAAAGACGGATCGCGGATTATCCGGGCAACGAGAGGCAGTATCGTTTATTGGCCGAGGAGGGACTGATCCCGGAGTCGAATGGCCGTTTTCCGCGTCATCTCAGGTGGCCGGATGGATAGTCAGAAGAGCTGATGGATGGCATGATTGGCAGATTCTTGTACCCAAAAAACCCCGTGATTCCTGACCTTGCCGATTCTCTACTATGTGCATGATCCAATGTGCAGCTGGTGCTGGGCATTCAGGCCAACATTGCTGAAGTTGCGAGAGCAACTCCCACAGACTGTCACGTTCAGGCAGCTGCTGGGTGGACTGGCGGAAGACAGCGATCAGCCGATGCCAGTGGCGATGCAACAGCAGATACAGGCCACCTGGCAGCGTATTCAGAAGCGCTTACCCGAGACTCGTTTTAACTGCGATTTCTGGCGAGTCAATCAGCCTCGCCGTTCGACCTATCCTGCCTGTCGGGCGGTCATCGCGGCCCGGAGACTCGATCCGAGCCAGGAGTCAGCAATGATTTTGGGCATTCAGGAGGCCTATTACCTCGCGGCGAAAAATCCATCGGATGATGCGACACTGCTCCAGATCGCAATGGCACTGGGCTTGGATGCTGATCGATTCTCATCTCTGCTCAATGCCCCGGACACCCAGGCCGAGTTGGCGGCAGAGGTCGGACAGGCCCGATCGATGGGTGTGCACAGTTTCCCGTCTCTGGTGCTGACCCAGGGACAGAGCTATTGGCCGGTTCCGGTGGATTACAAGGGGGGTGCAAGCATGCTCGAGACCATCGAATGCTTGCTCGATTGACTTATGACGGTCGGCAGGTAAGACTTCCGCAGCATGCATGATCGGCAACAACTCGACAGACTGCGGCAGGATATCGTCTTCGAAGCCTCACTGGGCGGTGAGGACTTCCTGTTCCATTCGACCTGGGGCATTTTTTCACCCCGGGAGATCGATGAAGGCACGCGCCTGTTGATCGAACAGCTGCAGGTCGAACCGGATGACAACTGCCTGGATCTGGGTTGTGGTTACGGGCCGATTGGCTTGTACCTGGCGAAACGGGCGCCGCTGGGCCGGACCCTGATGGTGGACAAGGACTTCATGGCAGTGGACTACAGCAACGCCAATGCCAAGCGCAATGACCTCACCAACGCTCGGGCCCAGTTGAGCAATGCCTTCCAGCATATCGATCGACAACTGCGTTTCGACCTCATCGCCTCCAATATTCCCGCCAAGGTGGGAAAAGAGATGCTGAGCCTCATCCTGCATGATGCCCATGATCGGTTGAAGGCCAAGGGTCGGCTCTATCTCGTCACCATCAATGGGTTGCGTCAATACATGAAGCGCAACCTCAACGAGGTCTTCGGCAACTACCGGAAACTCAAGCAGGGACGCAGCTATACCGTAGCCTTTGCCCGGAAGCTGGATTAACCATCAGTGGTTTTTTCCGGCTCTCGGCGCGCCAGCCTGCCCAGCACATGCGCCACTGCCACCATCCCGAAGGTCGCAGTCACGGTCATGGCCGAACCGTAACCCCCGCAATTCAATGAGCCCTCCACCGCAGTGGGTTTGTCCAGGCAGACAGCACCACTGAGGGTGGGATAGACCTGCTGTTCGGTGGAGTAGACCGCGGGTATGTCGAAACGGCGCTTCGGATTGCGGGTAAAGCCGTAGTCGCCTCTCAATAGCTTGCGGGTCTTCGAGAGCAGGGGGTCCTGTTCGGTTCTGCTCAAATCCGCCAGGCGGACGCGCGTGGGGTCTTGCTGACCACCCGCTCCTCCCACCGTGATGATGGCGATCTTGTGGCGTCGGCAATGGGCGATCATGGCCGCCTTGATCCGAAAACTGTCGATGCAATCGATGACGAAATCAAAACCCCTCTCGGTGATCCATGAGAGCGTGTCCGCCTCGATGAATGCCTCGACGGCATCGATCCGGCATGTAGGATTGATCAGTCGCATGCGGGCCGCCATTGCCTTCACTTTGGCGCGTCCGAATTCACCATCCAGTGCAGGCAATTGCCGATTCACATTCGATTCGGCGATATGATCCAGATCATACAGGGTCAGGGCGCCAATGCCGCTGCGCGTCAGGGCTTCGACCGCCCAGGAGCCGACGCCACCGATGCCGACGATACCGATATGCGCCTTGGCAAACTTCTCGAGGGCGGGGTCACCATAGAGCCTGGCGATACCCCCGAAGCGCCGCTGAAAATCGAAATCAAGCATGCTCAGATTACCGGTATTTTGCCGTAATAATGCCTAACACCCCTACCAGCAACTAGGTAAGAGTACGCATATCGCGTTTGATCTCGCCAACCACAATTGAACTATTACCTGTCGAATCCGCAGCAATTGCCTCAGGAGTTGGTCATGATCGAAGATGAAAAACAAACCTGCGAGTATAGTGAAGACGACTTTCGATATGAAGTCGACGTGAAACGCAGAGGGATGTTGAGCTCGCTCTGTCTGGCGGAAGAAAACGCCTGCTATGCGGATACACCAGGAATCAGCAGCAATAATCGGGAACAGGGGTTTCTGCCCGCTTTTCAGGATCGACGCACCGGCTGTTGTGTCATCTCACGCTTTGCCGATGGAAGACCCGCCCCGGTTCATCTGTTGGAGGGACTGCCTGAAGCCTGGATAGAGGAAAGGCAACCCAACGGTCTGGCGTTGCGGGTGTGCTCGCAGATCGTTTCCGGCTTTCTGCTTAATGGATGTTTTTATACCCGGGATGAGGCCTCGAGATTGATCCTGAAATCGCGCGGTGCCTCAGCCTTGAGACCTTCTGGCGAGAATTAGTTAGCTCAGGCCTCCTCTTCGTGGACAACCAGGTCACTGTACGCATGCCAGGTCGCATATCCGATGATCGGCATGGAAATGATGAAGCCAATGTAGAAAGTCAGGATGCCCATCATCACGAACATGACGATCAACGCCGCCCAGAGCATCAAGGGGCGGGGATTCTTCAACACCGCTTTGTAACTGGTGGTGATGGCATTCGGTACGTTGGTGTTACGATCAATCAGCATGGGTATGGAGATCACGGTTATTGCGAATACCCCGAATGCAATGATCCCACCGGAAATGATACCCGCCGCCAGAAAGGCCGGACTGTCCCCGGATAGAAACAGGGTCGGAAGTAAGTTATCGAAAGTCACCATCTCTGAAAAGAAGATTGCGAAGACCAGATTTGCGATCATCATCCAGAAGATCATGACGACCAACAGCACCATCCCCATGACGATTAGATTGTAGGTATTCTGCTGACAGTTTTTACAGGTTTCCTTGAAACTCGTGGACTGACCTTTTTCCAGCCTGCGACTCATGTCGTACAAGAAGACCGCCATGATCGGTGCCACCAGGAAGAAACCAGCGGTCAATGGCGGGACGAGAAAGAAAAAGTCGCTGGAGAAAACCAGCAGGGTCAAAAGAATGCTGGTAATGAAAAAGATCATGCCATAGGCGACACTGACTTTCGGTGCGCGCTTGAAGTCATTCCACCCGGAAGCGATCCACTGCCAGGGGTGATCCAGGGTGATCTCTTGAATGTGAGACGGCATGGCAGGGTTCTCCTGAACTGCAAGTGATGCTTGTGTCATTGAATGCCTCGAAGTGATGCTTCGAACACAGAATACTGCAGTGTTCTGGTCGGTTTAGGGTGATGATAAGGGTTGGTAGTTACAAAAACAAATATTTTTGAGTTTGATTATCAGTTTTATTTAAACAAAGAAATGTTTTTAAATTAGAGAGTTATAATGTTTTTATGATCCGGCTATCAGAGAATTTGCCGGACTGCTCGTAAACCCGCACTTGGCATGAAGGGTCCTTCGCGCTTCTGAAAAAAAATGCAATCCCGATCGATTACAGCGTGGTGTTTCCACTGATCGTTAAGAAATCATCCAGCATCAGCCCTGCATCATGCGGCGGACTGAACAGGGCATGGTAGCGGCCCTGTGGATCCACGAGGACGATCGATGCTGAATGGTCCATCACATAATCCAGTGCACACTTTTCGGTCATCACTTTCGCATAGAGAATGCCCAAGGGACGGGTGAGCCTTTGCAGTTCCAGTTCACTGCCGGTGGCGCCGATGAATGCCGGGTTGAAATAATCCATGTATTCCGCCAGGCGTTGTGGCGTATCCCGTTCCGGATCGATGGAGACGAAGGCAACCTGGTACGGTGCAGAAATCACTTGCGCGGCCAGTTGTTGATCCAATTGGGTCAGCATCGCCAGGGTGGTTGGACAGATATCCGGACAATAGGTATAGCCGAAGCTGATAAAGGTCCATTGTCCCAAAAGGCTTTGATTGTTGAAACGCCGGCCGGTTTGGTCGCTCAGGGAAAATGGCGGCAACGCCTTCAGTTCCGGCAGTACAGTGGCCTTTTGGGTTTTCGTTGCGGGCAGGTCTGAGATGCGGGGTGAAGGTGTTTGGCTCAGCCAGACAGTCACGCCAAGCATCAAGGCGACTATCCCGGTGCTGATAAATAGCAGTGTTTTTCCATTGGGGATTACTTGGCTCATGAAGTTTTCCTGTTAGGTGATGTGGCCCACAGTGTCGCCACCAGGGTCAGGAGGAGTAAGGCTGCCCCTCCATTGTGGGCGACGGCGACCGGCAACGGCAGATGACCGAGTACGTTGGTGATGCCCAGGGTGATCTGCAGACCGAGCAAACCGAAAATGAGCAGACCAAGATTGCGGGTAATCTTCGAATCCCCTTGCCTGATCAGCCGCAAGGATAACAATCCGACGACCAGCAGGGTGAGTAGGGCGCCTAGCCGGTGGGCCATGTGGATGGCGGTCCTTGCCTCAGGTTCCAGTATACCGAATTCATAGTTCACACCCAGACCTCGCCAGATGACAAAGGCCTCATGGAAATCCATGACGGGCCACCATTCTCCGCCGTAACAGGTAGGGAACTCGCTGCAACCCAAGGCTGCATAGTTGGTGCTGGTCCAGCCGCCCAAAAATATCTGCAGGATCAGGGTCAGCAAGGCGGCTATCACCAATCTCCGGTTGTGACCGGTAAGTCTTATTCCATGAAGGTCGGGCCTGAGTTGCAGGATCAACGTACCCAATAATGCCAGTGTCGCGAGGCCACCCAGCAGATGGGCGGTGACGATGGCCGGTTTCACCAGCAGGGTGACCGTCCACATACCCAGTACGGCTTGGAAGATCACCAGGACCAGAAGTACGGAGGGTAGCCACAGGGGTTGATCAGCCTGCTTGCGGTTGCGCCAGGCGAGGATGGCCAACAGCAGAATGGCGAGTCCCAGACTGCCCGCCAGATAACGGTGAATCATCTCTTTCCATGCCTTGCCCGTATCTAGCGGCCGATCCGCATAACTCTCACCGATGGCGCTCTGTTCGGATGGTGCGATCAGTCGTCCGTAACAGCCCGGCCAGTCCGGACAGCCGAGTCCGGCATCCGAGAGGCGGACATAGGCGCCCATCAGGATCACACTGAATGCGAGCAGACAGGTAAAGATCGCCAGCCGGTATTGCCCTTTGAACGGTTGCATCTTCACGTCTTGCATGGGAGGCTCTGCGGCGATCCACTCATTTCCGGGCAGGAAGATTTTTTGTGAAACCATTCGATACAAGTGACCTGAGCGCATTCAAACCGATGGGCCCCGCGCAGATTCGGCTGACGACGGCCTGGCTGCAGCTGGGGGTGCTCGCCTTGGGCTTGGCCGGGGTGTTCGCCGTTCTGCTGGTGCTCTCCAGAGCGCCGGGCAGCGAGGCCTTTTTCCCCTGGGTCGATTTTTTCCGCATCGCCCTGGTGGTGCATGTGGATCAGTCGGTACTGATCTGGTTTCTGGCCATGGCTGGCGTAGTATGGAGTCTGGTGATTCAAACTGACAACAGATCGCTGCGGGTACAGCGGATCGCCTTTGCCCTGGCCCTGATCGGAACCCTGGGTCTCGGGTTGTCCGCCTTCATCGGCGAAGGTGCCCCACTGATGAATAACTATGTGCCGGTACTGCAACGCCCGGCCTTTTTTATCGCCCTTGGCGTTTTTGGGCTGGGGGTTGCCATCCAAGCGCTTACTGCCTTCATCTCTACCAGAAGTGCGTTCGGCTTCAGCGGGAGTGTGCCCCTTTCCGGTCTCGCGGCATTGACCACCGCGTTTGCCGTATTGGTTTCTTTCATCGCATTGCTCGCTGCCTGGTTGCAAATCCCCGCTGAGGTGGTGGGGCAGGGCTATTATGAGTATCTGTTCTGGGGAGCCGGCCATACGGTGCAATTTGCCTATACCCAGTTGTTGCTGCTCGCCTGGTTGTTGCTGGCTGTGCACAGTGGGGTCGTGGTGCCGGCAGACAACCGGTGGATCGTTTGGCTGCTCCTGTTGGGTGTTGCGCCGGTGCTGCTGAGCCCGGTGATCTACCTGCTCTATGGCACCCTCACCATCGAGTCTCGCACGGCGTTTACTCGCTTGATGCAGTTCGGTGGCGGGATCGCGGCCATACCCATCGGCTGTTTCGTACTGCTGGGTTTGCTGAAGGCGGGCAAGGCCGATGCATTCGGCCGGCCTCTGCGCCGCGCTTTGTGGATGTCGATGCTGTTGTTCTTCGCCGGCGGGTTCATTGCCCTGTTGATCTCCGGCATCAATACCATGATCCCCGCTCACTACCATGGTTCCATCGTCGGTGTGACTCTCGCCTTGATGGGCTTGGCCTATCAGTTGCTGCCGCGACTGGGTTATGCGCCGGTGCAGGGTCGACTGGCCGACTGGCAACCCTGGATCTATGGCTTCGGTCAGTTGCTGCATATCCTCGGTCTGGCTGTCTCCGGGGCCCTCGGCATCCAGCGCAAGACCGCCGGGGCCGCCCAGGGGTTGGACAGTATATCGGTCAAGCTCTCCATGGGGGTGATGGGCCTGGGCGGGCTGCTGGCAGTAATCGGCGGAATCCTCTTCGTCTGGATCATGCTGCGGGCCTTTTGGCATGGCCGGGAAGAGGTGGCCACGCCCTGAACCGGGCAATTGCGCAACGCCCGCCCCGACGAGCTGATTTTGCTGCCGCCCGGCGGGTGATGACCATTCTACCGCTAACATCCTGCACCGACTCCTAGAGCATTCGAGATCAGGCCTGCAGGAGAAGTGCCAGGTAATGATCGATTAGCAGCAGGCTGAAGAGCAGGCTCAGGTAGATGATTGAATAACCGAAGGTCTGCATGGCATGCGCCTGACCCTCACTGCGCAGCAGTTTCAATGCATGATAGATAAATCCAATCCCCAGCAGCAGTGCGCCGGTCAGATAGAGGATGCCGCTCATCTGGATCACGAAAGGCAGCAGGGAAACCGCCAGCAGCATCACCGAGTAGATCACGACTTGCTGCTTGGTGAAATCAATGCCGTGAGTCACCGGCAGCATGGGGATCTGCGCCTTGGCATAGTCGTCGCGGCGATGGATCGCCAGGGGCCAGAAGTGCGGGGGGGTCCAGATGAAGATGATCAACAGCAGGAGGAAGGCTTCGGTGGCCACCTCACCGGTCACCGCGCACCAGCCCAGTAGTGGTGGTGCAGCGCCGGCCAGTCCGCCCCAGACGATGTTTTGGGGTGTGTTGCGCTTGAGAAACAGGGTGTAGATCAGCGCATAACCGATCAGGGCACAGAAGGTCAGGGCGGCGGTCAATGGGTTCACCAGGGTGGTCAGGACGAGCATGGAGAACCCACCCAGCAGCAGGGCGAAGACCACAGCATGGGGGGTGTCCATCTGTCCGCTGGGTATGGGGCGCCAGTTTGTGCGGTCCATCAGGGCGTCGATGCGCTGATCGATGATGTGGTTGATCACCGCTCCACAGGCCGCGGCCAGGGAGATGCCCAGTAGGCCGAATACCAACGGCTGCCAAGGCACTATGCCCGGTGTGGAGAGCAGCATGCCCACCAGGGCAGTGAAGGCGATCAGTAGCACCACCTTGGGTTTGGTCATTGCGTAGTAGTGTTGCCAGGAGTAGGTGCTAGTCTCCTCCTGACTGACGATTTCACTGGTGGCCATACTGTCCTCCCTTAACCCAGCTCTGCGAGGCTTTAAGTAGTTTTTGCAGATCCTGCAGGATCTGTTTCGAAGTGATCTGTGTCATGTCGTGCGCCATCATGAGGTCGACCCGCGGATCGATGAGAAAGAGTGAACCGACGAACGGTGTTCCGTTAATCGTGACTTGCGCCTCCATCGAAGATCGCTCTGAACGCGCTGACGAGACGAGCCGCGTGCCCTCCAGACCCTCCAACGATGGCAGTGTCAGATTTCCCGCAGCGTCCGGCAGCATGATGAGCAGACGCTCGACCCTCTGCCGATTGGCCCCCAGGGCGCGGCGGATCTGACGGACCTTGATCAACTGTTGCAGGCACTGCGCATCACAACGGCCTTCAGCGACTATCGTCAGGGTCCATTGATCTTTTAAAAGTTGCCAATCGAAGGTCTCTCCATCTGGGGTCTGCAGTGTGACAGGTTGCATTGCCCTGGGTGGGTCGATCAACTGGCCATGATTGGTTCTGCCTTGGGGCAGCCATTGGGGATTCAGGTAGAACAACCAGGCGACAATGGGTGGCAGGGCGAACAACAGGATCAGCATCCAGAGTTGCCAGATGTTTCTTTGCCGGGTCTGGGCTTGGGTCAGTGTCGTCATGACGCCTCACCGGTCGTTTTGTGTAAAGAGAGACGCAGCCAGATCAGTAAGGTGATCAGGGCAAACGCAAACCACTGGATGGCGTAACCGATGTGCATCGTCTCATTGGCGGCCGGCCTGGGCCATTGACGGACGAATCCACTAGTGGGATCCGGTGCCTGCAGGATCAGCAGGGGCAGGATCTCCAGGCCAGACCAGGCAGTGTAGTTCTCCAGGGTGAGAAACGGCCAACTTGGTAGGACTTCCACCGGATCAATCGTCAGGTTCAGGTCGAGGGCAGGTGGTTGGGGGTGGTTCACGACTCCTTCTATCAAGAGGCTTCCATCCTGAGTGGGAACATCGGCCTGGCCTGCCCCTCCGGACAGCGGAATCCAACCCCGGTTGACCAGCAGGATCTGGTCGGTCTCGCCGAGCCGCAGGGGGGTGATGACATGGAATCCGCGCCTGCCCTGGTGCTTGCGGTTCTCTATCAGGACCGTTTTGTCCTGCAGGAGACGTCCACGGGCGATGATCTTGCGATGTTCCAGTTTTGCGAAATCCGTAAGATTACTGTCGAGTGTTAAGGCCGGCATCTTACGGCGCATCTCCAAGGTATGGGCCAGGTTGCGTTTTTGCTCGGCCCGATCGAGCTGCCAGAGTCCCAAGCCGCAGAATACCGGCGTGAGCAATACCATGATTATTGTAGGGGCTGTCTGGGCGCGAAAGTTGAGGGAACTGCTGATCATGCTGAACTATATTTATATTGTGTAAAGTCTTTACTGCACATTCGTTAAAATAACCAAATCATCAGATACGCTCGGAGGAATCGTCATGGATCTCATGCTCAAAATACCCGTCGTTCTGGTCCTCGTGATCATCGTCTTCTCGCTCTTCGAAGGTATGTACTACCTGGCCAAAGATGACGGCAGCCGAGACAAGACCCGGGTGGTGCGTGCCTTGACCGTCAGAATCGTGCTGTCCTTCGTACTCTTCTCCATTCTCATGGCCGCCTATCTCATGGGCTGGATCGAGCCCAATACCGTCGCTTGAGGTGGCCCGACCTGGTCATAGCCAGTAAACAAACACGAAGAGCCCCAGCCAGACCACATCCACAAAGTGCCAATACCAGGCCACCGCTTCGAAGGCGAAATGGTTGTGTGCGCTGAAGTGGCTTTTCATGGCTCGTCCGAGGATTGCCATCAACATGATTGCCCCCATGGTGACATGGAAACCATGGAAGCCGGTGAGCATGTAAAACGTTGAGCCGTAGGCGCCAGTCCCGAGAGTCAGGTTGAGTGCACTGTAGGCGTGTATGTACTCATAGGCCTGAAAGCCCACGAATAACAGACCGAGTATGATCGTAGCGACAAGGCCCCATACCAGTTGTTTCTGATTGTCCACCTTCAATCCCCAATGCGCCCAGGTGATTGTCGCTCCACTGCTGAGCAAGAGCAGTGTGTTGATTGCGGGGATACCCCAGGGGCCCATGGGGGTAAAGCCACCGCCCAATTCGGCCGGACCGGCAGACGGCCAGTCGGGTACAAAGGCGCCTCCATAGAGAAATTCGTTGGTAGGGCCGAGATAACCTTCACCACCCAGCCAGGGCAGGGCGATCACCCGGATATAATAGAGTGCGCCGAAAAAGCTCAGAAAGAAGAACACCTCGGAGGCGATGAACCAGAACATACCCATGCGGAAGGAGGTGTCCACCTGTTTGTTGTAGCAGTCACTGAGGTTCTCTCCGATTACGTCCCGGAACCAACCATAGAGCAGATAAGCGAACAGCAACAATCCGCCGATGACCAGATAAGTGCCGAAGCCAACACCGTTCATCGCCAGAGCGGCGCCCATCAAGGTGACCAGCAGTGAGACCATACCGATGATCGGCCATGGACTGGGATTGGGTATGTAGTAGTCGCCGCTGTGCGCCTCTGCCGACATAAGACTTTCCTCTTTTGGTGTGTTCCAGTTTTGATTTATTGAGCTGTAACGATCGCTGGTGGTATTGCAGTTGGGCTCTCGGGTTCCTGACCGGCCTTCAGACGCATGAAACTGTAAGAGAGGGTCAGGGAATGGATCTCTGCAGGCAGGTCCGGGGATACCATAAAGCGCAACGGCATATCCGTCTGTTCATGACCCTCAAGGGTCTGCCGGTTGAAACAGAAACACTCCAATTTACTGAAATAGGGTGTCGCCTGCCAGGGCGCCACACTGGGGATCGCCTGTCCCGTGACGGTTGCGCTGCTGCGATTGTTGGCGACGAAGTTGACCTCGTACATCTGGCCGGGATGCACCTGCATACTGGCCTTCGCGGCCTCGAACTCCCATGGTAGATTCGGGTTGACCGTGGTATCGAATTTCACCGTGATCAGACGGGCTTCATCGACTTCAGTAGATGTCATCGGGATCCTGCCCATTTCGGCTCGCAGGGCGATCGACTGAGTGCCGGTCACCTGACAAAACAGGTTGTACAAGGGCACCAGGGCGAAGCCGAAGCCGAACATCAACACCACCATACCGCCCAGCAGCAGGGTGGTGCGTCTGTTCTTGCGTTGTGTATCTCCCGCCTGCATATCAACCGGCCGCCTGATTACCGACGATGCGGAACAGCCCGGTCCAGAAAGGAAAGGAGGTGAAGAAGATGAACAGGGCGAAGCCGATCAGCAGCCAGACCAGACGCAGGTTCTTTTTTCTCAACGCGGGTGTTTGGTATTCGGGTATCCGTATCATCTGAGTCCTGCCTTATTTGACCTGCGGAGCCACGGTCCAGGTGTGGAAAGCCGGCGGTGAGTCAAGCTCCCATTCGAGTCCCTTGGCGCCTTCCCAGGAACGGCTCTCCGCCTTCTTACCGCCACGGATGGTTTTGATCACGATGTATAACAGCAGCAGGTGGCTGAGGCCGAAGATGATCGCGCCGACACTGGATATCACGTTGAACTCGGTGAACATCACGTTGTAGTCGATGATGCGTCGTGGCATCCCAGCCAGTCCCAGGAAGTGCTGCGGGAAAAAGGTGATGTTGAAACCGATCACGTTGGTCCAGAAGAAGATCTTGCCCAGGCGCTCGTCGTACATGTGGCCGGTCCATTTCGGCAGCCAGTAGAAGACCCCGGCGAACAGGCCGAACACTGCACCGGGCATCAGCACATAGTGGAAGTGGGCCACGACGAACATGCTGTCGTGATACTGCATGTCGGCCGGTACCACCGCCAGCATGACGCCGCTGAGGCCGCCGAAAGTGAACATCAGCACGATGGCGATAGCGAACAGCATGGGTGTCTCGAAGGTCATGGAGCCGCGCCACATGGTGGCGATGAAATTAAAGATCATCAGCCCCACCGGAATGGAGATGATGATGGTGCCGATCATGAAGTAGGTGACCGCCCCCATGGACATGCCGATGGTGTACTGGTGGTGGGCCCAGACCACCATGCCGATGGTGGCTACCGCCAGCATCGAACCGACCATGGAGTTGTAGCCGAACAGGGGCTTGCGGGAAAAAGCCGGGATCACATGGGAGAGCACCCCGATGGAGGGCAGCAGCAGGATATACACCTCGGGGTGACCAAAGAACCAGAACAGGTGCTGAAAGAGCACTGGATCACCACCGCCGGCCGCATCGAAGAAACTGGTGCCGAAGTGACGGTCGAACAGCAGCATGGTCACACCACCGGCCAGCACCGGTACCACCAGGATCAACAGAAAGGCGGTGACCAGCCAGGTCCAGCAGAACATGGGCATCTTCATCAAGGCCATCCCCGGGGCGCGCATGTTGAGCAAGGTGACGATGATGTTGATCGAGGCCAGTACCGAGGAGATGCCCAGCAGATGGATGGCGAAGATCAGGAAGTCCATGGACATGCCGACCTGCACCGACAGCGGTGGATAGAGGGTCCAGCCGGTATTGATCTGAGTACCACCGCCGGGGAAGAAGGGCACCACAAAGGAGAGGATCAACATGGTGGCGGCGGCCGGCAGGATCCAGAAGCTCAGGTTGTTCATGCGCGGCAGGGCCATATCCGGAGCGCCGATCATCATCGGGATCATCCAGTTGGCCAGTCCAGCCGCGGCCGGCATTACCGCGCCGAAGATCATGATCAGTGCGTGATTGGTCACCAGGTTGTTGTACAGATCCGGATCGACCAGCTGGATGCCAGGCATGAACAGTTCCATGCGAATCAGCATGGCGCTGGCACCACCGAGGAACAACATAGTCAGGGCGAACAGCAGATAGAGGGTGCCAATGTCCTTGTGGTTGGTGCTGAACAGCCAGCGCCGCCAGCCTTTCGGAGCATCATGGTGATGCGCCTCATCGTGGCTCAGGGTGGTGGTACTCATGGGTCGGTTCTCCTATGGCTAGACTAGCGTGCCTGTTTGACATCGGCCGGCTGTACGACATCACCTGTGTTGTTGTCCCAGGCGTTGCGTTCGTAGGTCACAAGCGCTGCGATTTCCAGATCGTTCAGCGTGCCCCAGGCCTGCATGGCAGTGCCCGGTTTACCGTTGATGACTATGTCGAGGTGGTCGGCGATTGGCCCGGCCATCATGGGGGAACCCTTGAGTGCCGGGAAGGCTGGGGGCAGGCCAAGGCCGGTAATCTGGTGGCAAGCGGCGCATTTGCTGTCGTAGAGGGTCTTGCCCCTCTCCATCAGCTCATCCATGCTCCATTGTTTGTCGACGCTGGCCTCGGCCAGGGCCGCCAGCTTGAGCGCTTTCTGCTCTTCGGTCCAGGCGGCGAAGCGTTCCGGTGAGACCGCCTCCACCACGATCGGCATGCGCGAGTGCCAGGTACCGCAGAGTTCGGCACATTGGCCGCGAAACACCCCCTCCCGGTCCAACTCGGCCCAGGTCTCGGTGATGTAGCCGGGAATGGCATCTTTCTTCACCGCCAGTTCAGGCACCCAGAAGGCGTGCAGCACATCGGCGGAGGTGTGCAGGAAGCGGATCTTGGTGTGAGTCGGCAGTACCAGGCGGTTGTCCACCTCGCGCAGGTAGAGATCGCCCGATTCCTCTTCCGGGATGTAACGACTCTCCACCTTGACGCCGGAATCAATGTAATCATACTCCCACCACCACTGGTGGCCGGTAACTTTGACGTCCAGCAGCTTTTCGTCCTTGGGGACTTCCCAGACCTTTTTCAGGACTGCGTCCGCCTTACCGGCGATAGTCAGGTCCACACCGAGCACCATGACCGGTACTATCACCCACGACCATTGGCCGAACCAGGATTTGTGGAAATTCTGGTCCGCCTCAAAGCCGCGGCTCTTGCGATGAAAATAGATGGAGTAGAAGACGAAGGCGAAGACGATGATCAACAGCACCGTGGTGATCTGCATGGTCAGCATATGGATGTTGTAGATCTCGCGAGCTACACCCGCCGCCGGTTCGGGAAAGTTGATGCCGTATTCGGCGTGGACGGACGAGGCCGCCAGTAAGCCTGAAATCGACAGCGCGAGGCCACCGATGCCCTTTGAAAGATAGCCTGTGCTTGCCTCACTGCTGTCTGCAGGGGTTGGACAGCTTTGCTGATACTTGATGTGGTGATCGATCATACTGGTTATGCACCCTGTATTGCGCAGCGGAGATTGTCAGCGAGCGTGTCACGCTCACCCTCGATCAGGAATTTGCCGATTTCGACGAATTGACCGTGTGAACCGATGAATAGTCTGCTGGGATACCAGCCTTTGGGATCGCGGGTCTGGATGATTTTCGCCCAGGCTCTGGGGAAGCTGGCCTGTTGCGCCCCCAGCCTGCCGTCGCAGATCGAGACGGACTCGGCATCGATTTGGATGACCTGCTGTTGATGACTATGACAACAGTGCAGATAGAGTCCCAAACCGATGAGCAGCAGCTCGAGGCCGGTGAAGGGTATCACCAACCAAGCCCCGAGGCTCGTAAAGTACCAGGCTACTCCGCCCAGACAGAGCGCAAGAGCCAGAAAGACCCGCTTGGTCGTTTTCCAGGATAATTGGCGGTTTGGTTCAATCACCAAAACCTTATGAACTGGGTCGTTGTCAGCACCCGTGAGAACCATGTCCTTCCTCCATTAGCCTTGCCAACTGCCGGATGCTGCCTTGGCGTCAGTCTTGTGGTTTCAGGAATATGTCAAATCACACATGAAAAGGCAATAACTAAGTTTGTTACTAAGGTATTTAGGACATTCGAAATAACTGATGTTCGAATCAATGGTCCGACTCATTCATCTGCAAGGCCCGGTGCGACAGGGTGAGCTGTTTGTCTTTAGCGTAAAGCGCCAAAACTTCAGTCAGTTGAAGATTGGCATGATATGCTTGGATCAGTCTTATGGTCGTCCCGTTGGCTCTCGAGCAGCGTGATGAACTGTCGTGTGGAATTCTTGGAAAGGGTGAACCGCCAAGTGTTATGATTTTTTTTGATCGATCTCTTCCAGGGCATTCAGTTCGTCGGGTTGATCGAGTAGGCTGTGGTAGATCTTCAGCATGAACCGATCATGCGCGGTTTTTGGGGGGGTGTGTTGAGTGATCTTCATCCGGTAAAAACGAAGCCTCTGCTGAATCGGCATGCTTGCCAGTCGCTTTGCAGTACTTGAAATTTCCGTCTTCATCTTGTCTTCCTTCATAAAATACCTTACTGCTGCATGTCCCTGATTATGTTAACCATAGTTCATTTCTGTTGTTGTGAAACTGATCAATTTATAAGGATCGAATCTACTAACGGTCACAAGCCACACTCTGTTAGACCCATTTACGCCGTTGTTGGTTCTTGATTGGCTCGCATCGTGCCAACTGGATAGTGATCCGCTATCCGTGGAAGCCTGTACTCGGCCCGGTGTGGTGAACTGGGTTTGTTCATTGACCAAGCCAGTTCGAGATCCACTCCCGTTCGTTAAATGTGCATCTCTACACATGCAATGGCCTGATGTGCTGCAAGGGGTATCAGATTGATCAGCTCGGAGAACCGCGCTCTGCGTGCCTTTTGGAAATGAAAAAGGCCCGGATTGTGCGTTCCGGGCCCTGATTTCAGATGGTGCCGAGGAAAGGACTTGAACCTTCACGGGCTAAACGCCCACTAGCACCTGAAGCTAGCGTGTCTACCAATTTCACCACCTCGGCGGATGGGATTGGCCGGCATGGCCGGATCGGAGACCGCGAACTGTACAATCAGGCATGCATGATGTCAACGCCCAGGGATCACTCTGACGGCTGTTGGATCGTCGGTGAAGCTGTGGTAGCGTGCCTCTCGTTGATCCTGAATCCGACTGTCTGTCGGCAACATCTCTACACAGTGGAATCCATGATTCGTTTTCAATGCAATTGCTGGTGCGGGCTGTTGTTGACACTCATGTCCTGGCATACCCAGGCACTCACCCTGCAGGGTGAGTTCGTCCAGGGGGGGATGCTAACCGGTCAAGTGGAACCGGGTGATCGGGTCGAGGTGGCCGGCGAGTCGCTCAGGGTCTCCGAGCAAGGTGTGTTTATCATAGGTTTCGGCCGAGATGCACCCATTGAGAGCTCAATCCGCGTGTCGCGCAGGGGTAAGGAGCTGGAAACCCGTACAATCAAGATCGCCAGACGCGATTATGACATACAGCGTATCGACAACCTGCCGAAATCCAAGGTCACACCCCCGAAACGGGACTGGCAACGCATTAAAAGAGAGAGTGCGATGGTGAAGGAGGCACGCAGCCTGGACGAACCTCGCACCGATTTTCTCGATGGGTTCATCTGGCCGGTGGAGGGCAGGATCTCAGGAGTCTATGGCAGTCAGCGCATTCTCAACGGCGCGCCACGTCGTCCTCATTACGGGATCGATGTGGCCGCACCGGTTGGCACCCGGGTGATTGCTCCCGCTGCAGGTCTCGTGACACTGGTGCATCCGGATATGTTCTTTTCCGGTGGGACGCTGATCATCGATCACGGGCATCAGCTCTCATCCTCTTTTCTGCACCTGCACAAGATCCTGGTCAAGCAGGGGGATCGGGTGGAGCAGGGGGATGTAATCGCTGAGGTCGGGGCCACCGGTCGGGTGACCGGTGCCCATCTCGACTGGCGAATGAACCTGCGCAGCGCAAGGATCGATCCCGCACTGCGGGTGCCGCCGATGCCCGAGCGATAGGGGAAACCGTTCAACTCTACATCACTGACCGTCATACGATACCGGCATGTGGGGTCAGATATGTTAAAGTTTGCGGCAAATTATCCTCCCGACAAGTTTGGAGCTTAAAATGAATAAAACAAGGGGTCTTCTGCTGGGTTTGTTGTTGCTGGCCTGGGGAACGGGTTTGTGGGCTCAGGACTTGATGACGGTTTATGAGCTGGCAGTCAGGAACGATCCGCAGTTGCAGGTAGCCGCGGAGCAACTGAACGCCGCCCGTGAATCGAAAAACCTGAGTAAGGCCCAATTGCGTCCGACCATTGGCTTGAGCGCCAACTATGACCATTACAACAGCGATGTGAAAACCCGCTCGGGGACCTCGGTTGACGACACCAGCAATTATAACGACAGAGGTCTGACCCTCGGCCTGAGTATGCCGCTCTACCGCAGGGATTTTCTGGTTCAGTTGGAGCAGGCGGACAGCACCATCGCGCAGGCCGAGGCTCAGTATGCTGCCGCGGAGATCGACCTGATGGTGCGCAGTGCCACCGCCTATTTCGATATCCTGTCGGCCGAGGATGATCTGAGGGTTGCGCAGGCGGAGCGGGAGGCGACCGGTCGTCAGTTGGATCAGGCCCAGCAGCGTTTCGATGTGGGGCTGATTGCCATTACCGATGTGCACGAGGCGCAGGCCGCCTTCGATGCAGCTCGGGCATCGGAGATCGCCGCCGACAACAGCCTGGACAACGCCTGGGAGGCCCTGTTTGAGATCATCGGACCAGAAGCCAAGAGCAAACTGGCCAAATTGGGCGAGGGTCTGCAACTGGCCCCCCCCACGCCAAATGACCTACAGCAGTGGTCGGATACCGCGCAACAACAGAATTTCAACGTCATTGCCTCACGCAGCAGCCTGGAGTCGGCGCGCCAGCAGGTCGAGGTCAGCCGCTCTGGCCACTACCCAACCCTGGACCTCACCAGTGGTTACAACATCAGTCGTACCGACAACGATTTCGGTAGTGAAGCGAATACGGCATCCATCGGCCTGGAATTGGCGATCCCCCTCTATACGGGGGGAGCCGTCAGCTCGCAGACCCGACAGTCGCAAGCCAATTATCGCGCCGCCCAACAAGGCCTGGATCAGACCCGTCGGGCGGTCAACCGACAGGTAAGGGATGCCTTTCGCGGGGTGTTGTCAACGATCAGCCGGGTCGAGGCCCTGCAGGCGGCGACGGTCTCCGCCAAGAGCGCTTTGGAATCCACCCAGGCGGGCTACGAGGTAGGTACCAGGACCATCGTCGACGTGCTCAATGTGCAACGCAATCTCTTCTCTTCGCAACGTGATTACCTGCGCTCCCGTTACGACTACATCATCAACGGCCTGGCATTGAAGTCAGCCGCGGGTAACCTCAGTGTGGATGACCTGCAACGGGTCAACGGTTGGCTGGAGCGATAATCGACCATGTCCGGCAATACCATCGGCAAACTGTTCACGGTCACCTCCTTCGGTGAGAGCCATGGGCCTGCCATCGGGTGTATCGTCGACGGTTGCCCGCCAGGCTTGGCGCTGAAGGAGGCGGATTTACAGCATGACCTGGACCGCCGCAAGCCGGGTACCTCCAGGCATACCACCCAGCGGCGTGAGGCGGACGAGGTGCAGATCCTTTCCGGCGTCTTCGAGGGCAAGACCACCGGCACCCCCATCGGCCTGATCATCCACAACACCGATCAGCGCTCCAAGGACTACTCGGAGATCATGGACCGCTTCCGTCCGGGGCATGCGGATTACACCTACACCCAGAAATATGGTTTCCGTGACTACCGGGGTGGCGGCCGCTCCTCCGCCCGGGAGACCGCCATGCGGGTGGCGGCCGGCGGTATCGCTAAAAAGTATCTGAGGGAACGTCACGGCATCGAGATCCACGGCTACCTTTCACAGCTGGGACCGATCAAGGCTGAAGCACTGGATTTTGCGCAGACCGAGCAGAATGCCTTCTTTTGCCCCGATGTGGACAAGGTGGCGGAGTTGGAGCAATACATGGACGAATTGCGTAAGGAGGGTAACTCCATTGGTGCGCGTATCAATGTGGTGGCGACCGGTGTTCCTGCCGGCTTGGGCGAACCGATCTTCGACCGCCTGGATGCGGACATCGCCCATGCCCTGATGAGCATCAACGCAGTCAAGGGCGTGGAGATCGGCGACGGTTTCGCCTGCGTGCAACAGAAGGGCACCGAACATCGGGACGAGATGACACCCCGGGGTTTTCGGAGCAACCACGCCGGCGGGGTGCTGGGTGGCATCTCCAGCGGTCAGGCGATCCTCGCCAGCATCGCCCTCAAGCCCACCTCCAGCCTGCGCCTGCCGGGGCATACGGTAAACAAAGCGGGCGAGCCGGTGGAAGTGGTGACTAAGGGTCGTCACGACCCCTGTGTCGGCATCCGGGCCACGCCCATCGCCGAGGCGATGCTCGCCATCGTGCTGATGGACCATCTGTTACGCCATCGAGGGCAAAATATGGATGTCCGTTCCGAGACACCGGATATCGCTGCGACCGATAAAGACTAGCCCGAATGCCCTACTGGCGCCTGTCGGGTTTCTATTTCTTCTATTTCGCTTCTTTGGGGGCCCTGCTGCCCTTCTGGGGGCTCTACCTGAAGGATCGGGGCTTCTCGCCGGCGGAGATCGGCGAACTGATGGCGATCGTCATGGCCACCAAGCTGATCGCCCCGAACATCTGGGGCTGGATCGCCGATCATACCGGTCGGCGCATGCCCGTCGTACGCTTCGCCTCGCTACTTTCAGTGATCACCTTTATCGGGGTGTTTCTGGTCACCGGGTATTGGCCCCTGGCCCTGGTGATGATGCTCTTCAGCTTCTTCTGGAATGCCTCGCTACCCCAGTTCGAGGCGGTCACCATGAGTTTTCTGGGCGAGCGCATCCGTGAATACAGCCGGATCCGTCTGTGGGGTTCGATCGGTTTCATCCTGGCGGTGGTGGGGCTGGGCTATTTCGTGGATGAGTTGGGTATCGGCCTGGTGCCCCAGGTGGTGTTGTGGCTCTATGTCGGCATCCTGTTGAACAGCCTGGTGGTGTCGGAACAGTCTGCGGTGCAGACTGCCCACGAACAAGGCTCTATCCTCGAGGTGCTCAAGCGGCCTGAGATCATCGCCTTCCTGCTGGTCTGTTTCCTGATGCAGGCCAGCCACAGCGCCTACTATGCCTTCTACTCCATCTTCATGGAGCAGCATGGTTATTCGAGCAGTATGATCGGCTGGCTCTGGGCTCTGGGGGTGATCGCCGAGGTGCTGGTGTTTCTTGTCATGCACCGTCTCCTGCACCGTTGGGGCGCCCGACGGGTGCTGCTCGCCAGTCTGGTCATCGCGGTGATACGCTGGATCCTGGTACCCAGCGCGCCGGAAACCCTAATGCTGGTGTTGCTCTCCCAGACCATGCACGCCGCCACCTTCGGCACCTTTCACGCCGCCGCCATCCATCTGGTGCATCACTATTTCGTCGGTCGCCATCAGGGCCGGGGGCAGGCCCTCTACAGCAGCATCAGCTTCGGCGCCGGCGGCGCCTTCGGCAGCCTGCTGAGCGGCTATCTGTGGTCCAGCATCAGCCCCGGTTCGATCTTCTGGGTGGCGGCGGGTTACGCAGGCATTGCGGTGATCATCTCCTGGCGCTGGGTGGGTCTGAGAGCTGACGCTGTATAAAAGGTGATTCCGTTCGCAACCTGGTGTCCCGATTATCAGCCTGAATAAAGTTCCTTTATGTTACACTTATATTTCAGTGAGAAAATTCTGTAGGGTCAGGGGCCTCATGCTGTAATGTGCAGGGAATCCGGGTTGCTTCACAGCGTAGCCCAATTCAGGCAACGTCTTCCGGTGTTTTGCATTATCCTGTTCGCGGGGCTTTGGGGGGCCGTATCGGCGGATACCAAGGAACCCGTCTGGCAACCATTGACTTCAGCGAAGGGCTCACCAGGGATCTATGAACCTTCTGCCGTTCACCAACTGGCCGATGGACGCCTGTTGCTGGTACAGGATGAGTCCAACGATCCTTTCGTGCTGCTGCAGCTGACCCGAGAAGGTCAGGGCGTCGAATATCAGCGTCCTACCCTGGACCCCCAGGACCAGCCGTTTTGGATCTTGGGTCAACCCGAACCGCCACGCGGCCTGGAAGATCTGGAGGGACTGGCCGCCAGTGACAACGGTTATCTGTATGCAATAACCTCGCATTCCCGCACCGAATCCGGCAACCGTCGCAAATCCCGGGAAAGGCTCGCACGCTTGCGTATCGAGGATGGACATATCAGCGATTACGCGGTCTTCGGCAAGTTGCGCAAGGCGATTCTGGCGGCCTACCCAGAATTGAAAGCGGCAGCACGCTCACAGCATGCCAAAGGGCGGAAGGGTTTTAACATCGAGGGATTATGCTGGGAGCGGGACAAAAACCAGTTATTGATTGGCCTGCGATCGCCGATCCTAAACGGTCAATCGTTGATCCTGGTCCTGAAGAACCCGGCGGCCTTGTTTCAAAATGGTGATGCCCCGGTATTTGCCCCCGAGCCGATACTGCTGGACCTGGACAAAGGGGGTATTCGCGCCATCAGTTATGTGCCCAGGCTCGATAGCTATCTGTTGATCAGCCAGCGGGCTAAAAAACGCGACACATCCGGCAAATCCTTTCGTCTCTGGAGCTGGACTGGGCACGACGGCGATCCGCCGAGTCCGCTCGAGATCCCCGGCATCAGTCTGCGCCGTACCGAGGGAATCACGCCGGTCCGCCACGCTGGGCGGGAATACCTGCTGCTGGTCAGTGATGACGGTAACCGCGCCAAGGAGCTACCCGCACATTATTTACTGTTACCCATGGAAGCATTGGGCTTACCGCTGAAGCCTCAAGAACCTTGAGCCCGGCTACGACACGTTTACCCTGTCGGTAACGCTGGTACACATACAACGGAGAGGAATATGCCGATTGATTACGTTGATTTCCTGCGCGATCTGATCATCAACTTGATAGCCATCTACATTCTGGCCTATGTGATCTACTATCGCCGCTACGGCGACCGGGAAATGACGATCACCATGGGCTTGCTCAACCTGTTCCTGTTCACCATCGTGATCACCATGACCCTGACTGAATTCAGTCTGGCCGCCGGTTTCGCCCTGTTCGCCCTGCTCTCCATCATCACCCTGCGCAGTGTCAGCATCGCCAAGGTAGAGGTGGGGTATATCCTCGGCGCCATCACGCTGGGGTTGGTCAACGGCATTTCGATGCACGATTACCTGCTGCTCGCACTGTGCAATCTGGTGATTCTCGTCGGCCCCTGGGTGTTCGATTCCAGTTGGCTTTTAAAACCCACCGTGAAGTTGGACGTAACCCTCGACGTGGTCATCGCTCTCGATCTGAAAGACCATGCCAAGCTGGTGGAACGGGTGCGGGCCTTGCATGGGTTGCCGGTCATACATCTGAAGATTGAAAGATACAACGCTAAGAAAGGCACTGTGCAGCTAGTGACACGGCTCCGTCTGTCTTGATCAAGATGAACCGGATCAAGTACAGCCCGCAGGGGAAACCCGCAAATGAAAAATAATCCAGGAGGATCTATGCAGATGAAAATGAAAGCGCGATACCTGAGATGGGTCATGGCAGCAGTCGCTGGGATATTAACAGCGGATGCCCAGGCTTCGGAATTGCTGGGGCTGCTAGAGGTATTACGGGACAACGGCACGATTACACAAGCTCAATATGAACGCCTGCGCGACGAGGCCATTCAGGGCAGCGGACAGGCCGGGGCGCAGTCGACCCAGCTTGCAGCGGATAAAGCCCCGGTGGAACCGGTGGCAACGGTTCCTACCGCCGACCTCAAGCCTGAGGTGGAGAGCAAGTTCGGCAAGACGGGGGGACTGACCTGGAAAGACCGTAAGCGGGGATATGAGCTGGAGCTGGGGGGGCGGTTGTTGCTCGATGCCGTGAACTACCGGGATGATCTCGAGCCCCTGGGCAGCGGCACCGAGCTACGTGCGGCAAGGGTCTCCCTCAAGGGTTCGCTGGCCGAAGACTGGAAATTCAAGGCGCAATACGACTTTGCCGAGAATGACCTGAGCGTCAAGGATGTTTACCTTCGCTACCAAGGGTTACGGCGCCTGGATGCGCTCACCATCGGTCAATTCAAGGAGCCATTCTCTCTGGAAGAACAAACCAGCAGTAAACACATCACCTTCATGGAGCGCGCCCTCCCGGTCGACACATTTTCTCCCGGGCGTGCTCTGGGTCTGGGAATCGATGCACACGGAAAGTCCTGGAACCTGAGCGCTGGTCTGTTTGCCGAAGCGGTGGGGGATGTTCCGGCCGACGAGGGCAACGAGGGCTGGGGTATGGCGGTCCGAGGCACCTGGGCCTTAATCCGAGGTGACAGGCGCAGTCTTCACTTGGGAGCGGCGCTAGAAAACCGGGAACCGGATGATGACGGTGAGGTGCGCTATCGTGCCGGGCCCGAATCCCACCTCACATCGGTCTACCTGGTCAATACCGGTAAGATCGACGAGGTCGAAAATACCCGCACCCTGGGTCTCGAGGCCGCCCTGGTGGAAGGTCCGTTCTCGCTCCAGGGGGAGTATATCCGGGCCAGTGTGGAGCGGGACGGCGGGATGCCGGAACTGGACTTCAACGGCTGGTACATATTCGGTAGCTGGTTCCTGACTGGGGAGTCCCGACCATACAGCGCGTCTGATGGCGCTTTCGATCGAGTCATACCCCGTGGTGAATGGGGTGCCTGGGAGCTGGCATTACGCTATAGCACGCTGGACCTCGATGACCGGGATGTCCTGGGGGGTGAGGCGAACAGCACCACTCTCGGGCTGAACTGGTACATCAATCCGCGCATTCGTATCATGGCCAATTATATTCGCGTGGAGAGTGAGCGCGAGGGTGTGAGCGACGACCCGGATGTCTTCCAGTTGCGCAGTCAGCTGGTATTCTGAACCCCCGGGCGTATCAGTATCAATACGTCGATGGGAAGGAGTGCTGTTAGAACATTCCGGCCTAGTAGCCGCAGTTGAAGGTTCAGTCTGATCTTCAGCCTTTGCATGGATGAAGGATGTGCTGGTGAGTTTCCGCTGGCACGTCCCACTGCAGCTGGTACTCCATCAATATCCTGTTGGTGGAGTACCAGGTCTGTTTGATTCAATCGGTCTCTCTATTTTTGGCATCCTTTACCAGCTGTTGCATCATCGCCCGTGCGGCGTTTGATGGGGTCCGATGCCGATGGGTAACGATTCCCAAGGATCGTGCAAGTCGGATTCCGTCCACATGTAATTCCACCAGGCCCTGACTCAGCATACTCTCCGGCAGCAGGCTCCAGCCCAGGCCGATGGTTGCCATCATCTTCAAGGTTTCCAGGTAATCGGTGGAGAGTCCGCAACGGATCTCTCCGTCCGCCTGCAGGAAGGCCTCTTCCAGCAGGCTGCGGGTATAGGTCGCCCTGGTGGGGAGGACGGCAGGATATTCAATCAGAACCTCAGGTCGGACCTCACCCAACTCGGCCAGCGGGTGGTCCTCCGCAACGACGAAAAGCAATGGGTCTCGCCACACTGGCAGGAGCTGCAGATGATCTGAGGGTTGCAGGGGCAGGGTGATTACACCCAGTTCGAGCTCCCCTTGTTCGACCCCCTGGGAGACCTTCTCGGAACTCATGAAGCGGATATCCAGATCCACCTCGGGGTAGCGGTCCACATAACGGCGCAGGATCGGCGGCAGTCGATGCAGACCGATGTGGTGGCTGGTGCCCATGGCGAGGGGGCCGCTGACCCTGCCGGACAGGTTCGCGAGCTCTCGCTGGATATCAGCGACCCCGGCCAGGATCTGTTCGGCACGAGGCAGCAGGTGTCTACCGGTTTCGGTAAGCAGGACTTGCCGGCCCATACGGTCGAACAGGGGAGTATCCAGTTCCGCCTCCAGACTCGCGATACGTTTGCTGACCGCCGGCTGGGTAATGAAGAGAGCTTCGGCGGCTTGTGAGAAGGATCGATCGCGGGCCACCTGCACAAAGGCCCGTAAGCTTGAGAGCTCCATATTCTATTCCAATTAAGAATGTAAACCATGAAAAATATGAATTTGTATTATTTAACACGCTCCCCTAAGGTTTGGCCAGCTATCGGAGGGAAAGAGACATGACGACCAAGACCCTGTACGACAAACTCTGGGATTCCCATGTGGTGCGCTACGATGATGACGGCACCGCGCTGCTCTATATCGACCGTCAGCTGGTGCACGAGGTGACTTCGCCGCAGGCCTTCGAAGGCCTGCGCCTAACCGGTAGACAGCCCTGGCGGGTGAATGCCAACCTGGCCACACCGGATCACAATGTACCGACCACCAGTCGGCCTAACGGCATCGAGGACATCGACGATCCGATCGCGCGAATTCAGGTGGAAACCCTGGGTGCCAACTGTAACGAATTCGGCCTCACCGAGTTCGGCATGAGCGACAACCGTCAGGGTATTGTCCATGTGGTGGGGCCGGAGCAGGGGGCGACCCTGCCGGGGATGACAGTGGTGTGCGGGGATTCCCATACCTCCAGCCATGGTGCCCTGGGGGCGCTGGCCTTTGGCATCGGCACTTCCGAGGTGGAGCATGTGCTGGCCACCCAGTGCCTGATTCAGAAGAAGTCCAAGTCGATGCTGTTGATCGTGGACGGTCAGGTCGGGCCGGGGGTGACGGCCAAGGACATCGTGCTGGCAATCATCGGCGAGATCGGTACTGCCGGCGGCACCGGATATGCCATTGAATTCAGTGGCCAGGCGATTCGCGACCTCTCCATCGAAGGTCGCTTGACGGTCTGCAACATGGCGATCGAGGCGGGTGCCCGGGCTGGTTTCGTGGCGGTGGACGAGAAGACCATTGAGTATGTTAAAGGGCGTCCTTATGCACCTACCGGGGAGAATTGGCAAAAGGCGGTCGGCTACTGGGAGACCCTGCACAGTGATCCCGGCGCCGAGTTCGACGCGGTGGTGCGCATCGATGCCGCCTCCATCAAGCCCCAGGTGACCTGGGGCACCTCGCCGGAAATGGTGGTGGCGGTGGATGAGCGGGTCCCCGATCCCGAGGAAATAGAAGACGCGACCAGGGCCGCGGGCATGCGCCGGGCGCTGGAATACATGGGATTGGAGGCCGGTACGCCGATTCGCGAGATTGGGGTGGACAAGGTATTCATCGGCTCCTGCACCAATTCCCGCATCGAGGACCTGCGGGCGGCTGCTGCCGTTGTCAAGGGTAAGCGGGTGGCCGACAGCATTAAACTGGCCCTGGTGGTGCCGGGTTCCGGGCTGGTCAAACAGCAGGCGGAAGCGGAGGGTCTGGACCAGATCTTTACCGAGGCCGGTTTCGAATGGCGGGAACCGGGCTGTTCCATGTGTCTGGCGATGAATGCGGACCGGTTGGCGCCGGGTGAGCGTTGCGCCTCCACCTCGAACCGCAACTTCGAAGGCCGGCAGGGCATGGGTGGTCGCAGCCATCTGGTGAGCCCGGCGATGGCCGCCGCAGCGGCTGTCACCGGTCACTTCGTCGATGTCAGAGAACTGAACTAATTTCGGAGATTCAGCATGGAACCCTTTGAAAGTTTTACCGGTATCGTCTGTCCCTTGGATCGTTCCAACGTGGATACGGATGCCATTATTCCGAAACAGTTTCTCAAGTCGATCAAACGCTCCGGCTTCGGCCCCAATCTGTTCGACGAGTGGCGTTACCTGGATATCGGCGAACCGGGCATGGACAACAGCCAACGTCCCCTGAATCCCGATTTCGTGCTCAACGATCCCCGTTATCAGGGGGCATCGATCCTCCTGACACGCAAGAATTTTGGCTGCGGTTCCTCCCGCGAGCATGCCCCCTGGGCCTTGGCGGATTTCGGGATCAAGGTGATCATCGCCCCGAGTTTTGCAGATATATTCTTCAATAACTGCTTCAAGAATGGAATATTACCTACTGTTATTGATGAGAAAATCGTTGACGAGCTGTTTGCGAAGTCGGGAGATGTCGAGGCCCTGCAGATTGCTGTCGATCTCGAAGCCCAGACCTTGCAGTTGCCGGATGGCGGCATGCTGAACTTCGAGGTAGACGGCTTTCGTAAACACTGCCTGCTCAACGGCCTGGACGACATCGGCCTGACCCTGCAGCATGTGGATGAGATCAAGGCCTTCGAAGCGCGGCACCGTCAGGCGGCCCCCTGGTTGTTTCAATAGTCAAATAGCCGCGGGTCACAGCGAGCAGTGAGATGCTGCAACCTCTGTGATCTCTGTGTCTCCGTGGCAAGGATACTAGGTAAGATCATGAGTAAAACTATATTGGTACTGCCGGGTGACGGCATCGGTCCAGAGATCGTCAACGAGGCGGTGAAGGTACTCGCAACCTTGCGTGACGAGCATGGTCTGGACGTGGACCTGGATGAGGCCCTGGTGGGTGGCGCGGCGATCGACGCCACCGGCGGTCCGTTGCCGGATGTCACGCTGGAACTGGCGAAAGAGGCGGATGCGGTGATGCTGGGTGCCGTGGGTGGTCCCAAATGGGAGTCGCTGGATATCACCATCCGTCCGGAGAAGGGCCTGCTTGGGCTGCGCGCCGGACTCAACCTGTTCGCCAACCTGCGCCCCGCGATCCTCTACCCTCAGCTGGCGGGGGCCTCGACCCTGAAACCCGAGGTGGTGTCGGGATTAGACATCATGATCGTACGTGAGTTGACCGGGGGTATCTATTTCGGCCAGCCCCGCGGCGTGAATCAGTTGGAGACTGGTGAGCGCCAGGGCATCAATACCCTGGTCTACACCGAGTCGGAGATCGACCGCATCAGCCGGGTGGCCTTCGATATCGCCATGAAGCGGGGCAAGCGGGTCTGTTCGGTGGACAAGGCCAATGTTCTCGAGTGCACCGAATTGTGGCGCGAAGTGGCGACCCGGGTCGGCGGGGACTACCCCGAGGTGGAACTCAGCCACATGTACGTAGACAATGCCGCCATGCAGCTGGTGAGGTTTCCGAAACAGTTCGATGTCATGGTCACCACCAACATGTTCGGTGACATTCTATCGGATTGTGCGGCGATGCTGACCGGTTCCATCGGTATGCTGCCCTCCGCCTCCCTGGATGAGAACGGCAAGGGCATGTATGAACCGATCCACGGTTCTGCGCCCGATATCGCCGGTCAAGGTTTGGCCAATCCTCTGGCTACCATCCTGTCGGTGGCCATGATGCTGCGCTACAGCCTGAACGAGCCGGCGATGGCGGAGCGAATCGAGTCGGCAGTCAACAAAGTACTGGACGACGGCCTGCGGACCCCTGATATCATGTCCGAAGGCATGAACGAAGTCGGTTGTGAACAGATGGGTGACGCGGTGGTTGCGGCACTCTGATTTTAATGAACACTGCAAGATGAGCGATATGAAACGAGTCGGATTTGTGGGTTGGAGAGGCATGGTCGGTTCCGTATTGATGGGCCGCATGCGCGAGGAGAACGATTTTGCCGGGATCGAGGAGCCGGTCTTCTTCACCACCTCGCAGGTTGGACAGAAGGGGCCGGATATTGGCCGTGATATACCGCCCCTCAAGGACGCCAGGGCGATCGACGAGCTCAAACAGATGGATGTGATCGTCACCTGTCAGGGTGGCGCTTACACCAACGAGGTCTATCCCAAGCTGCGGGAGGCCGGCTGGCAGGGTTACTGGGTCGATGCCGCTTCCAGCCTGCGTATGAAGGACCACAGTGTTATCGTGCTCGACCCGGTGAACGACAACGTAATCCGCGATGCGCTGAAGACTGGCGTGAAGGACTATATCGGTGGCAACTGCACCGTCAGTCTGATGCTGATGGCCATGGGCGGGTTGTTCAGCGAGGATCTGGTGGAGTGGGTGACGGCCATGACTTACCAGGCCGCATCCGGTGCCGGAGCCCGCAACATGCGCGAACTGATCAGCCAGATGGGTGCGTTGGAGGACGCGGTGGCGGACAAGCTGGCCGATCCCAACTCCGCCATCCTGGAGATCGACCGGACCGTGGCCGAGACCATGCGCGCCGCTGCCTTCCCCACGCAGAATTTCGGCGTGCCCCTGGCGGGCAGCCTGATCCCCTGGATCGACGTGGCCCTGGAAAACGGTCAGAGCAAGGAGGAGTGGAAGGGCTTTGCCGAGACCAATAAGATCCTCGGTCGTTCCGGCAACCCGGTGCCCATCGACGGCACCTGCGTCAGGATCGGCGCCATGCGTTGTCACAGTCAGGCCCTGACCGTCAAACTGCGCAAGGACCTGCCGCTGGACGAGATCGAATCGATCCTCGGCGAGGCGAACAATTGGGTCAAGGTGATCCCGAACGAACGTGAGGTCACGGTTCAGGAGCTGAGCCCGACCAAGGTCACCGGCTCTCTGTCGGTACCGGTCGGCCGGCTGCGCAAGATGAATCTGGGTGGCGAATACTTGAACGCCTTCACGGTCGGTGATCAGTTGCTCTGGGGTGCAGCAGAGCCCCTGCGGCGTATGCTGCGGATCCTTCTCGAGAGCTGATCCGGCGATCGATAACCCTTCGCTTCCACCCCGTCATGTATCATCCGGATACATGACGGGTCTTTGTTTAGAGAGTTCTGTTCCAACACCCGCGATATGGTATGAAGAGTGAAATGGAGATTCTGATCATCGGCGCCGGTGGTCTGCTTGGGGAAAATCTACTCGAATTGATCAAGGATCATCCCTGGCTCAGTGGGCAGGTGACTTTGTTGGGTGGGGAGGCTGAGGTTGGTCGGCGGGTTGAATTTGGGCGACAGGAACTGATTGTCGGTGACCTCGCCCTGCATGAATTCATGCAACGACAGATTGTCATCTTTACCGGTGACGATATGCCCGATACTGCTTGGTTGGAACGGGCCCAGGAGGCGCGCAGTATCATTCTCGATCTCAGCAGCAGATTGTTGGCAGCCTATGATCTCCCACCTGTCGTGGCCAGGGTGAACCCGGAAGTGCTCGGGACTGTCGCGGATGGTGGTATTATCCGGGTGCCGGATGCGGCGACTATCCAGCTGACAAGCATGATGAAGTCATTCATCGATGTTGTTGAGGTCAAGAAGGTTTCTGTCTTCAGTTGCCATGCGGTCTCGGAGCTGGGGCGGGCCGGGGTCGATGAGATGGCGCGTCAGACCGCTCAATTACTCAACGCTAAGCCAGTCAGTCCCTTGCTGTTCAGTCACCAGATCGCATTCAATCTCATTCCAATGAGTGATGCTCCACAGGTCAGTGATCCGCAGGATACCGCGGGAAGGATCGTCGACGATACCAAAAGTATCCTGGAACGCCCGGAACTCAATTTGTCAGTCAGTTGCTGTTGGGTTCCGGTATTCTTTGGGCACACTCAGGCCGTCGATCTGTGTTTCGAGAACGTGCAGGCCAAGGCGGAGTTAGTTCGGTGGCTGAGTGATTTTCCTGAAATCTCGGTTTTTTATACTTCAGATTCTTATCCGACCGCCGTTACAGATGCATCTGGCAAGGATCTGCTGACCATTGGAGAGATCAGATCCGACGCGGAAAATTCGACGGATTTCTCACTTTGGACAGTCGCTGACAATCTGCGATTTGGGAATGCCGGTAATGCTGTCAAGATATTGGAAGTTTTGGTAAAAGACTATTTCTAAGCTATATTTAGCGGCAAATTGTTAAGCATATTCTAATTGTTCTCGGAGTAATTCATTGGGTCTATTTACCTCTGTTTTTCTTACAGATGCTATGTCACCGAAAAGACGATTGTCTGGCAAGGAGGAAGCATGATTCGTAAGCTGTCCCTGGCAGTGGCTGTAGCAGCAGCACTGTCTCCCCTGGGTGTCTCTGCATTGGGGCTCGGAGACATTCAAACACAATCTGCGCTCAATCAGCGTTTCAAGGCCGAAATTGATCTGCTGTCCGTGACCCGGGATGAGCTGCAGGATGTCAGAGTCGGACTTGCATCCCCGGAGGCATTCGCGAATGCGGGTGTTGATAGACCCTTTCTGCTTTCGGATCTGCGCTTTACTCCTTCACTGACCCCGGATGGCCGCATGGTCATAGCCGTCAACAGTCAGGATCCGATTCGTGAGCCCTTCCTGAATTTCCTGATCGAGGTCAACTGGCCCAAAGGTCGTTTGCTGCGTGAATACACGGTGTTGCTCGATCCGCCAGTGACGCTCGATAGGCGGCCGGCCCCCATACAGGCCGCCAGAGTTGCCGCATTACCCTCACGTCAGGTGACAACTGCGCAGACGACCAACTCAGCCGTCCTGGCGGGTTCCTATCCGGTGGCGGTTTCACAACCACAAGGCGGCAGGGAATACGGTCCGGTAAGAACCAACGACAATCTCTGGCAGATTGCGCAATCCATGCGTCTGCAGGGCGAGACGGTCGAACAGGTGATGATGGCGCTCCAGCAGTACAATCCGGACGCTTTCATTCGCAACAATGTGAATGGTCTGAAAGCCGGCAAGATCCTTCGTATCCCGGAAGATGCAGATGTGACTGCTATGTCGCACCGGGATGCACGCCGAGAATTTTTGGCGCAGACCAGGGAGTGGCGGGAGCGACGCACACAGTCTGCAGGACTGGAGTCAGTTGCACCGCAACCCGCAAGTCAGCAGGCCGCGCCCACCGAAGTTGTCGAGGCCAAGGATCGACTGGAACTGGTCTCTGCCAAATCCGATGCGAGTGAGATACCTGAGACGGGGGGCGGGCGAGCGGAAGATGCAGCGAAGATCTCCCGCCTCGAACAGGAGGTCATGCTGGTCCGGGAGGAGAACGAAAGCGCCCGTCAGGAAAACGAAGTCTTGCAGAGCCGAATCCGTGAGCTGGAAGACCAGATCAGTGATATCCAGCGGCTGCTTACCCTCAGAAGCGACGAATTGACAGAGTTGCAGGCTACACAGCAACTGGTCGAGGAAAAGACCGAGGCGTTGGAGGCAGTTCAGGAAAAGATGCCTGATGTCGTCGCAACGGAACCACAGCCGGTTGAACAACCCCCAGCGGAAGCTGAACCGCCTGAAACAGGCGCGGATGTCATCCAAGAGGTGGATATCGAGTCGATCGTCACCGAAGCGATGCGGGAAGCACAACCGGGTGCGGAAATGCCTGTTGCAGAGACAGCTCCCATCGCCGCTACCGAGCCATCAGCAACAGTCGAACCCGGCACGGCCCCGGTCACCCCGGCGCCTGCCGAAAGCAGCCCGCCCGAACCGGTCACTGCCGAGAAGCCCAAAGCACAGGGGTTCCTGGACAACCTTACTGGGAATTCCACGCTGTTGGGCGTAATCGGTGCCGTGGTCGTCCTGCTGTTCTCTCTGCTGTGGATGATCATACGCCGCCGCAAAGAGGCGGAAGCCGAGTTCGCCGAGAGTATCCTCGTTTCCCCCGAAGGGGTATCTGAGACAGGCGCGGCTGAAGGGGTTGGTGGTTCAGTGAATGAACCCTCCGAAGAGACCTCATTCATGAGCGACTTCTCGCCCAGCGATATCGACGCGCTGCAGGATGAGACCGGGGAGGTCGATCCGGTATCAGAGGCGGATGTCTATATCGCCTACGGCCGCTATCAGCAGGCGGAAGAGCTGATCAAACAGGCGATCGAACGATTCCCCGAGCGGGAAGAACTGAAACACAAGCTCTTGGAGATCTACTATTCGGCCAAGAATACGACTGAGTACAATCGCCTGGCTGCAGAACTGCACCAAGCCGGATTGGAAAAGGAAAAACCCGATGTCTGGGCGAAGATCGCCGGTATGGGCAAGGAATTGGATCCGGGCAACGTCCTGTTCGCAGCCGCGGCCGGTGCGGCTGCCGGTGTCGCTCTCGATGCCATGGACGGAGGTGAAGCCGATGACCTGGATCTCGCTCTGAACAGTGATCTGCTGGGGAACGATGCGAAGGGTGATGAGCCTTCCCCAGCATCCGACGTTGATTTGGATTCTGAGAATCTGAGCGGTCTCAGCAACCTGGATGAGATGGATTCGGAGAGTCTTGAATCCAGCCTTTCACTCGATTCGGAATTTCTCAACAACCTCGAAGCCGAGCAGGCAGAGGATGCTGCTGCAACGACGGATGGCGATGCCCTGGACGTGGATCTGGATGATCTGGAGGACAGCAAAACTACCATTGGTCAGACGGAAGATGATGGTTTGGACCTTTCATCCACCTTGGATGATCTGGACGAACTTTCCGGGCTTGATCTACTGGAGAGCGAGGACAGCGGGGTGGATGCTGCGGCCGATGCCAATGTCATCGGTCTGGAAGATTCGGATTCGTTGGATGACCTGGATCTGGAAAGTCTGGAAAAAGAACTTGAAATGCTCTCTGGAGACCTCGATGATGATGCGGCGGAAGAAGCCGTGGCGGATGAATTGGGATTATCGGATGAAACCGCTGCAGAAGGCGATGACGTGCTCGATCTCGACTCCACGGATGAGGTGACGACCAAACTCGATTTAGCCCGCGCCTATGTGGACATGGGGGATGCGGAAGGTGCGAAGAACATCCTCGAAGAAGTCGTCACGGAAGGCAGCGATGAACAGAAACAGCAGGCTGAAGAGATGCTGCAATCGCTCGCCAGCTGATTCTTTAACAGGGTGACGGGGGCGCACGGGTTGCGCCCCTTTTTTTTGCATGATGTAGTTACCAAGATGAAGATAGCCTTAGGTGTCGAATACGATGGCACGGACTTTCACGGTTGGCAGTTCCAGGGCGACGTACGCAGTGTACAGGAGTGTCTGGAGAGCGCACTCTCCAAGGTGGCCGACCATCCGGTGAGCGTTCACTGTGCAGGAAGGACCGATACGGGGGTCCATGCCAGCGGGCAAGTGGTGCATTTCGAAACTACCGCACACAGGACGGCGAGGTCCTGGGTGTTGGGCGCCAATGTCAATCTCCCTGCTGATGCGAGTGTCTGCTGGGCCCGGCAGATGCCGCAGGATTTTCATGCGCGTTTCTCCGCGGTGGGTAGGCACTACCACTACCAGATCCTCAATCGAGGGGTCAGATCCGCGATTTGGCGGAATCGTGCGACTTGGGTGCACCAGCCGCTGGATGCCGAGGCCATGCAACAGGCGGCCAAGTATTTGGTCGGTACCCACGATTTCACCTCCTATCGCGCCTTGGCCTGCCAAGCCAAGCATCCGGTCAGAACCATTCATCGCCTTGAGGTGAGCCGGCGGGGGGAGGTGATCGGTATCGAGGTACACGCGAATGCCTTTCTGCATCACATGGTCAGGAACATCGCCGGGGTGCTGATCGCCATCGGCAAGGGGGAACGGCCGGAGACCTGGACCCGCGAGATCCTCGAGCTACAGGACAGGACTCGAGGGGGGGTCACCGCGCCACCACAGGGTCTTTGCCTGACCGGTGTCGACTACCCTGAGGAGTATGGCCTGGAGCCAGTCGCGGCATAGCGTAGACGCCCTCAATCCTGTATCTTTGTGCAGTTCATGAGGACCCGAATCAAAATATGTGGCATTACCCGCCCCG